>Ga0307379_10000022_pt1 | contig 301450 bp, 215 predicted proteins | sample UN2MG_FD_202237 | JGI IMG/M metagenome (GOLD analysis project Ga0307379, IMG submission 202237) | Soil microbial communities from Risofladan, Vaasa, Finland - UN-2 | ecosystem: Environmental > Terrestrial > Soil > Coastal area > Acid sulfate soil | place: Finland: Risofladan, Vaasa...
CTCCCGCGCGACCGTGGTGGTGGAGGTGGTGGAGACGCAGACATACCTTGGGTTTGTGGTAGGTAGCCGCGGTCGCGCGGGAGCGCGACCCCACCGCATCGCGGCACACCGCGGCGCTGTCGCTCGAGAGTTGTATTGACACCCTAGGTCAGGTAGAGTAGTTGTATCGATTATGGGGGATGACAGATATGAAAAGAGAACTTCCCAAGCGCGGATACCCGGCAAAAGGTGTTTTGATCAATTCCGAAGGGTCGACTTTGGTTGTAGCAACTGTATGTACTCGTCACCGAGTGCCCTGGCTTGCCAATAATTTGTGCCACCAGACACTGGAGGCGGTTTGGCGGGATGCGAGAGCGTGGCTCGTAGGCAAATACGTTATCATGCCGGACCACCTTCATTTTTTTGCCGCGCCAGGCGATCAGGTTGTCCTTTTTGAGCGTTGGGTTGGATATTGGAAATCGCTGGCAACAAAAGCCTTGAAGGAAAAGGCCAGAGGTTGGCAAACAAGATGTTGGCACCATCGTTTGAGGTCTTCCGAAAGCTATGGCGAGAAATGGGACTACATTCGATTCAACCCGGTCCGAAAGGGACTGGTTAAAGTTCCTGAAGAGTGGCCGTATCAGGGTGAACTGAACGTGCTGCGCTGGTAAGCACCGTTGTGGAGTCGCGGTGCGGTGGGGTCGCGCTCCCGCGCGACCGTGGTGGTGGAGGTGGTGGAGACGCAGACATACCTTGGGTTTGTGGTAGGTAGCCGCGGTCGCGCGGGAGCGCGACCCCACCGCACCGCGGCACACCGCGGCGCTGTCGATCGAGAGTTGTATTGACACCCTAGGTCAGGTAGAGTAGTTGTATCGATTATGGGGGATGACAGATATGAAAAGAGAACTTCCCAAGCGCGGATACCCGGCAAAAGGTGTTTTGATCAATTCCGAAGGGTCGACTTTGGTTGTAGCAACTGTATGTACTCGTCACCGAGTGCCCTGGCTTGCCAATAATTTGTGCCACCAGACACTGGAGGCGGTTTGGCGGGATGCGAGAGCGTGGCTCGTAGGCAAATACGTTATCATGCCGGACCACCTTCATTTTTTTGCCGCGCCAGGCGATCAGGTTGTCCTTTTTGAGCGTTGGGTTGGATATTGGAAATCGCTGGCAACAAAAGCCTTGAAGGAAAAGGCCAGAGGTTGGCAAACAAGATGTTGGCACCATCGTTTGAGGTCTTCCGAAAGCTATGGCGAGAAATGGGACTACATTCGATTCAACCCGGTCCGAAAGGGACTGGTTAAAGTTCCTGAAGAGTGGCCGTATCAGGGTGAACTGAACGTGCTGCGCTGGTAAGCACCGTTGTGGAGTCGCGGTGCGGTGGGAAAAAGCGGGTGCGGTGCGGTGCGGTGGGGTCGCGCTCCCGCGCGACCGTTGTGGTGGCGGAGGTTGTGGAGGCGCGGGCATGCCGTGGCTTTGTGACTGGAACCTGCGGTCGCGCGGGAGCGCGACCCCACCGCTTGATACCTTGGGTTTGTGGTAGGTAGCCGCGGTCGCGCGGGAGCGCGACCCCACCGCATCCACCCCACCGCAACCATTCCAGCGCACACCACCGCAATCCTACCGCGTTATAGGGCACAAGAAGAACCGGCCGATCCCGGCGATCATGCCGAGGGCTCTGGCGGTGTCGCGCAGGAGGGCGACGGCGACGAACAGGTACATTTTGGGGTCGCGTATGCGCCGGTACATCCGGTGGGTCAGGGGGACGCGGACGAACGCGTAGGCCAGCGCCACCACCAGCGCGCCCATGTTGAGCGGCCAGCCCCACAGGGCCTGCGCGGGCAGGACGATGCAGAGCGTCAAGGCCAGCGGCGGTGCGGTAAAGTCGAGCGCGCCGGCGTATTGGTCGCCGGTTCTGGCTCGACGTGGGTGCTTCCGGTAGAGTTTCATGCGCCAATACCCGTGGCGCGCCTGCGTGCGCAGGTACGGCCAGAGGCGCGTGGGGTGGTAATGGGCGACGACGGCGTCGGGCCGGAACCGCAAGCGGCCGCCGGCGTCGATGAGGCGGTAAGAGAGGTCGTTGTCTTCCGCGGAGGCTTTTGAAAACGATTCGTCGAACCCGCCAGCGGCTTCAAATGCGGAGCGCAGATAGGCCACGTTGAACGAGCCGAGGAAATCGACGTCGTCACTCGAGCGTTGGTGGCGTGCGGCGATTTCTTCGTGCAGCATGCGGGCCAGGATCGAGTGCGGGTTGGCGATCGCGTAGGTCCCCCCCACTCCCACCACGCCTTCTGAGAAACTTTCGAGAAGCCGCTCGATCCAGTCGGGCTGAGGGACGCAGTCGGCGTCGGTGAACGCGAGAACGTCACCGGATGCGTGGGCAACGCCGAGGTTGCGCGCGGCTGCGGGGCCTTTGTTGGGTTGGCGCAAATAGAGCACGGACGAACTTGTGATTGCCGATTGCCGATTGTCGATTGCCGATTGGGCGATTTCTGGGGTGCGGTCGGTGGAGCCGTCGTCGACGACGATGAGTTCGCAGTCGGGATGGGTTTGATTGAGGCAGGCGGTGAGGCATTCGGCGAGTGTGCGCTCGGCGTTGAACGCGGGAATGACGATGGACACGCGCATGCGGCTACCTCGGCTTGGCGGCGACGCGCTCGATGGCGTCGCGGACGGCGCTGACGAGGCGTGCGGTTGCGGGCGAGTATTTTTCGGGTACGGGCGGCGGCAACGCGCAGGCCTGTTCGAGATCGTCGATGTCGAGGATCATTCGGCCCCAACCGCGGGCCTGAACGGCCTTGGCGACATCGAGTTGGTGGTCGTTCATGTGCTCGTTGAACTTTTTCAGACGCGGCACGACGATAGCGGGCCGGCGCGCGCGGAGTGCGTCCATGACGGAGCCGATGCCGGCGTGGCACACGATGACGCGGGCCCGGCTCTGGAGCGCCAGGACCACTTCGCGGGGTTTGAAATCGAAATGATCGCAGTTTTTGGGGAACGTAGCGCCGAGGCCGGTTTGGATGACAACCAATTCGCCCGTTTTTCCGGCGATTTCATCCATTTTGTGGATCAGGCGTGGGAAGTCGAGAAACATGGTGCCGACAGTGACGTAAATCATGCTTCTCCCCCACTCCCGGTGCGCACGGTTTCCGCTCGCCCGCCGAACAGGGCCAGCCGCACCAGCAACAGGCCGGCGCGCGCTCGATGTTTCCAGCCGGTCCACGTCATGAGTTCGCGCATCTGGTGCAGCATGTAACGGGGCCGAAAGTAGAACCGCCGGATCGCTTTACGAAACATCCTGCCCACGAACGCGGGATCAATTTCGTCCATCTCGAACACGGCGGCGCCGTACGTGGCCAGTTCTTCCCATGACCGGATCAGGAGTCGTCCGCCGCGACGCACCTGGTCGAACATTTCGGTGCCGGGATACGGCGTGGCGATGCTGAACTGGGCGTAATCGAGGTCGAGCTCGAGGGCAAACTTGATGGTTGCTTCCATGTCGGTCGCGGTTTCGCCGACGTTGCCGAGCATGAAGTAGCCGCCGACTTCGAGGCCCGCTTGTTTGGCCAGCGTGATGGCACGGCGGACTTGATCGATCGTGATGCCTTTCTTGAGTGAGTCGAGGACGGATTGCACGCCGGATTCGATCCCGAAATAGACGCGGTAACAGCCGGCCCACCGCATCGCCAGGAACAAATCGAGCGTGACGTTGTCGACGCGGATACCGTTGGTCGTCGACCACGGGACCTGGGCAAGGCCGCGCGACACAATCAGCTCGCAGATACGGATGGCCCGGGCAATATCAAACGTGAATGCGTCGTCGAGCACGGCGATTTCGTGGACCCCGTACCGCCGAACCAGGTGCTCCCATTCGGCGACGACGTCTTCGGGCTGGCGCATCCTGAGCCGGCGTCCGTAGATGCCTTTGTAGCAGAACGTGCACCCGAACGGGCATCCCCGGCTCGTCGTGATGGGCAGGGAGTGATCGTTTCGCCTGGCGAGGCTCGAATAGCGTTTAAGCGGGAACAGCGACCAGTCCGGGTACAGGCCTTGTTCGATGTTGGGTTGAAACGGCCTGTCGGGGTTGTGAACAATCCGGCCGCGGTCAATCCACGAGACCCCGCGAATGCCGGCCGCGTCTCTGCCCGCGAGCAGTTGATCGACCAGTTCCGACATCGCCGCTTCGCCTTCCCCGCGGACGACGTAGTCGAACAGGCCGTCGTCGAGGAAATCGTCGGGCAGGACGGTGGCATGCGGGCCGCCGGCGACAAGAACCGGCGGGTAAGCCATCCTTTTGAGCCTGCGCGCGATGGCCAGCGCGCTGGGCAGGAGCGGCGTCGTGACGGTGAAACAAACCATCTCCGGCGCCTGCTGCGCGAGGATGGCGACCACGGCGTCGGGCGCGAGTTTTTCGACGTTGGCGTCGATGACTCGAACCTCGCAGCCTTTTCGTTCAAGCACGGCGGCGATATAAGCGAGGCCGAGCGGCGGCTGGTCGCTGCTGAACGCGCCTACCTGGGCGGGTTGCACGAGCGTCACTTTCATGCGGCGCTCGCGTGACCGGTCGCCGGCCACCGGCTCGTCCTCGTCGGTGAGACTACCGCGGAAAACGGCGCGCGGGCCGTAGACTTTCAACAACTCCGGCCATTGCACGAAAAACGTGTCGGCCAGCCAGTACATGAGCCTGCCGGTGACGGACGGGTGGGTGACCTGCGCGCCGCACTCGACGTACACCACCGCCACGCCCATCAGCTTCGCAATCAGCACCACCGGAATGGCGATTTCGGCGCCCGTGCTTACGACAAGGTCGGGCCGCTCGCGGCGGAAAATCCGTCTGACGCGAAACAGGTTCTTGATGAATTCGACCGGGTTGCGCGCCATGTTGGGCACAAGATAGACGTTGGGCAGAATGCGCGTAGTGTCGGCTTCGTAGCAGAAATAGAAGGTGTCGTGTCCATGGAAGGCTTCCGCCAGTTCGAGCATTTCGGTCAGATGCCCGCCGTGCGAGCAGGCGAGGCAGATCTTGATCCGACGCGGTGAAAGATCCGGCCCCGCGCCCGATGGCACGTCCACCCGAACCGGATTCTTGTAGCTGCTCAGTTCTGATGCCTGCAAACTCATCGCCACACAGCATATAGTCGAGAAACCAAAATTTCCACAGCAACCCGACTTCGCAAAAGTAGCCCGACTTCGCCGAAGTCGGGCCTCAGCGCCCCTGGCACCCACATTACGCAAAGCCTGATGATCGTAAAGAGCTTCGCTTTCCACAGGTCATTCGCCCGTATACGTCCTATACGTCCTGTTTTTTGTCCCTTTTGTCCCTTACGTCCCTTCCCATTCTCGCAGTATGCATAAGTGGCTTGAATACGTACTGCATGTAAGATATCTTCTCGATCTATAAAGGCAACCGACAATGGCAAGAAAACTCACTCCACCCCCGGAACCGGCCCAAGCAACGCAGAAGTTCGGCTGCGGCGTAATCATTATGGTCATAACCCTGATCATCGCCGCCATCGCCATCATTCCAAAATGGTGGAACTTGCTGGCTTACTGCATCCCAGGGGTCTTCGTGCTGCTCTTTTGGCTATACGGAAAGACCCTGCTTCTTATCGCATATTTTGTCTACAGGCCCCGCGGCATCGTTGGAGTCTTCATAACCTCCTATTCGCCCACATGGAATGAGTACGTTGAGAAAAAGTGGCTGGAACCCTATGCCGGCCGTTTTGTTGTCCTCAACTGGTCGGAAAAAAGGCAGTGGCCTAACAACCTGGCGTCCCGCCTGTTCTCCCATTTCCTCTCCAGCGAGGACAGAAACCTCTGCCCGGCTGTCATCTTCCTGCGCGGACTGCGTTATCCCCTGATCTTCCGCTTCTTTTATGCGTTTCGAGACCATAAACACGGCAACGACAACGCCTTAAACTCCCTCGAAGCACGGCTGGCGCAAGAGTTGGAAGAAATCCGTCAGCCATAACCAGACTTGGTATTTTCACACATAACGCACTATTTGCTATTGTTTTGTCAACCAAATCCTCCTTGTTTCACAGAAACCACTCTTGGTTCCATCTCACAGCCTTCTCTAAACACGACTCGATAAGCTATCATCCGCGCCATGAGGTTCGACGATACGAAAGTACATCAGCCCATTGCGCGCTGGGAGATCTGCATCGTCCTTGCCGCGATGGCGACGGCGCTGGCGCTTGGGCTCTACAACCTTGGCGGATCGAGCCTGTGGCACGATGAGGCGGTGCAGGTGTACGTGGCAAACAGCCTGCTCGAAACGGGCCGGCCGTTGCTGCCGAGCGGGCACGTTCACCCGGTTGCGCCGGTATACAACGCGGTCATGGCGGCGTTTATCGGGGCGTTTGGCGACGCGGAACGCGTGGTGCGCCTGCCGTCGGTGCTGTTTGCCGCGCTCAATGTCGCCCTGACGTTCGCGCTGGTGCGGCCGCTCCTGGGCCGGGCGACGGCCGGGCTGGCGGCGGTTGCGCTGGCGCTGTCGCCATGGAGCGTGGCATGGTCGCGCGAAGCGCGGTTTTACACGGCGCAGCAGACGTTTTACCTGCTGGCGCTCATTTGCGCGTGGCGCATGATGGAATCGCGGGAAGGCCGGCGCGTGGCGGCATGGGCGGCATGCGCGGTATCGGCGTACCTGCTGGGCGTGGGGACGTCGCTGCACTCGGTTTTGTTTCTGGCGCCGGCGGCGGCGTACGCAGGCCTGATGGCGGCGTACGAGCGGCGGCCGGTTTCGCGGTGGTCGGCGTATGCGGGGGCGGCGGCCGCAATAGGCGTCGCGACGATGGCCGTCTACTGGCTCACGCTGCCGCAAGCCGATTCAGACGCCATATTCGCCTCCGCCGGTTTGGGCTTGCAGGTGCGCGGGTCGGAGACGCCGGTTCTGTATTACGTCAACTGGCTGCGCGATAACCTGGGCACCGGCTTTTTCATATTGGCGTTGGCGGGGACGGTGCTGATGCCGTTGCGCGAGCGGCGCCGTGGCGCGTACGCGGCGCTGGCGTTCTGGGCGCCGGTGCTGGCATTGACGTTCCTGCTGGGGTACCGTCGCCACCGGTTCATGTTCTTCGCTTACCCGATGTACGCGGCGATGTTTTCGTACGCGGTGGTCGTGGGCGCGAGGTGGATCGCCGCAACAACAAGACGGATCCGACGGATTGGACGGATCGGACGGATCGGACTTATGTTGAGTGCGGGGCTCGTTGCGCTTTTTGCGGCGAGAACGGCACTCTCGGGGGTTTTTCTGCTGCAAGACTCGCTGCGGACTTCGGCGGGCGCGGACATCACGCTGGCGACGCGGCACCCGCAATGGCGCGCCCCCTGCCAGTACGTCCGGGAGCACCTGCGGCCGGACGTAGCGGTGGTCACGTCCACGTGGGTGACGACGCTGTATTACGTTGGGCGGGTCGACAACTGGTATCCGAGCCGGCATTTTCTCACGGAGTCGTGGGAAACGGGCACGGCGGGTCTGCGGACTGTCGAGGATCTCGAGGCGTACATGGCGGAACACCCGCGGGGGTATCTCATCGTCGAGTCATTCCGGTTTTGGCAGTTTGACCCGCAACAGGCCGACGTGGCGTGGGTGAACGCGCACATGAAGTTGATCGAAGAAGCGAGTACGGGGGATGTGCGTTTGTATGCGTGGGGAATGGATTGATTGCGGTTTTTTTTAGCCACAAAAGAACGCAAAGAACACAAAAAAAACACCCGCGTTCAGTATCGTTTTTTTCTTTGAGATCTTTGTGTTCTTTTGAGGCTAAAGCTGTTTTGCGTTTTCGGCGACTTTGCGGAATGCGGCGGCGCATTGCTCGATGACGGGCTTGTGCAGCTTTTTGAACCACGGGATGTCGAAACAGATCTTCTTGATGTTCAACGACACGGGCAGCGATTCGGGGGCCTGCCGGACGTCGCGGCTGGAATTGGCGATGCGGGTGGGTTTTCCGTGGCCGTAGATGTCGCACTCGTTGAGGACGGGGTGGACGTGCATCGGCGTGTTCGCGCCGGGCGAGGTAGGGCATCCTTCCGCGGTGACCGCTTCGCAAAACCGGTTGATGTCGAGCCCGCCGAGTTCTTCGGCACGGTACAGGCCCTTGGCGTTGTACCAGCCGCCCATGGTCGAGCCGGAGTTTTTGGGAGGGCGGTGGGCGCGGATGCCGGGGCAGCCTTCGAGCAGGTCCCAGAAATAGTTCATGGCCTGCTGAATCCGCGCGATGCGCTCGTCGTAGTGGCGCAACTGCGTACGGGCAAGGGCGGACGCGAGTTGGTTGGCTCTGTACTTGACGCCGCCGAGCGGGTAGCCTTTGAACTTGACGAGTTCGGGATGCGTGAGGTCGCCATGGCGGAGGTAGTGGCCAAACGCGACGGCCCGCTCCCAGATCAGCCGGTCATTCGTAGCGAGGATGCCCAGCTCGCCCGCCGCAAGCGATTTCGCCGACATGCACGACATCGCGCTCACGTCGCTGAGCGTGCCGGTCATCCGGCCTTTGTAGAGCGTGCCGTGGGCGTGAGAGCCGTCTTCGATCACTTTGAGGCCGTGCTTTTGCGCGATGGCGCCGATCGCGTCCATGTCGCAGGGGTATCCGGAGTAGTGCACCACCATGATGGCCTTCGTGCGCGGCGAGATCCACCTTTCGATGTCATTGGGATCGATGCAGAGCGTGTCGGGGTGGATGTCGACAAACACGGGCGTGGCGCCGAGCGAGAATGCCGGGAGCGACGACGCCCAATACGTCATGCTGGGGCAGAGGAGTTCGTCGCCGACGCCGAGCCCGACGGCGAACATGGCTGCGTGCAGCGCGGCGGTGCCGTTGCAATGACAGAGGCAGTGGTCGAGGCCGATCCAGGCGCCGAATTCTTTCTCGAACTGTTTCGAGACATCGAGGCCGGACATCGCGCCCGCCCGCAATACGTCGAGGACGGCGGTCTCGTCTTCCGGGGTGATTTCGGGCCATGTTGTTGCCGAGTCCAGATCGCCTATGATGGTTTTCGGCCCGCCCAGCAACGCCAGTTTCTCGCCCATGCTTCGTTCCTCCGCAATTCCGGCCGTTGCGATGGTAGCACACGGCAATGCGTTAAATGAAGACGCGTTCTGGTATATTGGGCCGCGAAAGGGAGGGAAACCTATGGCGTGGCGGCTGGTTGTAATTCTGGCATTGGTTACGGGCGTCTGCCGGGCGGAGGAGTTGATGTGGGTGGACGGAGCGAAACCCGGCGAGACGGACTATCATGTAGCGTTCCGTGGCGTCTTTGAGTTGGAAGCGGATGCGGAAGTCGAGATCCGGACGCTGGGGGCGTCGTGGTACGTGGGGTGGGTGGACGGCGCGTATGCGTTCGAGGGGCCGCCACGGTTTCCAATAGCGTACCCGGAATACCAGATGGACCGCGTGAACTTGAAGGCGGGGAAACACGTGCTGGCGGTCCAGGTGCATCATGAAGGCGTGTCGACGCGCATCCTGGACAACGTCCCGCCGTTTTTTTACTGCCGCGTGTTTTCCGGCGGAACCGAGTTGCCCGTGGGGTGGAAATGCCTGCGGCTCGATGGTTACGCCCCGAAAGTACGGCGGATCAACGCGCAACTCGCTTGGGTCGAGTGGTGCGACACACGCCAATTGCCGGATGGCTGGCGCAAACTGGAGTTTAACGACGCGCCGTGGGCAAGCCCCGCGCAAGCCAACGTCTCGCTCGGCAAGATAAAGCCTGTGTCGATCGGCAACGTGCGCTTGGAGAAACACCCGCTGGCGCCAATGGCCGAGGGGCCGCTGGCCGAGACGTTTGGCTACGAGCGGGACGATATCGCGGCGCGTTTTTTCCTGCGCGACCTCGAATGCCGCGACCTCCCACCCGACGGCGTCTGGCGCCGCTATGACCTCGGCAGAGTCCGCCTCGGCCGACCGCTCTTCACAATCGACCTCCCACCCGGCGCGGTGGTCGAGTTTGCGAGCAGCGAGTCGCTGGCGCACGGGCGCGTCTCGCCCTGGATCACGCTTTCGGCAAGCGACTCGTGCAACCTGGACCATTTCGTGGCGCGGGGCGGCGTGCAGGAGTTTTTCCCGCTGACGCCGAAAGGCGGGCGGTTTATCGAGGTTCACGTGCTGGCGCTGGCGGACCACGTCAAGTTTGTGAAGGAGGAGTACATCGAGCGTGTCTACCACGGTGCCCCCGAAGGCGCGTTTGAGACGAACGACGACCTGCTTAACCGGATCTGGGCCGTCGGGATCGAGACGTACCGCGCATGCGCCGAGGACGCCCTCATCGACAACCCGACGCGGGAGCGGGGCCAGTGGGCGGGCGACGTGGTCAGCGTGGGTATGGACATCGCTGCAGCCGGTTACGCCGACATGCGCCTGTGCCGCCGGGCGCTGGTGCAATGCGCCCAATCGGCGCGGCCCGACGGGTTAGTGGCGGGCTTGTGCCCGGGCGGTGCGGCATACATGTCGACGTATGCGGCACAGTGGACGAGCGCCTGCATTCACTATTGGGAGTTGACGGGCGACATCGGCCTGCTGCATGAGTTGTACGACGCCGCGGTTCGAAACATTGGCGCATTCGAGAAGTTCCGCGGGCCGGACGGCGTCAGCGACGAGGTGGGCTGGGGGTTTGTGGACTGGGGGTACGTGCGCAACGAAGGCCCGACCGACATGGGCGTGAACCTGCACTACCTTGCGGCGGCGCGCGACATGATGCGGTGGTGTAAAGCCATCGGCAACGACGATTATGGGCGCTATGCGGCAATCGAGGAGGAAGTTGCAGGCCTCGTGCGGGCGTGGCTGGAGAAAAACTCGAGCGAGGGGCGCCCCGACTGGGACCGGATCGGTTATCACCGTACCGTGCTCGCGATGCGCCTCGGGATGATCGCCAAGAAAGACGAACGCGACGGAATCGAGTTCGTCAAGCGGCACATCCTGCGGTGTTTCCCGAACGACCCGGCGGCGCCGCGGCTCGCCAACCCGGGCATGAACCAGGAACGCCTCATCACGCCGTATTTCGCCCATTACGCGTTTCCGCTACTGATCGAGCGGGGCGAGATGGATTTCGTTCTGGGCCAGTACCGGACGTGCTGGGGCTGGGCGCTGGGCGGCGGGAGGACGACGTGGGTCGAGGTGTTTGACACGCGCTGGACGCATTGCCACCAGTGGGCTGGATGCCCGACGTGGCAGTTGAGCCGGTACGTGGTGGGCCTGCGCCCGCGGTTCGACGTTGCGCCGGACCGCTATGAGTTGAACCTCGTGCCCGGCAGCCTGACGGAGGCATCGGGACGGGTTCCCATGCCGGCCGGCGGCCTTATCGAGGTCAAATGGCGCAGAGTGGACGGCACGCGCATTGAATACACGCTCGATTGCCCGGTCGCCGTCACGCTCGACATTCCTACGCGGGACGGCACAAAAACCATTCAAGCGACGGGACTCACAAACATTGTTTTAGCTCAATCAGAAGGCGCCTTTTTCTGGGAAGGGCAATAGGATTGGCGGTATTACCTGAAAAATGCCAGCCGTGAGGCCAGCGACACCGCCACCCGATCTGCACCAACCCGCTTGCGATCCGATTCCCCGTTGCCCGCGGTACCTTTCGCTGGACATGTGGCGCGGCATCGCGTGCCTGTCCGTGGTGTTTTTTCACTCGACGCTGTTTTGTTATCAGGCGATGCAGTCGTCGGGGCAGCCGCTGGGCTTTGCGGGCGTGATTGTGGCGTTGACGGCTCGGGGTTGGGCGGGCGTGCCGCTGTTTTTCGTCATTTCGGGCTACTGCATCAGCGCGACAACCGACTCCGCGCGTCGGAATCCGAGGCCCGCCCGAAAGTATTTTTTTCGCCGATTCCGGCGGATCTTTCCCCCCTATTGGACCTGCATTATGCTGACCGCCCTGTTTGCGGCGCTGCTGGCAGGTGTCGGCTGGGGCAGCCTTGTGACCGGCCAGTTGGGCGCGATTCTGCAGGTGCCCCACCCCGCGCAACTGGATGCGTGGCAGTGGTTGGGAAACCTCACGCTGACGGAGACCTGGCGGACGCAGTTCGGCGGAAGCCACGCCATGCTGGTGTTCGGCCCGGCGTGGACGCTCTGCTACGAGGAGCAGTTCTATGCCGTCATGGGTCTGCTGCTGCTGGTTGCGCCACGCCGGTTCTTCCGCACGGCAACGCTGCTGTCGCTTGTGATTGTGGCGAGCTGTCCGGTGGATTTTCCCAAGAGCGGATTCTTCTGGGACGGCCGGTGGCTGCTGTTTGCGGCGGGCATCGGGGTTTACTACGCCCTCAACTACGCCGGGGCGCGTGGCCGTGCCGTGATCCTGGCGGCTCTGTTGGCGGGCGCGCTTTCAGACGTCCTGTGGCGGGCGGGCATGCTTCATCCGCGGCTGCATTTCTCGATTCTACAACTGAACGAGGCTTATGCGGCTTTCACGTTCGCCGTCCTGATTCTTGCCCTTCACCCGTACGACAAGCGGATCTGCGCAATACGGGCCGCGCGACCCCTGTTTTTCTGCGGCAAAATGTGCTACAGCCTCTACCTGGTCCATTACCCCGTTACGCTGGCGGCCAGCCACGCGCTGTTCAACGCCGGCGTTACTACACCGGGCCAGACACTCGCAGTGACCGTGCCTGTCTGCGTTGCGTTGTCGGTGGTCGTGGGCTGGGTGTTCCACGTGCTGGTCGAGCGCCGGTTTCTCAATCCGCAGAAGGATGTGACGGCGGCGGCGATTCGAGTTGGCGCCATTGCATGATATGGACGGGAACAGCAAACCCGGAATTACCCTGGAAGGGCGTTTTCACGCGGATCACCCTGAACAGTCCCGGGGCCTTTTTCATCCATGTCCGTTCCCCGAGATACACCAGCGCATGTATGTCGCCGCGCACAACCGCGGAATGGCGCGCCTGCCCCATCCGCTTCCACCCGCGACGAATGCTTTCCACCGCAAAACTGGCCGTGCCCTGATCGCACCCCACGCTCACCCATCCGGCATCCCGACGCAAACGCCCAAATTGGCCCACCAATTCCTTCTTTTTCGTGTCTACGGAAATCACCGGAAGGCCTGTGCGAAGAAACGTCTGCGATTGCCGAGTGATGTAACGGAATTACGCGTTTCGATCCGGATGTTGTGCCCCTTCCAGAGTCTTCGCGTTCGCTTGGAGACGGTATCCCAACTCGTCCAGCAGCGCCGCAACCGTCGGGTGACTCACGCCCACGCTTTTCGCCGAGAGCGCCTCGGCGGCGTATTGAGAAAGGCGGGTTTTGTCAGGGGATGAAGCGTTGGCTTCAGCCCGTTGACTCTCCCAGCCCGCTTACCCATAATTGCGGGGAGGCGCACGCAATAGAGGTCAAGACAGGACCCAAACCGCATGAAAACGGGGCTGTGGCTGAAAACGTTCTTTGCGATAACGGCTTTGTTCGCCGTGATGCCAACGGCACACGCGGTTGGCGCGTCTGGCGAGGAATCCCTGCTACCAAACATGGAGACGCCCGGGCAGCGTGACGCGCGCCTTGCCTGGTGGCGCGAGGCCCGGTTCGGCTTGTTTATCCACTGGGGACCGGCGAGCGTGAACGGCACCGAGATCAGTTGGTCCCGCGAGGGCCATCCCCACGACCACAAGGGCCTCGAAAGCGTGCCGCCCGAGGTGTACGACACGCTCTACCAACGGTTCAACCCGGTGAAGTTCGACGCCGATGCCTGGATGCAACTGGCCAAGGAAGCCGGCATGAAGTACGTCGTCTTCATCGCCAAACATCACGACGGCTTCTCGATGTGGCCCACGAAATTTCGCCCCGATTACAGCATCAGCGCCACCCCGTTCAAACGCGATATCTGCAAGGAAATCGCCGACGCCGCACACAAGCACGGCCTCAAGCTCGGCTGGTATTACTCGACGCGCGACTGGACCCATCCCGACTACCTCGTCGGCGACAACCGGAAGTACGACGAGTTCTACATGGGCCAGGTGCGCGAACTGCTCTCGAATTACGGCCGCGTCGACATGATGTGGTTCGACCACGTCGCCGGCAACTGGCGCGACTACAATTTCCAGGAGCTATTCAACATGGTCTACCGGCTCCAGCCCGGCATCCTCGTAAACGACCGCGCCGCACGGTTCATCCGCGAGACCCAAGACAAACCCAGCCCTGAAATCGCCGCGCTTGTCCGTGGCGATTTCGATACGCCCGAACAGCGCATCGGGAAATTCCAAAACGACCGCCCGTGGGAATCGTGCGTTACCATGACCGAGTGCAAGGACGGCGGCGGCTGGTCGTACCGTCCCGATGGCCGTACGCGCACCTTTGAGGAATGTCTCCGCATGTTGGCCGGTTGCGCCACCGGCGACGGCAACCTCCTGCTGAACGTAGGCCCGCTGCCGACCGGCGAAATCCTCCCTGAACAGGTCGCCGTGCTTAAGAAGATGGGCGCATGGCTGGCCAAGTACGGCGAAAGCATCTACGCCACCCGCGGCGGGCCCTTCCGCAACGCTGAATGGGGCGGCGCTACCTATCGCGAGAAGACCATTTACCTCCATATCTTCCAATGGAAAGACGACACACTCGAACTCCCGCCGCTCAAGGCAAAGGTGCTCAAGGCTACCGCGCTCACGGGCGGCGATGCGACCGCAAACCAAACCAACGATGCCCTGCGGATCGTCCTCGCCCCAACGCAGCAGGACAAGACCGATACCGTCATTCAACTCGAGTTGAACGCGCCCGCCGCGAACGAGTTCCAATGAAATTCGCCTCGTTCCCACGGTCCGCCGTGGGAACGAGGCGTAAATACGTGTCTGTACTCAAGGTGCGGCGTCCCATACGAACCGGACGCCCAATGACTTCAACATCTGAAAGGTATCGGTATAGTCAACTCCGAATTCTTTACACACGTTGGGGATCAAGACCCTGTTCTTGGCCTCGGGCCGAAGCTGTTCGTGGGTTACCACGACATGGCCCTTGGCCTTGGCATAGGCCACGAGCCACCCGTCCGCAGCTGTCGCGAATTCGCTCTTCGCCGAATCAAAAAACTGCGTGTTGTCCTGCACCCACGTCATGATGTCTCGATACTGTGACATTACCGCCGCGTCCGTGGTCGAATGAAAGAAGGAGGGGGACAAGGTTTGCTCTGCCCAACTTGCCAAATCGTCCTTGCCCAGCAGCAATTCCCGCTTGATGTGGTCGATGCTGTATAGATGCCCAGCCTCATGGCTGCCCTTCAGGCTGGCCCAGAATCTGGGACAAAGGGCGAGGGCGTAGTAGCTGTTTTTCGCCTGAATAAAGACGTTGGCATCCAGAAGAAATGTGCGGCTTGTTGTCTTCATAGGGCATCCACCCCAAGGTGGCTGCAATAGTTCTCGAAGGTCTTCCCGTAAAGGTCCGTAAGACGATACGCATCGCGATACAGTAACCGCCCTTCCTTCGCCGCCCGGATAACCTCCACTGCGAAACGCTCGCCAACGCGGTTGTTCTGATTGTTGTAGAAATCGCCGCCCGTGCGCCCCGCCTGCTTATGGTGTTCCGTGGCCGTGTATTCGCGGTAGAAGCTGAAGAACGTTTCGCGCGCAATCAACTTCAAGTCCAACGTACGGCGCGCCGCCACAATGGGGCTCACCTTGAAATGCTGCGCAGCGGTGACGAAGCGATTCTGCGTCGTTTGGGCTTCGGGCCAAAAAGCATACAGTTCCGATGCGGGAACCAGGAACTCTGCCGCCACTTTGTTACAAAAAACCTCGACCTTATTCCCGCCGGGCATAAGCAGATCAAAACCGGAGACGCCTTCCTGCCCGATGCATACGTGCGCCAGTTCGTGGGCCAAGGTGAATATCTGCGCAGATTTCGTGTCGGCCCCATTCACGAAGACCAACGGCGCATAGGAATCACACAGGGCAAAGCCTCGGAACTCCTTGACATCCAGCTTCCGGTGCGTATTGTTGCCCACCACACCGTTAATCACGGCCATCACCCCCGCGGCTTCAATCGCGCGGCGCAGTTCACTCAGGGCATCCTGCCATGTCCGCACACGATGTGCCCAGCCGTCCCTCAGCCCTATCAGCAAGCGCATCCCAGCGGCGGTCCTGATTGGATCCTCTTCCAGCCGCGCCGAACCCACGAAGGGCAACGGGTCCGCACCGTCCTCGATGAGCATTTCCTGCAGCCAGTCTTGCCGCCGTCGCATAGCTTGCACCGTGTCCAACAGGTTAGGGCTGGGACTTTGCACGGCCGTGCCGCGAACTGTGCGGAAGTCCGGGATCGGAAGCCGTTCTTTCGGGGGCTCGGACAAGAAGAAGTAGCCCAAGGGCGTCAACGTCTTCCGAGCAAGAACTTCCAATTGCCGCCACGTTGGCTTGGCGCCTCCCGATTCCCACTCCTCGTACTTCGGAAATTCTTGGGTCAAGGAAGAAAGCTTCACGCCGGAACGCTCGCGCGCCCAGCGCAACACCCTTGGCGTGACTTCGACCCGCACCATCTCCTTTACCCTCGCGGAACAAACCCAATTACAGTATAACATATGTCAGTTATGCCTTGGATGCAAGCCGACAGTATGCATCTTAACACGAAGAATATGAAAGAATCGTGACAGAATCGTAGAAGAACTCCGTAGGAATGCATAAACTATGCGGGTCCCGGTGGTATGCTGGACGTGTGCCATGATTAGTACCCGCGCATGCGTTCCTACCCGTGAGCGTGGGAGCGAGGCGTAACAGAATGGAAGGTTAGCCCATGAGCCAATTTTTTATAGTCGCATCGGCACTGTGGGCGATGGCCGCACTGGCCGCGCCGCTCGAGTTCAGCGCCCCGGATCAATTGCCTCCGCCGCCGGCCGATGCGTCTGGATTCCCATCCAGTAATGCCAACATGGATGTGCGGGCCGGGTTTTCAACGCCGCCACCGGGCTATGGCGAGGTGCCGTTCTGGTGGTGGACGGGTGACCCGCTGGACAAGGATCGGTTGTTGTGGCAACTTGAGAAGCTGTATGCCGCTGGACTTCCTGGGGTGCAGGTCAACTACGCGCATGATGCCGGCATGGTGACCTATCCCGCGGAGCCGCCAATCTTTTCGGATGCGTGGTGGGAAATCTGGCGATGGATGACCGACGAATGCCGCAAGCGCGGTATGGGCATCGGCATGAGCGGCTACACGATTGACTGGCCGGGCCACGACAATCTGTTTTATCGAATCGGCATCACGGACGGGTCGTTGCGCGGCGCCAGCCTCGACCCGAAAACGCTGCGGGCGGAAGGCCGGAAACCGGTCTCGTGGACCCTGCCGGACGGCTGCATCACCGTCACAGCGTTTCAAATGAAGGATGACGCGATTGTCCCCGGGTCGGATGAGTCGCTATCGCCGTACGTCCGCGATGGGCAACTCGAATGGACGCCCCCGAGGGGACAGTGGCAGGTGGTGGCCGTGATGGCGAATTCGCCGGAACGCTCCGTGGATCCCATGAACCCGGCATCGGGCCAGAAGGTCATCGAGCGGTTTTTCCAGCTTTTCGCGGATCACTGCCCAGGCGACGCGGCGAAGGCGCTCAACTATTTCTTCCATGATGAATTGACCTTTGGCGTGAACGGCTGGCTCTGGTCGGACCGGTTCGCGGCGGAGTTCGAGAAACGGAAGGGGTACGACGTCCTGCCGGTGTTGCCGGCGCTGTTTTTCGATATCGGACCGAAGACACCGAAGATACGCCTCGACTATTCGGACGTGATGGTCGCGCTCACCGAAGAGTGTTTCTTCCGCCCCATCTTCGAATGGCACTGGAAACGGGGCATCATGTATGCCTGCGACCCGGGCAGCCGTGGCGGCAACCCGCTCGAGTTCGGCGACTACTTCCGCTGCGTCCGCTGGTATGCCGCGCCGGGCCACGACACGCCCGGCGGCAAGGCGGACCTGCACAAGGACAAGGTATCGAGTTCCATCGCCCACCTGTACCAGCGGCCGCGCGTCTGGCTCGAGGGCTACCACAGCCTCGGCTGGGGCGCAACCCCGGCCACCATCTTCGACTCGACGTGCAAGAACTTTCTTTACGGCGCGAGCCTGCTCAACCTGCACGGCCTCTACTACACGACGCACGGCGGTTTCTGGGAGTGGGCGCCGCCCTGCTACCACTGGCGTATGCCCTACTGGGACCACATGGGCCCGTTTTTCAAATACTTCGAGCGGCTCAGCTATCTGCTCAGCCAGGGTGTGCACCGCTGCGACGTCGCCATGCTCTATCCAACCGCGCCGTTGGAAGCCGGCATGGGAGCGGGCGTCATGAAGGCGGCCTTCAAGACCGGGGACGACCTCTACCTTCAACATGGCATCGATTTCGATTTCATGGACTTCGAATCGTTGGACCGCGCACAGATTCAGGACCGGCAACTGTGTGTGGCAGGCGAGGCGTACCGGGTACTGATCCTGCCGTCGATGCGCGCGGTGCGGCAATCGACGCTCGACAAGGCGCTCGCATTCTACCGGGCGGGCGGCGTGGTCGTCGCCACGGGCGCGCTGCCCGAGGCCAGCGATCGCATTGGACGTGAAGACGCGGATCTCGACGCGGCGGTTCGGGAACTGTTTGGGGTGACGGCGGCCGAGGCGCGCGGCGGAAAAACCGCCCCGCCGCAGGCCGGCGCGGAGGGCGGTGTGGGCGTTGCGATCAAGAGCAACGATGCCGTGGCGGAACTGATCACCCGGTCGATCCCGCGTGATTTTGTGCCCGACGGCGAAGCGCAAGTGCTCCACCGGAAGATCGGCGCGCGCGATGTGTACATGGTCATGGGCGCGGCAAAGAACTCGGAATGTGTCTTCCGCGCTACGGGTAAGGTCGAGTTGTGGGACCCGTGGACAGGCGCGGCCCAGCCAGTCCACACCGTGTCCGCTGCGGGTGGCGGTACGCGCGTACGCATGCCGCTCGATCATGACGAAGCGCAACTGATTGTATTCAGTCCCGGCGTGTCCAAGATCACCATAGACAAGACCGATCTCGACGATGTGACCGGCGTTAATGCCGAGAACAGAAATGTGATCGTCACCGGTTATGCACGAACCGGCGGCGAGAAAACCGCCGTGGTTCATCAAGGTCCCCAAACCCTGACGCTGCACGGCGAAGCGCCTGCGCCGCCGACGCCCATCGTTGTTGAAGGCCTGTGGGAGGTTGAACTGAAGCCGACGATGGACAACCAATGGGGCGATTTCCGGCTTCCCGCAGGCAATGCCATGATCGGCGCTGAGGCCCGGCAGTTCTTGTATGCTGAGGAAACTTCTTTCGATCCCGGCTGGGAAGCGCCAAACGTGGATGATTCCGGATGGAAAAAGGTCACCAATTCCTTTGGGACACGGTTGTGGAAACTCGGCCCACTGCCGGAAAATGGGTCCGAAATCGATGAGCAACTTGCCCGGCTTACGACGGTTGACCCATCGGCCCCCGTGGCCATCGACGGGCAGGAATATTCCTGGCAGCCCTATGACTTTTCGATGCGATGGGGCGTCGAAGGCGATCCGGGACCGCAGGGGTACCATGGGCTGAAGGAGTTGATTTCCGACGACTTCATCGTGCTCGGAAAACCCAAACGAACAAACACCGCCATCAATTACGAGAAAGAACCGCAGGGCACGCGCTACTACCTGTGGACCTCGGCCAACGCGCCGCGCAATACGGAGGCACAGATCCGCACCGGTAACCTGAAGCCGGCGGCTGTCTGGATTAACGGCATACGGATCGATGACCTTTCCGCAAAGGTCTCGCTCAAGGCTGGCCCAAACCCAGTGATGCTGCGCTACGACGCGGTCGGCCGTACGCATTTTATGCTGGAACTCGCCGGCGCGCCGATCGACGCGCCGGCGTTCCCGTTGGCGATGCGCTGGTATACAGCCCCCGGCATTGTGCGCTTCGACGCAAAGCCGCGGGAGGATCAGCCCGTGGGTTGGTACCGTTTCGTGTCGCCGCCCGGACTGCGCGCGATGACGATAGTCGCGCGGGGCGCGGTGAAGGCGTGGGCCGACGGCGCACCCATGACGGTCACGCAACGCGCCCTGCGCGCCGATGGCGCGGTGGAATACACAGCCGTGGTGGCCCAGGCCAACCCGCTTGCGGTAAAGGTGGTGCTGCGCATCTCGCAAGAGCGCGGCTGTTACGGCGGCGCGGCTCTGCCCGAACCCGTCGCGCTCGACTGTGACCCGGGCCGGATGCCGGCAGGCGACTGGTCGCAAATGGGCGCCTTGGCGGATTATTCCGGTGGCATGTGGTACCGCAAGACGATTGCCCTCACCCACGAACAAACGCAGGGCCGCGTCATGCTTGACCTGGGCCGGGTGCCCGCAACCGCGGAGGTCCGCATCAACGATCAGTCCGCGGGCGTCAAGCTCACGCCGCCGTGGACGGTAGACATTTCCAAGCTGGTCCAGCCTGGCGACAATCGGATTGAAATCCTCGTCTACAACACCTTGGCCAACCATTACGGAACGATCCCGACGCGCTACCGGGGCTCGCCTGAATCGGGCCTGCTCGGACCGGTCAGCATTCAGACAAGTGATCGGGTGACCTTGATGCAGTAGGAAAATGGCCGATTCATCCTTGGTGGAAATTCGAGTGATGGAAATGGAGGTTCCACCATGTTCTATAAGGCACGCCACAGGAATGGGTCATGAATCTCCGCCGCATTACGTTGAAGCGTCAATTCTCAGCGGCGGACAAGGCGGCACCACAATCGAAGAACGATGTACAACCTTAGCAGCCCTGTTCATGAATACGGTGACGTATGGAGTGCGGACGCTCTTAGCGCGGCTTGCCACCGCTTTTTATAACGCAAGGCTTTGCTTGCGAACGACGTTCTCCCTATCAGGTAAGGCCTGTGAAAGCGATTCTCAGAGGGGGATACCCTATGGCGTGGTTCGGGTCTTGCGGTTGAAGAGCCTGAGTGCAGCAATCGCAATTGGTAATAGAAGCAGGAGTAGCGGCCAGTGCCATTCTGTGTGCCACTTTCTTGACCAACAGCCGGTCCCGCACGCACATGTGATGTGAAGCCGAAATAGGCTAAGTGATTGGTGCAACAGCAAGTACCTATGGGAAGCTGGGAGAGGAGAACCGCCTTCGTTGTTGTAGTACCCCAACAGTCGATGCCTGCAGGTTTCCTCAAGCTCCCATAAGGCGTAGCAAGGGCTCACGCGGCGTGTAAGCGGTCTTTGGGCTGATCGGCGCCTGGGGATCAGCGCTTATGGCAGCCCTAATCTTGGGATGTCACATTTCGGGCATACCCTGCGGCAAGGAGGTACATACCCGCGGCAAGGATAACAACCACGCGAAACCCGAGGTGGATGGCGATCAGCGAAGCGAGTGATGCGGCGATGGTAGACGTGCACGCGTTTACGGCCCAGACCCAGGAAACCAACTCCGGCGTTTGACGGGACACGGCCTGCAAACCCGTGGGAAAAGGAACGCCCATACAGAATGCCAAGGGGGCCAGAAGAAACACAGAGAGGACAATCTTGGCAGGGTCTGCCCAATCCGCCGCGAACGCGAATAGGCCCGGCAAGAGCAGCAGACCGCATGCGGTCAGGACAATAATGCCCGTCACAGCCAATCTCACTTGCCTGCTGACGGTGAGTGCCCCCGTCCCGGCCCACAACGCGCCGCAGCCGGAGAAAACGAGCAGGGCGGCGAGCACGACGCCGACCGCATACATCGGGTATGCGAGAAAGAGCATGAACTTCTGTATGAGGGCAATCTCCAGAAACATGTACGCGAACCCCAGGGCGGCGAAGTAGAGAAAGACCGTCTTTCGTTCCAGCGCCCCGAGAGGACGGCGTCGTCCGAAAAGTACCGGAAACAGGATAAGGGCGACTCCAAACAATAATGACTGCAGAAGTGTTGCGAGTAGTGCCAGGTATCCCCATTCGACGAACGGCACCCATTCTGTGCCCATACCACGGAGAAGCCGGCGCAAGGCACTCCATTTGAAGAACTGAAAGAAGTAGGGGCAATCATCCGTTGCGGGCCGAACGTTGAACAGGTAGGTCTCATAGAATTTGGGACGATTTGGCGACAACAACGCGTGAGCCGCCTCATAGTAGAAGGGCCTTTCCAGAATCGTGTAGCGATTTATCTCCGAGGGCCGAAGACCGGGAAGCCAGCAAAGATCGAAACCCCGTTCGCTGCAGAAGTGGCGCACGGCGTCTATTTGTGATTCGGTCAGCGGCTGTCGGGTCGCCAGGAGCGTGGCGCTGTTCCAGGAACGGATCATGACCAGATGATGCGCCGGATCGGCAATGCCTAAACGCTCGCCGGCCTCGACACACGTGGCAAAGAGCTTCACCGCTTCGCAGGGAAAGGCTTTCATCCAGCAGTTGACGGCCAGTACACCCTTCTTGGAGAGCCGGCGCAGATAGAGTTCGAACGCCTGAGTCGTATAGAGGTAGCTTTCGCTGAGTGCATAGACGCCCGCGGCAGCCGCGGTGAACGACCCGAACAAGGGCAACTGAATCAAGTCCCACGATTCCGAAGCCGATTCGAGAAAGCTCCTCCCTTCGGCCCGAATTGCCTGGACATCGGGCGAGGTGTACAGGTTTCCTGAAAAGGCGCCAAGATCGCCCGTCATCACGTCCATCACCCCCGGGTCTACTTCAACCGCGGTGACGTGTTCGGCTCCGTGTGACAATGCGCTCAGGACATCGGTTCCGCCTCCCGAACCAAGAACCAACACCCGGGGTCTTTCGACGAGCCGATACGCTGCGGCCGATGTCGCGTAGTCGAGAAACCCGAACTTCCGGATATCACCATCACGGAAGTCGTGGATGGGAGAGACGCTGCCTGCATCAAAGAACAGCCCCACCTGGCCGGGCAGCGGCCCCATGCGACTCATCGGGTAGTTCCCCAGTTGTCCGGGCGTTTCGCGTATCAGTTGCGACTGGACGGCTGTGATGACCGACAGAGGACTATACCGTTCTTCGAGAATGCGCGCATCCGGCAATTGGAGTGCGTATGACAACGGCTTGTACTCCGAAATCCGCAGAGGCGCGGCATTGCCTGAGACCGCAAGTACGGCGAGTGCCAAGAATTGGGCTCCCCCGCTCACCCATCCCCGCTTTGTTCTCCTCCAGAGTAGGATGTGGCCGAGGGCGGCGGCGACCGCAAGCAGAAAAGGCAAACGGGACGGGGAAGCAACGTAGAGTAACCCTATGATGCCCAGCGCACCGAGTCCTGATCCGATCATGCTCGCCGCGTACAGGCGTGCAACCGCCCCGGGAACTATCAAGAAGGCTAGCGCGATGCAAATCGAGATGAGCGCAAATGGAACGGCCAGTGTCAGGTAGAGCAGGAAAAGGTACACCCACTGTCGGGGTTGCGAGACAAGCTGATAAAGTTCAAATGGCACGTGTTGGCTTAGTGTGTAACACGCCAGAAGACAGATGGGGACAAGAAAGGAAACCAGAAAGAGAAGACCTGTCTCATGCCCGGAAAGGCGATGACGCGCAAGGCTCAGCAGGGTTCCGCCGGCCCCGAAACCAAGCATTGCGATGCTGATGATCATGTAGGCGAAGTGGTGCCACTGTGTCACCGAGAAGACACGCATGAGGAGGATCTGAAGGGCAATGCCCAGAGCACTGACGACGAGAATGAATCCGTACAAGGGAGGTTTCTGAGGAGGGGTTGAAGTCATGGGGGGTGCCGGTGCTATCCGCCCTTGCCAGTCAGTGGTACGAATTGCACGGGCATATGAGAGTGTTGTGTCACCGATCCATCCGCCTTTTTCTCGACGAGCAGGAGTTGTTGTACTTGGAACGGCGATCCCACGGGGATTGCCATTCGCCCGCCCGGCTTAAGCTGTTCGACCAGGGGCGGCGGGATATGGCTGGCCGCGGCGGTGACGATGATCGCGTCAAAGGGACCGTGTTCCGGCCAGCCAAAGTATCCGTCGCCTGTGCGGACCTCGACATTTTCATACCCCAGTCGCTTGAGGCGTTCGGCGGCGCTTTGGGCAAGTGGCGCGACGATCTCGATCGTGTACACCTTCTTTACGAGTTGCGCCATAATGGCCGCCTGGTAACCGGACCCGGTGCCGATTTCCAGAACCTCATGATCGCTCTTCGGCTTCAGCATTTCGGTCATGTACCCGACAATATACGGTTGCGAGATGGTCTGGCCGTGCCCAATGGGAAGAGGATGATCCTCATATGCCTGGTGGGTCAGATGCTCCGGCACGAACTCATGGCGCGGAGTTTTCAGTAGAACATCAAGTACGGATTTGTCTCTGACCGCTGTCCGACTCCACGAAGAGCCGGCAATATCGTTTTGAACCATCGCCTCTCGCTGCTTGACATAAGGATCCGTGGCGGGTGGAAGCTTGGGCGACTCGGGTTCAGACCCAGCCTTCTCCAAAGAGCACGCCAGTGAGGCAAGCGACATTACCATCAGGATTGCCTGACACGGAAGGTGTAAACCGGTTTTCCCATTCATTGGAGCGCCTTACCTCGGCAACGGCCGCACGAAACCAGAAAACCTGCACCCCTCTATGAAATCAGGATCGCGGACTCTTGTCAAGGGGGCATCCGGCCTGAATCCATGTGCATGCTGAAAGGACCACCGCTTCTGTTGTTTGCGTAAACACGCGCTGAGAGGTTATAAAGCTTACATTCACGCCATCGCCGCAAGAGGAGAATATCATGAGTATCATTCGATCTCGAGAAATCATGGCCACCCACCCAGACCACCGGCAGCGGCCTGCCGACCCGGACTACGCCTTTGGGGCCGCCTTCATCGCCGACCACTTCTGTCCCATTCTTCAGGCGGCGGTTCCTATCTTCGATTGCGGCTTCATGCACGCCGACGCCGTCTATGACGTCGTAAGCGTCAGCCGCGGCGTATTTTTCCGCCTCGAACAACACCAGGCGCGCTTCGCGCGTGCCTGCGAGGCGATTCGCGTCCGCAACCCCTTCAGCCGTGAACGCGAGGCGGAGATTCTCCATGAACTCGTGGCCCGCGCCGGCCTGCACGACGCTTACGTGTGGTGGACGGTCACGCGCGGCTTGCCGCCCATGGGCCGCAACGAAATGGTTGTCGCCAACAATTTCTCTAATCGTTTTTACGCCTTTGCCATCCCCTTTATTTTTATCTTCGACGACGACCAGCGCGCTCGGGGCGTTGACCTGATCGTCAGCCGCAGCCGCATCCGTATCCCCGCACGGGCCGTGGATCCGACGGCCAAGAACTTCTGCTGGCTCGACATGCAAATGGCCCTTTTCGAGGCGGGCGACCGCGGCGCGGAGTGGGCGGTCCTCACCGATGCGGAGGGCTTTCTCACCGAGGCAACAGGCGCCAACATCTTTGCCGTTATCGACGGCGTTATCGTCACGCCCGACACGGGTTGCCTGGAGGGCATCACCCGCCAGAGCGTCTTTGAGTTGTGCGACGAACTCGGCCTGCAGGCCAAGGCCATCCGCATTCACACCGACGACCTTCGCGCGGCTCAAGAGGTGTTCATGACAACCACCGCCGGCAGCGTGATGCCGGTCCGCAGCGTGGACGGCACGCTCGTGGGTGACCGAGAAGGACCCGGCGAAATCTCAATTCGTCTGCACAATCTCTACTGGGAAAAGCGCTGGTCTGGATGGTACGCCACGCCAGTACGCTACGAACTTGCCGCGCACTGAAGATGAGTAGCCGTGCATCTGGCTAGGGTCACATCGGCATGATCGAGGCGTTCGGCCCTTCTCCGTTCAGGCCTGTGTTCAAGGGTTTCCGGCGCGCCATCGTGGGCAACCTGTCCTTCCTTATTCTAATTCGCTTTCAAAATGAGACGAATTATGTTACCCTCAAGTCATGGCCAGACCAACGAGAATCGATCAAGAGCTTGTGCAGAAAGCTCAAATCCTTGTCGCACAGACGACGGATCTGCAAGCACTGCGTGAAGCCCAATCCATCCTTCTTCCCGCATTGCATGGAACCACGCTGGAGCAAACGGCATCCCTGCTGGGCGTAAGCCGTGCGACCGTACACCGGCTGCAAACCAGGTTTCGTGCAAAATGCCGCGGGCGTTTCGTGGCGAAATGTCATGGCGGACACCGGCGCGTTCTGATGCGATTGGAAGACGAGCGGGCGTTCTTGGCGTCTTGGGCGGAACAAGCCAAAGAGGGTGGAGTACTGGTTGTATCCGTTATGCGCGCCGACTTATCCCAACGATTGGGCAGGCCTGTCGCCGCTTCCGTGGTGTACCGGCTTTTAGCCCGGCATGGTTGGCGAAAGCTTGCGCCGGATACGCGTCATCCCAAGAGCGATCCCCAAGTACAAGAGGACTGGGGAAAAAACTCCCCGAAACGTTGGGGGCCCTGCTGACTGCTGAGCGGGTGTGCGGACGCAAGATACGGGTGATGTTTCAGGATGCGGCGCGTTTTGGCCGAATGGTTCGCATTCGCAGATGCTGGTCACCCGCGCCGGCGCGTCCTACCGTACCCAACGGTTACGAACGCCAGTTTGTGTGCGTCTATCGCGCGGCAAGTCCCATTGAGGGCGAAATGGATTGGATGATCTGCAAAGAAATGAACACGGAGCGGATGAGTTGTTTCTTGGAACAAGTCCGTTCGGCGCATCCGGAAGAATTCATCCTCATGGTGGTGGATGGCGCCAGTTCTCACAAATCCAAAGAATTGTGCTGTCTGGAAAACATACGCTTAGTTCCGTTACCGCCCTATTCCCCAGAACTCAATCCTCAGGAACACGTCTGGGATGAGTTGCGGGAAAAAGAATTTCCAAATCGGGTGTTCAACGAGGTTTCCGCAGTGGAACGCCAACTTGAGAAAGGGTTAACGCGAATGAGTGATGATACATTTGGTCTACGCAGCCTTACCGCTTGGCCATGGATTATTAGTCTCACTTTAAAAGCAAATTAGAATAAGACCCGTCGAGTTGGCCTTACGTCTTAATGAAGTGATAAGGAGCTTTCTTAGCTGAACAACTTCAATCCCGATGCTCGGCGGTTGGCTGCTTATGGATTGTAGTTATAGGCGACCTTCTTCCCGCTTTCGATGACAACAAAAGGCCCCATGCCGTCCATGGACTTGATGGGTGACAACCCCCATCAATAGCTACATAATGAACCCAGTAGGCGCTTCACTTTTGGGCCGCCACCCGCTCACTTCTCGACCGCTGCACAACCTATTGTGTTTCCGTATTGACTCCTATACAATGTGTAGCCACAGGTTGGTGCGGAGGAAATGAGCTACACGATGGGCGTTGCGGCCGAGATTGCGGAAGGAGGAGTGTACAGTGGCTGTCTCAAGTGCGGACGCTTTGGGGCTTGAATCGCGGGCAGGAACGTCTTGGCGAAAGGCGGAAGCGGCCAGACGAGAATACGCGAAGACGGTCGACGAGATCGAGGACCGTTTCAGTTTGCTATTGGGTCTGCGTGATAGTGTGATCGAGCGACTCGAAGGAAAACTGACTCGGCTTAGAAGTTGGATTGAAGTTCCGGATCGGCGCCTGAACTTCAAGGTTCTTGTCGTGGAGGAATCGCCTGATTTGCGCGTCGCGATCGTCGCCGCGTTGCAGCGCAAGTTTCAGGCGTTTGGCGCAGTCGATTCGACGACCGCTCTTGAATGTTTGATTGAGAAGCCAGATGTAATCCTTACGGATGTTCGCCTTTCCAGAACCTATGTTGGGGCCATGATTCGGCAGATGTGGCGGGGTGCGGGAAGGCGGCTTCCCATCATGGCGATATACGATCCCGAGGATAAGGATTTGGTGGAGAGCATTCGTGGCTTAGGCTTACGCGCGGCTTTCCGGAAACCTTTTCGGCTCATGGAGATCGTTGCTGGCGTGGAGGCCCTGTGCGCGGATGCGAGAGGCAGCGCTGAAATATCCGGCCAAACCGGGCCGGTGGCACCCTTGCCGGTTTCCATCGGAAAAGTTGCGTCTCGCGAGATGGAGCGCCCGCAGGCTTCGGCGACGGACACGGCCCGTCTGGGCTACCCGTATCGTCCTACGAAAACGCGCGTAATCGAGTCCGGTGAAAGAAAGGAGAAACAACGATGAGTTTCCTCTTTCCATACCAAGATTTCTTGACTTTCTCGAGGGAGGCGGTGACTCCGTGGTTCATCACCGCTATCGTGCTCTACTTTCTGTTGTCATCGCTCTACCTGTATCGTCGGCTCAGGCTGCTAAACCGAACGCTCGACGAGCACACCAAGAGATTCTCGGTCGAGAGAGTCCAGAGCGACCTGCTTCTTCGCACGTTCTGGTGGGAGTATCAGCAATCCTTCTTGGGAGGTGAAGGCAGCGACCGGCATAAGACGGAGCTCGATGCGCGGGCCGTTTTCGACGAGCATGCCGTGATCGCCAAGCATGTGAACCTGCGCTATTGGGCCGCCGTACCCGGCATCTTGCTAGGGCTGGGCATATTCGGCAGTTTCATGGGTCTGACATTGGGCATCAAGGGCGTGGATACAAGCAGCTCGGCAGCCCTTCAGTCCGGTATTCAGACACTTCTTTCGGGAATGCAGACGTCGTTCCTTACCTCTCTTTGGGGAATGTTTTCGTCCATTGCGTTTACGATCATGGAGAAAACGCTCTTCAATGGTTCATCACGAAAACTGACGGCGTTTTGCTGGACGCTGGACTCGCGGTACAAGGCATCCAAAGCCGACCGGCTTCGCTTCGAGAGGCAAGACCGGGAGCAATTCCTTATGCGCCTGTTCTCGATAGACTTGCACGGCGAGGAAATCACGCCGGGCCGTCTCCTGCGCGGACTGCTCGAGAACTCTTACGAACAGACCATGGTCATCGAGGAGCTTTCGAGATGGATCGGTTCCAGCATGAGGGTCTGCACCGAAACGACGGAACTGCGCGGACGCATCAAAGCGACGATCGAGGAAACACAACGGGCGGGAGTCTCACAAGACGATCTGGACGGGTTCTTAGAGCGAATTGCCGCGATGGCGCAGCAATCAAAGACGCCCCGAGTCCCGGTAACACGCCGCGCGTCAGGGACGAACCCGCCATTAGGAACGCCCTGGGAAATGTGCGGAAACGCGGAATCAGTTGAAAGATAGGTGAATGAGATGGCGAACCGCTTAGGCGCCCATGACGATTTCCAGGAGAAGACGCAGTTCTTCATCTCGGTGGGAGACCTGATGTCCGCCGTGCTGTTGGTGTTTGTGTTTCTGTTGGCGACGACATTGCTCGGAATAGAGAACGGATACAGCCAGAAAGCAGCCGCCATGGCCAGCGCGCAGCAAGAGGCCGCCGCGAGAAACTGTCGGCGTTCTGAGAGCTACCAGTACATGTCCGAAGCGTACAAGCGCCCCGCGACGGCTTTTCGCCAGTTGGAGGACGACATGTATACGTCCCTGTGCGAGGAATTCAAAGATGACCTTGCAGGATGGGAAGCGTTCGTCGACCGGGAAACGCTTTCGATTCGCTTCCTGGAGCCTGAAGCCCTTTTCAGTTCAGGCAGTGCCCGTCTTACGGAACGCTTCGAAAGAATCCTTGATGATTTCTTTCCCCGTTACTTAGCCTTACTTGGGGCGGACAAGTTCAGAGACGATATCGAGGAAATCCGCTTCGAGGGCCACACATCAAGTGAGTGGGAGTCCCAGCTCGATAACGATACGGTCTACTTCAAGAACATGGAGCTTTCCATGGACCGCACGCGCAATGTGCTGGCGTACTGCTTGGCACGTCTCGACGAGCCGCTCCTTCGAGAGTGGGTCAGAGGGAGGCTTACGGCTAATGGGCTCTCTTCGAGCAAGCCTATTCTTCTGAACGGGGTTGAGAACAAAAGGTTGTCCAGACGCGTGGAATTCAGAGTGCGCATGGCCGCAAACAAGCGAATTGGGCAAATCTTGACGGCGGCCGATGAAAGCACGGGGCCATACGATTGGGGAATTGCGTCCGGCGTTGGCGAGAACCGTCTGTCCTACGCAGTGGACGCACAAGACGCGATGGCTTCCCGTGAAGGCGCGAATGGGGTGGACACCCCATGGGCCGCAGAACAAAGTCTCATCCGTTAATCTCTTCTCTCTCATCTGTGGGGGGGCTTCCACTTTGCCGAGGGCCGTGTCCGTGAAGCCCACCCAGTTTTGCGGGAGGGGATTGGTAGAAACTGGACAGGAAGGGCCACGCCCATCCCGCAAGTCAGGGGCGCCAGGAGCGCCATTTCGCACCCTTCTCGGTTTCTTGCGGTCCAATTTCGTGTTCAGGTGGGGGAGGCGTCTGCTGTCTCCACAGGCAGATACTGTCGGCGATGCCCGGGTCAATGGCGATCATGCCGCCTTCGCACTCGACGACCCACGCGGGATACTTCTGGTGGACCTTGATCTTGGCGCCCGGCTTGATCTGGAGCCCATTCAACCGGTGAAGCAGGCTGTCGTCGCGGCAGTTGAGATAGGCAATCCGGCCCGATTCTCCCAACTCGAACTGGGACAAGTGCGCAACGGCGCTTTGGACCGCGTGCTCGTTTCGGGTACAACAAGGGCCTTCGGGTATCGGAAGCCCGTGGGGACATTCGCGCGGATGCCCCAGCAGGGTACAGATACCGTCGACCACATTGGGCGCGACAAGATGTTCGAAGGTGCAGGCCTCGGACTCGAACCGCTGATTTCGCAATCCCAGCACGTCGTGAAGCAGACGTTCGGCGAGTCGATGTTTTCGAACCAGCTCGCGCGCGTGATCCAACCCTTGCGCCGACAAGGCGACTGTTCCGGTTTCGCGGTTGAGCACGGCCATCCCGACCGCGGCGAGACTTGCGAGGATGACGTGGTCGAGAGGATCGTCCAAGGCGGTTTGGAGATCCGCCAGAGTGTCCTTCTCTTGTTCCCGCAAGCACCACAGCGCCTCGAGGTATTCATCCTGCCCGACATTCATGTTGTCCATGCCCCGTAGAATACCAGAATCCAGTGGAACATGCCCACCAAAACCAAAGCCGACAAACTTATGGCAACCGTCATGAGCAGGCCCGTCTTCAAACCTACCCGCTTGCACATGGCGACAATGTTCGCGAGGCAGGGCATGAAGACCGTCGTGAGCAACACGGCCAAGGCGCATTGAGCCACGTTCAGTTTACCCGCGTCGCTCATCCGTATCAACAGCCCCGCGGCCGCCTCATGGCGGGCGATACAGAGGATCAGGGCGTCGACCATGTTCAACGGCATGCCGAGCCAAGTAACGACAAGCGGGTGCAGGGCCGCCTTGAGGGTGTCGAGAAGGCCCGTCCATTGGGCGAGAAACAACACGAGCGCGGCGCCGAGAAAAATGGGAACCACCTCTCTAAGAAACCAGTACAGGCGGTAATAGGTCTTCACTATGACTGCTCTTGGACTGGGCCACCGTATGGCGGGCAGTTCTTGCACCAAAAGCCCCGTTCCCGTGTCCGGCAGTATCCTGTTCAACAGCAGCCCGGCGAACACGGCCATCAGGAATATGGTCCCGTAGGTCGCCAAGAGCGCCCAGAAGGTGTAGCGTCCCAGAATCCCCATGCTGAGGCCCATCTGCGCCGAACAGGGAACGTAGGCGGCGATAAGATAGACCGCGATGAGTTTCTCGCGCCGGGGAAGCCCCGCCGTGCTCAGGGTAGCCATGGTCTTGCATCCAAAGCCCAAGACGACGGACATAATCGCGTTGCCGTTCAGGCCGATTTTGTCAAACACGCGCTTGGTCAGAACGCAGAGGCTGGGAATGTAGCCGATGTCCTCCAATGTCCCGAGTATCAAGAAAAAGACAAACAAGATCGGCAATACCGTACAGAGGGCATTGAACAGGCCGAGCGTCAGCAACCCATAATCCGGACCGGCGAGGAGGTCGCGCCAGAAACCCTCGGGTGTAATGGCCGAAACCCATCTGACACAGGGATTGGCGATATATCCGTTAAGGAAGTCTTCCATCGCGCCAGCCACGTGGACCACCAGAAAGTAGGTTGTTGCCAGAATGAGAAATAATATGGGGATGCCGAATATCGGATGTCTGCACAAGTGGCCAAAGGTCTTGGCGAACTCACCCGATCTAACCTTCTGGCGTTTAACCACACCGTCGGCGACCTCATCCACCCACCGGCTTCGCACACTGGCAATAGCTGTTGCCACGTTGCCTCGGAACTGGAGATGGAGGTCGTCAACCCGGTTCTTGATCCGTTCGATGCCTTCCGGGCTCGCGACACGGGCGACATGCTGTTCGACGAAGGAATCGCGAATGGCCAACAGGAGGGCTATCTTTCGGGAATGGACCGTCGGCAAGGCGCCAAGTCCCTGTAGATCGGAAACGGCCTGCTCAATAGCCTCCGGGTATCGAAGCGGCGGGACGGGTGTTCGCGGGCTGGCGATCGCTTTCTTGAGTTCGGCGATTCCACGCCCTTGGGTGGCAATGGTCTCGATCACGGGAATGCCAAACGTGTGCGATAAGGTCGTGCTGTCTATCCATATTCCCCTTCTCGCAGTCTCGTCGATGGCGTTGAGCGAGATCACCATGGGAATGCCCAGCTCCAGCAAGTCCGCCGTCAAGGTCAGCGACTGTTTCAACTGATTGGCATCAATACACTGAACGATGACGTCGGGTTGTTCGGTAAATATCAGGTCGCGGATGGAAAGACCTTCCGTGGAGTGACCGCTCAGGCAATGCAGCCCGGGCGTGTCTATCACTTCCATATGGCACCCATGGATCTGGCACTTGCCGCGCTTGGGCTCAACCGTGGTAAGCATATAGTTGGCAACCAGGGTATAATCACCTGTAAGGTGGTTATATATCAGGCTCTTGCCGGTGTTCGGGAGACCGACAATCGCCACCTTTCTCTTCCCCGCTTGGGCGCTCTGTTTCACGGGATCAGCGACCGCCATTTCCACCCTTCCCATGACCGCGTGCGCCTGGGGCGCCTTGCCTTGTTTTTACGGTTGGTTTCAACTCGCGGTAACCCCTGAGATCACAGAGCATCAACTGGGGGCCTGGAGCGAGGCTAACGAACTGGCGAGACTCACGTGGATTCGTGCGCCAAGTCGCCGGAAGCCGGCTCTGCCGCGGCGATGATTGGCGTCTGTGTCGTGAGAGAACGTTCAGCCAACGCATCCTGCGCGTCGCTGAGCGCCCGTCTGAGTTCTTCAACGACGCGTCTGGAAACGTCCACGTCAACCGTAAGCGCGTCCCGCAACTCTCGTTCGGAAAGCAACTGGGCATTGTATCCTTCCACATCATCCAGCGCTTCCTCCAACTTGGCCGTCAGTTCGCCGTTCTTCTTCTCGAGCGACGCAACGTGCTCCTGAAGTGCCGCGATGGTGCGCCCGTTCTCTTGCGTGAGCTTCTGCAGGCGTGCGTTGACTTCGGCCAGCGTATTTTCCAGGCCGGTGCGCACCTGCGCGGCTTCCTCTAATTGGGTCTGCAGCATCCCGCCGCGTGCCTCGGACGCCGATAACCGCGTCTCGAGGCCGTCGATATCACGGGACAGGTTCTTCGCCCTGGAGTTGGCTTCCTCGAGTTCGTGTCCAGCGTTCTGGAGATCCTTGTCGCGCTCCGCAAGCACCCGGCCGTGCTCCGTTTGCTCCTCCGCGAGACGGCGCACAAGTTCCCGCAGTTGTTCGGTTAGTTTGTCCGCGGACGCCTTTTCTGCCGCCAGCGATTCTTTGGCCTGCTTCGACAGCAGGGCGTTTTCCGCAGAAGCATTCCTCAATTGCCCGCGCAAATCTTCCGCTTCTTCCTGGCCGGCAGCTAGCAGCGCCTCCCTCCGGTCGAGTTCTTTCTGAAGGGCTTTCTGGGACGCCGCCGCGTCGGCACGGGCTTGCTTGGCTTGCGCCAGTTCCCTGGTGAGGACTTCAATGCGTTGTTGGGCCCGCTCGCGACCCTCGTCGAGGATAGCCATGTTTTCGCGCACTTCGGCCATCGCCTTGCGCGTTGCTTCCAGCGTTCGGTCAAGGGCCTGCTGTGTTTTGGGCGTAAACGCGCGGACCTCTGACATTTGGTTTACTCCTTGACCAAGGCCGCTATTCTTCGCCGTCGGTCTTTCCGGTTGCATCGAGATAACGTTTTTGAACGCGTTTCTCCGTGCGGAACGCCGCGTTCTGTATTTCGCGAAGCGCGTTCTGGGTTGCTTGGAATTCGGCATCTGTCGCTGCGGACTTTGCTTTCTGCGATTTCAGATCGTGTTCGAGCCGCGTGCTTTGCACGCGGAGATCGGCATTCTCAACCTGTTGTTCCTCGAGTTGCCCCCGAAGATCCGACAGATCGGTCTCCAAAGAGTTCGCCTTCTGTGTGAGTGCTTGGACTTCCTCGCGCAGTTCGCCACTGATTTTCTTGTTGGTCGCCAGATCAAGTTCGAGCGCCTTTTTGGAAGTCTCGCCGGCTTCAAGCTGTCCGGTGACGCCCCTCAGCCGCACGGTCAGATCCGCGATCTGGGCATTTCGTTCCTCCAACTCCGTGCGCGCGAGTTTCAATTCCTGCGCGTGCTCTTCGAGGTTGAGTACCTGCGCTTCTAAGTCGACTTTGATCCGCTCAAACTCCTCGATGTCTGTCTCCGCCGCGTCCATCTTCTTGGTGAGCGTGTCCCGCTCCGTGGTGACCCGTTCGAGCAGGTCCTCCGCCGTCTTGAGTTTACGGGCAATTTCATTGCGTTCTTCCTCGATGAACGACAACTCATCGCGTAGCGGATCCACCAAGGCAGCCTCCGCCTCAAGCAGTACAAACCGCTCCTCCAAGTCGCGTCGGTTCGCCGTTTCCTCCGACAACTTGGCGCGCGTGGTTTGCAGGTCGGCTTCAAGGGCGTCTCGCAACTCGAATGCGCTGTTCAATTGCCGTTCGAGGGAGGCAACGATCTGGATAACGCCGCGGCTTTCTCCGGCGCCGACTCGCCTATCTCCCGAATGCCCCGCGTCCTCGTGCTGACTTCTTGCACGCTCAAGTTCAAGCTGCTTGATGCGCGCAAGAAGAACCGCGTTCTGCCTTGCCAGATCTCGCGTCTTCTCATCCTGGGATGGGGCCGGGGCTCGCGCCGCCTCATCGCGGCTTTCGGCGGGCCGGCGAGCAGGGGTGTTCGCTAGAGGCGCCTGTGCTTGTGACCCCTTGGCTTGCCCCTTCGTGGATGGACGGGAGGGAACCTCACGGGCAGGAGCCGTTTCTTTCACCCTCGCGGGCCGGCCTTCAGAGGAAGCCGCCCCCTGTTTGGAAGGGGCCGCTTCCGTGCCTCCCCGCACAGTAGGAGTAAACAGCGGGTTATCGATGGCCTTTCGTTTGGGCCGGTCCTTTCCGATCTCCTTCTTGGCGTCCCTCATGTTCTGTGTTACGTTATCGTGGGGCATCGGGCAATCTCCTTCGCAAGTTCTCGATAGGCCACTGCCGCCTTGCAGCGGGCATCGTACTTCCGCAATGGTAGATGGGCGTTGTGCGCTTCTTCGACCCGGATGTTATCCGGGATGGTCGTCTTGAATAATCTCGGCCCGAAGTACGCGGCGATGGCATCACAGGCCGAGTCCGTGATAATGCGCTTCTTATAACGCGTCATAAGTACACCAACAAGAGACAGCCGGGCGCAGAGGTTGCGACGTACACTTTCAATAGTATCCTCGAGCAACTTGACGCCTTTGAGCGAGAAGTACTCCGGGCACACCGGAATGAGAACTTCGTCCGCGGCCACCAATGCGTTGATGGACAGCAACCCCAGCGCGGGCGGCGTATCAATGATGCAAATGTCGTAACACGACTTGACCTTGGCCAGACAGCGCGCCAGAAACCTTTCACGCCCCATCATACTTGCCAAGCGCAATTCCGCGCTCGAAAGCATGATGTCGGAGGGAATCACATCGACACCGAAATCGGCCGAAGTCTGGATCACTTCCTTGGGTGGTGCGTGTTCAAATATGAGGTCGAAGCACGAGAATTCAAACGTGACATTGCCGAAGATCGAACTGGTGGCGGAGCGCTGTGGATCGAAATCCACCAGAAGCACCCGCCGCGTATCGCCAAGTTCCGCCGCCAAATTGACCGCCGTAGTCGTCTTGGATACTCCGCCCTTCTGGTTGATGATTACGATGGTTCTCGTATTGCTTTTCGCCATTCTTACTGCGGCTCCGTCTTGTCGGCGGTGGAATACCGGCCCCCGGCCTCGTCCCTCCACCAATACCGCCAGCGCGCCATCAGGAGCCCGCGTTCGGCGTCATCTTCGGGGTAGCGTTCGCTCATGTTCTTGCCGGCGATCTTCTGGAGAACGGCAAACGTCCTCTTTCGCACGGCGGCGTCGCCATCGCCCAGGCACTCTATCACGGCGGGGAAAACCTCGTAGGCGCGAAGGTTGCCCAAGGCTTCCACGGCACCCAGGCGCACGGGAACGGAGGCGTCCTTCAAGAGTGGAACGACCTCCTTGGACAAGTTCTCCTGGCCCAGCCAGCCTATACAGGAAACCGCCAGGCGCCGGACTTCCGTGCTGGGATCGCTCAGCACGCGCGTCAGCGCCGGTGCACCACGAACTCCGCCCAAACGATATACGGCCATCACGGCGGCAAGGCGAACGAGCGTATCCACGTCCTCCAACGCATTCTCAACCGCCGGAAGGCCTGCCTCCATGTTGAGCGCAGCCAAGGCCGTCACGCACGTCTTCCTCACCTTGGCCGATTCATCGCGCGATAACTGCGCTGCGAGCGCTTGTACGGACAGCGGATGCCCGATGCGCTCCGCGACCGTAGCGGCCTCGACTCGCGTGTTGTCATCGGGGTGAAGAAGATCCGACAATGCCCTCTTGAAGAGGATCTTTTGCGCCATCCCGGCGAATTCGGCGGCATCCGCATCTTCAGGGCGTACGGGTGGGAAAATAACCTTCTCGCGGCGGTAGGGCGGAAGAGAGCCTGGCGTCCGACTCTTCGGCTTACTTGCCGCCGCCATTGGCTTGCTTGGCTCAGCCACCGGCTTACGTGCACCTGTAATCGCTCTGTTTTGCGCTACTATCGTTCCCGTCGGCCCGGCAACCGTTCTGGGTAGCTTGGCACGCGTTTTGGGCGGTGCAACGACGGCAACCTTAGGTTCAGATCCTGTGTCTCGTGCAGCCGCGTGCAGCCGCCGTGCCGATTGCGCGCGAATTATCGTGATCGGAACCAGCGGAAACTTGAGAACACGAACGATGCCCCCCCGAAGCCCGCCACGCGTATCCCTTGCCGGGGGAGGCTTGACGGCGACCTCTCTCACGGTCGTCTTTTTCAGCCTAAGTGCTTGAATACAAGTTCCGCCGGCCGTTGAGACGCTCGAACGACATGCCCCCGTGATCTTCTTTCCGGCAAGGACCATCGTGCCCACGGCGGCGCCGGCAAACCATAAAATCGACCGCGCGTTGCCCAAAGTCAGCTGATCCTGTTCCCTGATTCCCTTCTGCAAACTCGTCCCCCACTACGTCTTAACAACACCCATGCCGCTGCAAAAACCAGCCCTTGACGCCATGGTCATCAATCCTACACGTCCCGCCATTGAGCAGGCACCAAGGGGGCTGGCCGTCGAGCAAAGCGCAGTTGACGTGAATCAAGCCGTCGCTTCGGTGGATTCCGCGGGCTTGCCCGTGCTGCGATATCCCTCGAGAAAGCCCCCTTTTATTGCCGTGGAAAGAGAGCCCAGTTTCGCATAAAACTTATCCATGGTGTCGGGGCATTTTGTGCGCACGATTTCCATAACGAGGGCACCGACAAAAACCCCCCCTGCTATTGCGCCTACGGTCTTGAGCATTCCATTTCTCCTTCTGTTGGCAAAGTGGCAAACGGCCTTACTAACTCGAATTCTACTCTTTGTATGACCGAATAGTAAAGTCAGAACACAACGCACATGCCAAGACTCCCGGGAGCGCCTATGAGCCTTTCGCGATGGGCCGCGGTAGACCGCAAAAGAGCGGCTTCTCCGTCAGGCCTACGGGCCAGGCGACGCCGGCCATATACCCTGGATCCTACTCCTGGGCGGCCCCATTTTCTGGCGGTTTAGGCGTGACGAGCCGCCTGGCCACTTCCTTAGCGGACGCCTCAATCTTCGCCACAAGTCCCGGGCTGTGCAGGTGAAGAATCTCAACACCCGCGGCGCCGACAATAACGCCTATCATGGCTAACCCTAGCAATGCCATACCCTTTCATCCCGTGGACGCCCAATCATCAATAGGCGATCCGAGTCACCATAATGGACAGACCTTTTATATCGCTTCTTACGTTCCAAAGGTCTCCGCGACCCTTGTAGGAAATCCACATCGATTCAGTAGTATGGACTGACATCTAAGGAAAAAACAACCTCTTTTTCAGACCCTCTTTTTCGTGAAGTTTCCGTTGCGAGCGGTCTCGTCACGAGGCCACGGCCACGCCCCGAAACATGAAGTAGGCCGCCCCCACCATGCACAATCCCGCCCAGAGAAAATCCAACCGGAGTTGTTCGCGCATGTACACGGTGCAGAACAAGGCAAACACGGACATGGTGATGATTTCCTGAATCATCTTCAGTTGCGCAAGCGAGAAACTCTGGTAGCCGATGCGATTGGCCGGCACCTGAAGGCAATACTCAAAAAAGGCAACTCCCCAACTCGCCATGATCGCCAGGAACAACGCCCGGTGTTTCAGATCGCGCAAATGTCCGTACCAGGCATAGGTCATAAACATGTTCGAGCAAATCAACAGGCAAACGGCCACAACCTTACTCATTCTACGCGTCCTCCAATCAAAACCGTGGGTTTCCGATCACGTGCGGATGGTGGCGTAACAAGGCCGCGACCGGCACCTCACAAGTGAAACATTCCTCGAATCCACTATGGATTCTGCTTGGATGCGAGTTGTCAAGACACGCGGCCTGCCCTTATAATGTCCAGACACAGGTTTTTTCGAGGTTTAAATTGACAGCGTTCATCCTGGTCTTGGGATAGTGGATCGATGGGTATCGAGAGTGTGCCGCAATCGAGTTCGGTTCTCGCGTCAGTCGCGTATACGCTGGGTCGTGGGGTGGGCCTGTTGCGTCCGGCTGTAGGAGTTTCGGCCGTGGAAGCTTCGGCAGCGAGTGTTAGGCCGGTTGCGGGCGGCGCGGCCATTGGGGCGTTGTGGGGAACGATAAATGGTCTGGTCAACCGTAGACGATATAAGCGAGGGCAGATTTCGAAACAGCAGGCCATGCGCGATACCGCGTCTGAGTCCATCGGCCTGGGGGTGGCCACCGCGATTGGACTGACTGCGGCCACGGTGGTCCGAACCACCGTGTTGATCGGATCATTCGCGCCCCTCGCGCCTTTCATGGTCGCATCCGCCGTAACCGGCGGCGCAAAGGTTCTGTGGGATCGAGCGGTGAGGAAATCCGGCGCCGGATGAGAAGTCTGGAGTCAGGCACGGGAATGTCAAACGCCTGAATGCCGGATTCGGAGTTCATCACCTGGACGCCGGAACGAGGGTGTGGCAGTTGATGCAGAGGCCGCGGTTGACATGGGGGCACGGGGTTCCCGCCATAATGGGAATGACGGGGGGCAGCACGGTGACATCCGTGGGTTTCTTGGCGATACGCGTGTCCGCCACCAAGCGCGTCCCGTTTCTATCGAGGATGATACGGACCGATTGCCGGATATAGGAGTTCCGAATCAATTGTTTGAGCGTGTTTATATCGGAAATAGGTTTCCCATTATAGGACAGGAGCTTGTCGCCCGCGGCGATCCCCACCGCTTCGGCGGGCGACCCTGGAACGACCTTGTTTGCGACGAGCGTTGCGCTGGTGGCATCCTGGCGGACTTGGACGCCAATCCATCCGTCGCGCTTTTGCAGGGTAGGCGTGACGAACAAGATCACCATGATGATGACGGCGATCGTGGTAAGCGTGATGTAGGCCACCGCGAACCGGCCCGGGGCGCACTTTTGGTTGAATTTCTTGAGCTTGCGCCGTATGTTTTTCAAAATCTTTGAGATCATGTCTGGCGCCGATCTTCCGGACAAGGCTTGAAGACCCGATGAACGAGCGCCTGAGTCTGGCCGCGATTCCGCCGAGCCGCATCACCGGCTCGCCGTTGCGCTTGCGCGCGCCATAACTTGATCATGCGATGCACTCCCACTCACCGCCGCGGTTCAGGCCCCTGCATCCCATTAGAGGACACCTCCAGATAAGCAGAATAAGAGTATCGCCAAAACAACCAGGCTGACAACAGTATAAAGCCGGTCCTTCTCCAGGGCAAACGCGATGACGGCAAAGACGACGCGGGCAACCGGCGTGGCCACGAGGACGATGAGGCCGAGCTGGATAATGGCTCTGCCACGGAAAGCCAGAGCGAGGTTGAAGATGTCGGGCAGGCGGCGAAATTCGGGGGGGGTGCCCGTGAACACGGCGTAGTCGGGCGCGAGATCGCCACTTCTCCACAGATAGCGCACGCCGCCGATGAGGACGATGGCGGTCGCCAGTAAGACGCCGACCCTGAGCAGGCGCCCTATGACGTTCTCGATAGTCCTATCCGACGTGTCGAATTGGGACATTGGCTAGATCCTCCCCATGAAACCATTGAAAATCATCTCGCAGGCGAGCACCAAGAGCACGATGCCGAAGAGCAGGCGCAGGGGACGCGCTGGCGCGTGAACGAGGACCTTGGCGCCGATGGCGGAGCCGAGCACAACGCCAAGCATGACGGGCATAGCGAGACCGGGCTCGATATAGCCGCGGCTGAGGTAGATGCCAGCACAGGCGGCCGCGGTCACGCCGATCATGAAATTGCTGGTGGTAATCGAGACTTTGAAGGGTATCCGCATGATCTGGTCCAGGGCGAGGACCTTGGCTGCGCCGGCGCCGATCCCGAGGAGGCCGGCGAGAATGCCCGCGCCGAACATGACGGCGAAGCCTTCGGGCACGCGGTGGACGTGATAGGAGCAGTCGCGGCCGCCGTCGGGGAAATGGCCGTCCATGCGCAGGGCGGCGGCGAGTTTGTCCGGCACTTCATCGAGAGGGCGGACCTTCGGGAAGCGGCTGACGAAGAAAGCCGAGTACAGGAGCACCAACCCGAAGATGACCGCGATGGCGTGGGTGGGGACAATGGCGATCAGGAACGCGCCGACAATCGCGCCCACGGTGGTGGCCATTTCCATGAACATGCCGATGCGGATATTCGTGAAGCCTTCGCGGACATAGGCGGCGGCCGCGCCCGAGGACGTCGCGATGATGGATACGAGGGAAGCGCCCATGGCGTAGTGGATGTCGATACCGAAGAACAGGGCCAGCATCGGCACGATAACCACCCCACCGCCCAGGCCGGTCAGAGCGCCAAGCATCCCGGCCAGGAACGAGCCGGCCCAGATCCAGAGGGTCCATTGAAGGATCGTGGCGTGGAAGTCCAAGGTGAGGTTTGTTGAATAGACGATGCCGTCCCGGAGAAAAATGGCGCTCACGGTTTCGTAGCGCGCCTTACTCAGGAGAAGCGTTCTTATGTCGTCCGTGGCGTAGAGGGGGGTGTTGTCGACGTTCAGTACGATGTCGCCGCGGCGGAGCCCCGCTTCACCAGCCGGTGAACTCTCATAGACGCGGTTCACCAGGAGTCCGCCCGGCTTGTCTAGCCCGAACTGGCTTCGGATCGTATCGTTTACCGGGATGACCTCCGCCCCAATCCATGGGCTTTCAATCCGGATAATTCCACCGGAATACATGGCATACAGCGCCACGGCGATCAACAATGCTTTCAGCAGCAGGGCGATGCCACCGATTTGGACGAGTCTCGTCACACGAGTCATCATCCGATGGCGTCCCGCCTTCTGAATCGCGCCGCAAGTCTCTTCCAGAACGTGGGGTTCTCGGGCGTGACCGGTTCGTAGGGATTCAGATATACTACGGCGTCTTGCAGTTCTTCGATCTTCCGCATAAGAGCGTTCCGGACCTCATTCACAATTCTGTCCGCCTGCTTCAGGGAAAGCGTCGGCGACACGGCGACGCCGACGTCGGCCCATGTCTTCTGGCCGATGCGGCGGGTCTTCAGAAAAGCCACCCGTTCCACCCCGGGGATCGAACGCGCCAGCCGTTGGATTCTCCGCCGGTCGGCCTGTTTCACGGAGCCGTCCATCAATCCCGTTGCGGCCTCATGAAAGATCTCGTACCCCATATGTGCAATGAGCAGCGCAACCAGGATCGCGGCCACCGGGTCGAGGAAGGGAAATCCGAGCAGGGCGCCCACAATACCCGCCAGGCTGGCAACCGAGGAGGCCGCGTCCGCCTTGTTTTCCTTCGCATTGGCGGCAATGACCGGGCTGTTTATCTCGGTTCCGACGCACAGGCCGTAACTGGAGATCGCTTTGTTGATCAGGATGGAAACAAGCGCAGGCCAGGGGGCAAGGAGATTAGGCGCCGATACGGTGTGCGTGACGATAGAAAAAATGGCCTTTATCGTGAGAAAAAAGGCAATCACCATGAGCAGTAGGCCGAAGAAGGCCGATGAGATGAATTCGATTTTCCCGTAACCGTACGGATGGCTCTCATCGCTCGGTTTCTCCGAGACCTTGAGGGTGGCGATGGTCACGATGGCCGTGAGCGAATCCGAGAGCGAATGGAATCCGTCCGCAATAAGCGCCTGGCTTCCCGTGAGGAAGCCTATACCGCCCTTGAACACGGCGTTGAAAATGTTGCTCAGGAAGGAAATCCACCCATAGTACTGGGCACACCATTGGCACTGGGGTTTTCTCATATTGCGCAGCCCGCCGCCTCATCGCCGTCGAACGGATGGAAGTGGATGTCGACGCTGGACACGTCGGGCATTGCGAGGCGGATACACTGTTCCAGCGCCTTACAGGTCATCCTGCAATCCCCGACGGTCCGGGAGCCGTCGAGCTTGATTTCTATGTCAAGGGCCAGGCCGTAACCGGAATGTTTGCCTTTCAGGCCGGTGATCGCCCTCACATCGGCGTTTGTCGATACCACGGCCCTGACTTCTTCGAGGATGTCTCGCGCGATGGATTTATCCATCAGTTGACCCACGGAACGGTGTATCATCCGGGAACACTCGTAGAGGATATGGACGCCTTCCAGGATCGCGATGAGCGGGTCGACCATCGGAAACCCGGCTTCGTCCGCGACGATGGCGACGATGACGGCGATGTTCGATATGGTGTCGAGATTCATGTGCTTGACATGGGCGGCCATGGCGGGACTCTTTGAACGCTTGGCGCAGCACTCCACGAGCCTGCTCACAATCACGGTCAGACATAGACAGGCGAGCGAGGCCCAGACGCCTATCCAGTGGAGCGGGGCCATGTCAACGTTGTACAGGCTGAATGTCGAGGTCAGGATCAATGCGACGGTTCCCACCAGAACAATGGTGCTGATAAACAGACTGACCAGGTACTCGATCTTGCCACGGCCGTAAGGGTGTTCCGCATCAGCGGGTTTGCGAGAGACTTTGAGACTGACGAGCAGCAAGAACGCCGATATGAGGTCGGTAACCGTGTAGAGGGCCGACCCAAGCATGGCCTTGCTGCCGCTGGTCAGCCCGATCACCAATTTAAAGAATGCAACAAAAAGGCACTCGAACAGGCAAATCCATATGCTCCTGGATTGACAATCCGCGCACGTATCAATGGTGTTCTTCATTTTGCTGTGGTTTCAGGACTCACGGGCGGTTGTTTGTTCGGTATACTCGCGGGCCTGACGCCCGCAGGTGGTTCCTTCGCGGCCTCGGCAGCCGCTCGCATGGAAAGATAGTCGGCGTAGAACTTCTCGAGATCCATCACGGGCGGGGTAGATTCGTCAAAAGCCCACTGCTTGCGGTTTTTCACCAGGAAGATCCGGCCATAGATATTGCTGGGTATCGTGGTGTAAAGGGTGTTTAGTGTCCTGGTCTCGTCGATGAACATAGCCCGGGCTTCGGCGATCCGGTTCTCCGCCTCCGTCCATTCCTTCATCAACTGTTCAAACGATTGGGTGGCCTTCAGGTCGGGGTATTGCTCGGAAATGGCCAGCAGCGACGACACCAGCTTATCCAGCGAAGGAGACGCTGCGCCGAGCGCATCTTCGCTGTTTGTCGTTCCCAAGTAGGTGCGCATTTCAGATACGTATTTATAGAGCATCTTCTCGTGCACGCTGTATTCGGCCGAGACCAGGATCAGGTTCGGGAGGAGGTTGGCCCGGCGCTGAAGCTCGTTGTCCAGTAAGGCGTTTGCATTGTCCAGATCAACGAACACGATGGAGTATTGATTATAGTAGTAGACGGAACCGACAAGAATCAGCGCAATGGTCGCAGCAAGGGCTAACAGGAGTGACACCTTGATCACGCGGGCTGCCGGCGTCTTTTTCAGGCGGTCGTATCTGGTGATGCGGCGCCAAACCCCTTTCCGCCCGTTTTGTTGGAGTTTTCGATCGGTCTCCCGCATTGTTTGGAAATCATCCGAGTGGATGCGTTCTATAGCGTCTCTGAGTGTGCGGCTCATCGATATGTCCCTTTTCCATTCATGCCGGCCGCGGCGCCCCGCGTGTGGGGTTGCGCTGACTTGCCTGGTCTGGTTTGACAAGAGGGCGACGCGTTATCCGGCGGCCTTTGGCTTTTCCAGTTCCATGGCCTTCTTGAAGTTTTGCAGTGCCTCGTCCTTCATTCCATTGGCTTCGTATAAGAATCCCAGGCTGTAATAGTACTTGACGTTTCGGGGGCGGAGATCACAGGCTTTTTGCAGGAACCGGGCGGCGTCCTTGAAGGCGCCCAGCTTTTCGTACGTCAGGCCGAGCTGGTGGCAGACGACGTCGTTGTTCGGTGCGCGCTTCGCCGCTTCTTTAAGGTGTTTCAGGGCTGAAGTGAACTCCCCGCAGCAGTACCAGGCGTCGCCGAGCGCGGCGTGCGCTCCGTCATACTCCGGGTTCAACTCGAGTACCGTGGTGAACGATTCGCAGGCCTTGTCAAACCGCTCCGCCGCGGCATAGGCGTGGCCGAGGGCAAAATGCGCCTCCAGGTTGCCCGGCTCAAGCTGGACGGCGTCCTCGAATGCCGCCACCGATTTTGCATTCTGCCCTTTTTTGAGGCTGCTCAGACCGATGTGATTGAGGATCTCCGCGCGCTCCTCGCGGGTCAAGGAAAGCACCTTGTTGTATCCGTGGACGAGCCCACCCGCGATCTTGCCGGAAATGACCAAGGCCCCGTATCCGAGCATGGCCAGTTGGTCTTTCGGGGTGTGTTTGCGGATGCGCTTGGCCGGCGCCTTCTCTTCTTCGGCTTGCGGCGCCTCCGGGTCATAGTGGTCTTCACATAACCTGTTCTTGAATACTTCTTTCTCACAGCCTTTTACAATACATCTCATTGACGTGTACCTCCCACAGCGCATCCCCGGCAACCGGGCGCCTCTAGTTGGGCTGCCAGCTTGACCAGGGACGAAGCAGCCTCATGTTGTCTAATCCGAACCTGACATTGACGTTCGGCCTTGTCATTTTTTTCAGCCGGCCTTGCCGGAACAATTCAATCTGCTGTTGAATCGTCTGGTATGGGTCACCCTGGTAGACGCCGATACCGAATTTGGTCATCCGGTCGAAGAAGATCGGCCCGATGTTTTGCGTGATAATCGCGTTTATGTGATAGTCTTTGAAGAACCGGGCCGCCCGCAGGTCTACCTCGAAAGGCGAAAACGCCAGCCGGTTGGTGATAAACTGGCCCTTCTTTTTGTCCATCCGGTACAGATAGAAATACGGGGCGCGGCCGAGTTGGGCCGACACGCCGGCTCTCACATCATTGATGTCCGCGGGAATCAGCACGTTGCGTTCGTGTGCAAACATCCCCACCCCGAAGGCCGCGGCGGAGAAAACGACGACCAGCGCGATCCCGAGCGCAAGGCTCAGATAGTTTCTTGCCGTGCGGAGTTCCCGCGCGAAATTGTCGGTTTCTACTTTGAGAAGCGGTGCTTTGCGCGGCGGGACCGGCCGAACAATCACGTTGTCCAGGTAAGGGAGCTGAGCGCGAAGGTCCGAGTCCAACCGATCGAGCAGTTCGGCCGCCAGCGGCTTTCTGGGCGTGCCGGCCAACTCGAGGAGGAGCCAAATCTTTTTGCGAACAGCCAAGGTCTTTATTCTGGTGACCTGCGCCTTGGGAGCGGCTTCCGTCACCAGCGCCAGGATTTCGTCCACCTGCTCCTTTGTCAATCGGGCCATTTCGTTTTGTTTAAGGGCGGCGTGGATAATATCGAGCGACGTGTACAAGATGATCAGCGCGACGACGATCGCGGCGACGGGGTCCAGATAATTCATCGTGAAGCAACTGCCTAGAAGGCCGATGAGAACGGCCACCGTCGACAAGACGTTCAGCAATATTTGTTTCGTGTTGATGGCAAGGCCCGGCGAATCGGACTTTTCCGATGCCTTCTTGGAATACAGGTAGAGCCAATACGTGATGATAAACGCCACAATGATTATCACGGCGGCGCCCAGGCCCGGGGCATGCACGACGCCCCGGATTAGGCCCATGTAGCTTCTAACGAGGATAAACATCCCTACGACGAACAGGACGAAGCTGACAACAAAGGTGCCCAGAACCTCGTTCTTGTAATTCTCGTAGGCTTCGAGACCGTTGGCCGGCCGAAGGGAGGCCTTCATGCCGAAATGATTCGCCGTCATGGCAATCACGTCGCACAGCGAGTGGAACCCGTCCGCCAAAACCCCGTAGCTGCCCGTCAGAAGGCCACCGACCACTTTTAACAAGGTCAGCACTGTGCTCGTGACGATGGACACGATGAGGATGTCAGTTGGCACTTAGCAGTTCCCCGTGTTTCTTTCCTCGCCCACAATCTTGAAAAACCGGCATTGGGTGCAGGCGAAACGCCCGTTGCCGCCGACATGCGAGTCGGCGCATCCCGTAACGCGCCGGCACTCCGTCATGTGTGAGAGTCCTTTCCGCTAGACTTCAGAAACCGTTACATATACCATTTGACCACCGGCGCGTTGGACGAGCAGCACGCCGCCGATAAGCCGCTGGGCTTTCAGGATGGTCGCAAACGCATTGACATCGGAGATGGGGAAGCCGTTGATTTCGCGAATGAGATCTCCTTCGCGGACACCGCCGCGGTCCCCGCGGCTGCCCGGCAGCACTTCGTCGGCCACGACGCCCGTCGTGTTGGGCGGCAGACCGAGTGCTCTGGACACTGCCGGGCCAAGGGGCTGGACGTCAATGCCTGCCCAGGCGAACTCCTCGGTGGGCGGGGCAGGGATTGTGCCGAAGGGTGTTTGCGGCGCCGGTAACGCCTGCTGGGGCGCGAGCGCCGCGACGAGTTGTGCGTCGGGCTGGTTTGCCTGCAGGTTGCTCACGATGACATGACAGTTTGAGCAGACACCCCGGAACGGATGCGGCAGGCTGGCGGCCGGCGTAAGTGGAGGCGCAAGGGTGGTGGTCTGTTGGGCGATAGCCGCGCCCGTACCCCATGGCATTTGGGCGGCGGGCGCGAACGCCGCGGTGTCGGCCGGGAGCCAGTTCTCCATCGGTCTCATGGCCAGTAGCAAAAGCAGGTTGTAATAGGCGCCGTTACGGTAGACCGTGATTGCCACGCGCTCCTCGGGTTCCATTGTGTACAGGAGAGTCTGCAGATGCGTCTGGCTCATGACGGCTTGGTTGTTGAACTTGACAACGAAATCGCCCGGCGCGACGTTCGCGTAGTCCGCGGGCGAATTGCTGAGCACCCGCTCGACCAGCACGCCTCGGTTGAAAGGGAGGCCGTACTGCCGGACGATCTTGGCGTTGACGTTGCTGCCGACGATGCCCAGCCATGGCAGCGGTTCATCCCTCTCCGATCGAGGCCAGAATATTGCCATGAAGATCAACACCATCAGCAGGCAGAGCACAAATACCCCGCCAACCGTCCTGAAAAGGAACTCAAGGCAATCATTCACGAGTTGTTTCATCGTTCTCCCTCCGATCGTTTTACCGGTGATCGTGTATTGTCTGTGATGCGATGGCGCAAACCGATCCAAACCGTCTCCATGGCATTACCATTTTGGGTTCGTCCTGACGGAAACATCGAACCTCTCATTCGCCCGCTGCACCAAGAATGTGAGCTCCCTTCCGGGAGGAGTACGCGCCAGCAACGCCTTCAGTTCGTCGATGCTCGAGACCGGGCGCTCGTCCACTTCCATTATGATATCGTCTTTTTGTAAACCGCTGAGGTGGGCGGGCGAACTCACGATAACGCCCGTGATATAGACTCCCCGACTCACCGGGATGTTGTTCTGAGCGGCCGACTCCTTCGACAGTGAGAAGCCCTCAATGCCCAACCAGCTTCCTTTTTCCCAACCTTGCATTGCGGGCTTGGTCAGCTTGGCCAGAGTGGCCAAGAACCTGTGCTGGGCAATGTTCAGTTCATCCAACACGGGCTTGGCATGGGCGATGGGGATGGCGAACCCTACGCCGGTGAAGGCGCCGTCGGGCGTGTAGATGGCCGTATTAATGCCAATCACTTCGCCGTTCACGTTGACTAACGGCCCGCCGCTGTTTCCCTTGTTGATGTGGGCGTCGGTCTGGATCATGTTTGCATAGAGCCTGCCGTCAATCTGGACCGTCTCGCGCAGGGCGCTGACTATTCCCAGACTCACGGTCTGCGTAAGGTCCAGGGGGCTGCCAATGGCCAGGACCCAGTCGCCCACCTGGACCTTCGAAGAGGTGCCCAGTTTGGCGGCGGGGAAATCGGCGTCTCCTTCAATCTTGATTACCGCCAGGTCGGTCTGAATATCCCCGTGTACTAGTTTGCCATGCCACGTCGCCTGTCCGGCATTCGAGTAGGAGGTCACGGTAATCCGAACGCCATCCTGGAGAACGTGGTAGTTCGTCAGGATATAACCGCGCCGGTCGACAAGTATGCCCGAACCCACCCTCTCTACACGGGTGTTGCCGGGTCCGGCCGGGTCCGGTCTTGCGACCTCGATGTGCACGACCGATGGCTTGACGGTGGCTGCGAGGTCGTTGAACAGCTCCTGGAAATCCTGCATCGGGAACGGTGAAGCCGACGGCCCGACGGATTGCAGCGGGGCGGCCGGCCCGACCTGATCAATCAGCTTGACTCCTCCCTTCGGGGTCGCCATCGAAAAACCATCCACACCGGTGCGCGGGCTGGGGCGCACGGCGGCGGCGGCCACGGCAGCGCTTGGGTACGTTGCTCCCATCGTATAGGAGGAAGATCCGTCCGCCGGCTTGCCCGAGAAGTACGCACCGATGACCGTCGCTATCACGATGATAGCGATGGAACCGAGGAGGTACCTCTGCTTGACTTCGCAGTATGCTTTACTAGCCATCCGTTCCTATTCGCTCTAAGTCATACGCCACCTGCCGGCGTCTGGTTACTGTGCAACGCTCCCCGTGTCGAGCGTCATATAAAGAAGTTTCCCGTTCCGGCATATATCAAACAGGACGCCTTGGGAAAAATCCAAGCCGCTGGAAACCCGCTGAAAATCCAAGAGTGTCGGTGTTGAAATCCGGTTGACGGACAGAATCAGGTCGCCGGCTTGAAAACCGCACACGTAGGACAAACTCCTTGAATCGACCACCGTGACCAGCACTCCGCGGCTGGACATTTCGGCGGCTTGCCTCTGCGTGCGTCCTTCCGGCATGTCGGCAAGTGTCATGCCGAGAAATCGAGTCTCCGGCTTAGCCGCTTGCCCCGTCTGATTCCAAGAGCGCATGGCGTCGACCGCCACCGTCGCGGGGTTTCTCGGGAGGGGCATATAGCCCGCCATCTGGATGTCCGGGACCGCCAAGGAGCCGCTGGATTCGCCCGAGAGAAGCCGCCAGATCCCCCGATAGCGCTCCGGTTGCCGCATATACAAAGTATATACGAGCAGGCCGGCGGACACCGCGAATCCTACAAACAGGAACCAATAGGGCCGTGTGTCCGCGCAAAATCTATCGGGGAAAATCCTCACGTTTTCTCCGCCGGCATTGCCGTTGGCGAATACGCCCTTCGCCGCTCCGTTTCAAACACGTGCACTAAATCCTTTCGACAATTGCCCCGCATTTGTCGCAGAGCCAGACATCTTTCTTGGCCCAGACGAAATAGATACCGAACAGGAACGCCAGCAATCCGAGGAATGCCAACACGCCGGTCGCCAGGCATAACAGGCCCGCGACGATGAGTACGATACCCACGTTGAGGTTATAGGGCTTGATCAGGGCCCGCCGCATCGTGCCGCCGTCGCACAAACGGCAATGAACGCTTTCCACAACTGGCGCAACAGTGGTTTCTTCCTTCTCGCTCATATTCATCTCCTCACTATTGGGGCTTCGCTACGTGACAACTGTTGCAGGGGCCGCGGTACTGATGCGGCGCCCGGGCGTTCTGCGCAATCGGCGGCGGCGAGGGGGCGATGTCGCCCTCGTCCACTGGCAATTGCCCGCCCGCCGCCATGATCACATGGCACTCGGTGCACGCGCGGGTCCGTCCGCGGTGGGGGCTGAGCGCGCCCGGCTTGATCGGCTGCGCCCCTTCCACTTGGGCGAAGCCAAGCGTCTGGGTGTTCTTGGCCGTCAGCGAAAACTGCTTCTCCGCACCCATCCGGTTCACAACCACTGGGGCCGTCTTCAGACCGGCAACCGCTTCCGTGGCTCTTAGAAACTCCGTCAGATCCCGTGTGGGCTTGCCCGCCACGCTTGTGATTACGTCTCCCGCCAATATGCCGGATTCAGCGGATTCGAGGGTGATTTCATCCACGATCACGCCCTGGACATCGGGCGCGAGATAGTAGACTTTTCGGAGCGCGGGGGTCAGGTCCATCAACTCCATGCCGAGCCAATGGCCTTCAACCAATATCTTGTTCGCGGCGTTCTGTTCGACCGGCGTCAGAAGGCCGGCGCGCTTCGGCGCGTTCATGGGGGCCGTCAACGCCGCCGGAGCGACATCCACAGGCTGCGGAACGGGCGTTTGGAAAGTCGCGTTTTGGGGGTAAGAGAAACCGGTTGTCCCGGAAGGGTAAGCTGGGGGAGGCATGGGCGCAACGCTACGGCCCCATTGCGGGCCGGGTCCCGCGATCGTGTTAGCCACCGGGTGGCACATAAAACAGGGGCCCCGGTTCCCGTGGGGTGGAACCATGTCGATTCCCGCGCCCGGCGGCAGCGCTGTTAGCGGCTGCAAACCAGAAGCAACGGCCTTCGTATTCCGGTTCTGGTCCCGCCCTTTATACGTGACGGCGATTCCCCCCGCAAACAACACCGCCACCAGCGCGATAACGCCGATGGCCAGCTTCCGATTGAATTCGTTCTGTTCGCCCGTCATGAGTCACGCCTTCCACGCATCTGGCCGGGGCCGCACCCAAGGCCAACCTTCATACTTCCTGCCCGCATGCCATCAAGAGTGGAAATCCCCCCCGCGTGCTAGATTTGTACTGCGTACATAGTTGCACGCACTACAATCCGCCAAGACCATTCATCACTCCTTAAGGAAGAGGGTAGTAGTTCGGAATATCGAAGTTCTGTAGAAAGTTTTGTCGCCAGCCGGCCCGCCATGAACCGGCGGCCGGGCCGGAAACGGCCAGACCTGACGCGCACCTGGGGCACCGGACCGAGTTGGGGGCTACGGTGCAATTCCCATTCATGCACATGCGGAAATTGCACTGCGGACAAGACAACATACCGTTGGCGGGCGCGGGGTTCGCGGGCTGGGGCTGCAGCGAGAAGAAACCGGCATTCTGCGTTTCGAGAGGTTCGCCGCCGAATCGCCCCCGCATATTGGCGGGATTCCACATGCCGGCATAACAGTTTGGACAACGCCCATTCGCCAGGCACTGGCCACGCCAGCCGCAAGTCGCACATTGGGCGGCGTTGCCCGGGAAGTTGCCGTTCGCGGGCTGGGGCTGGAGCGAGAAGAAACCGGCATTGCGCGTTTCGAGAGGTTCGGCGCCGAATCGCCTCCGCATATTGGCGGGATTCGACATGCCGGCATAACAGTTTGGACAACGCCCATTCGCCAGGCACTGGCCACGCCAGCCGCAAGTCGCACATCGGGCGGCGTTGCCCGGGAAGTTGCCGTTCGCGTTCGCCATCCCCGGCTGTACCATGCCGATCCCCTGTTGCTGCAGGGCGAGGGTCTGGGCATAACGGTTCCTATCGTTGTAATAATCGAATATTGCCAGGATCACCATCACGGCAATCAAACCCACAATCGCGGACGCGATAAGGTATTGTTGCCGTACCGGCATTACCACAGACTCATTCGCCATCCTGGACGCTCCTTACTTGCCTTAGGTTCATCACACTTCGTCCTCGTCTTCGCTGGACGTTGCCTGCCGCGCCTTTTTTTTCTTATCGTGATACCGCAGCATGAGAAAGAAATACGAAGCGCTGACGATGCCGATCAGGAAGCTGAATAGGACCAAATAGAACAGTCGTACGTTCACCGGTTCGCCGGCGAAGAGGCGCAACTGAATCGGGTGCATGTTCGATATCGCAAAAAGAACTATCAGCAGCACCGCCACGAAGAAAACGAGTGATCGCACCATGCGGTTACAGCACCTCTCCGACGGTTCGGTCTACGGCCCGGTTAAGAGCCGTTCCCGCATTCTCTTGAAACTGCTGCATCGAGCCCGGCGGGCCGTACGAATCGTCTAAACGATAGCCCGGCCGTTCCGTGGTAAACATGGCGAACGCCATCAAGATGACCAGCGCCAGACAAATCACCACGGTCAGGAATCCAATCCATTGCAGACTGTCACGCTTGTTGGTCTGTGACACGCGACGTCTCCTTCCCATTTCGCTTCACCAATCACACCGTGCCTTCATCGGGTATGCCGCCGCACCGAACCCGCGACATCGTACAAACCTTGCCTTCAAAGCTTGTTTGGGGACCTGCGAAACCAGCCCGGATCTCCTACCCACGATGGCGCAACCCATATACCCGGCTACAGCGCCTTCTTGAGAGCTTGCTGCGGCGTCATCCCGCCCGTGCCGCCGCCCGCGCCTTGTGGCGCGTACTCGCGTTGAAACCGGAAATCATTCCCGCGCTCCCACAACGGTTGCGTCGTAAGTATGCAGGTTCCCACAAGCAAGATGAGCAATACGATGATAAGGAACGTCCCCATGGCCAGTTCGCGGCGCCCTTCGAAATCCTTACCGTTATTCCTTATCTGGAGATTCATGCCGGGATTCTTCCAGTTTTCCGGTGGTCAGGCCTGCTCCGATGGCAACCAATCCCGCTATCAAGAGAATAAACGGGATGATGCCTCGCAGCACCAAACCGAATTCCGGCCACCACATTACCACTCCCAGAACCCCAAGCACTAAGAGCACTATGCCAAATACAGCATGCTGCAAGTGAACACTCCTTTCTTTCGCTATTTGCAACGTTTACCCCATCGTCAAGCCGTCCAACAGAAAATGTCCCCAGAAACTTCCGTTTACATGAACGCGCCATTTTCGCAGATGCTATCATTTGCGCGTTTCTTATGTCAAGGGTTCTTTCCCCGTGGAACCGAAGTTCTCAAGAGGATAATCGCTGTTCCCTCCACCAGGCTTTCCACCGGGCCTTGGCCTTGGCCCTTTCTTCCGGGGAACCTTGGGGATTGAACATGATGTTCCGGTGGCTCAACTCTTTTAAGGTCTTGTGAGCCGCTTTGCGCACCTGCGCGTCTTCGTCATCCAGCGCCTCGATGAGCTGAGGAACGGCGGTTGTGCTCTTGAGTGTTCTCAAAGAACTTATCACCGCTCTCCTGACGGAGGCGTCGGTGTCCTTCATCAATCCAAGCAGCTTGGGAGCGATGTCCTGGGTGCCAAGACAAGCCAGACACGTCACGGCCCGATGGCGTACCGTCGGGTCGTCATCTTTCAGGGCCCTCGTCAAGAACGGGACCGCCTTCTCACCGCCCACCCTATACAAGCCGCTCAACGCCGCGGTCCGAACCCGCGCGCTTTCATCCGCCGTCGCCAGTTGGAATATGGGGAAGGCCTCTTGGGCCTGGCGCTCAGTCAAGGCATCGAGACTCCGCACACGAGTCGCCTCATGAGGATGTTCCGCCAGCGCCATCAATAGTCCGTTTATAGCAGGGTTCTCGATATCCCGGAGCCGTCTTGCGGCCCTTTCGGTAAGGAACCCCGTGCTTTCCACACCCCGAACCACCTCGACAAAGGCCATTTTCTGAGAGGCCAACGTAAACTCCGCCTGCCGTACAATGTCCTCCATGGAAAGCCGTTTCGATCTCGGCCGCGGAAACAATTCCACGCCTCGCGGCTCGGGCGCCGGTTTGGGTTGTTCGGGAAAAACGGGTTGTTCGGGAAAAACGGGTTCCGGTGTTGCTTCAGACACATCCGCTGGCGCGAGTTCCTGTGTCGCCATGGTTTCCTCAGTGTTGGCGGCCTCTCCGGCCAACACCGAGGCGGGTTGAGGCATCCCATCCCGAACCTGCGGGTCTTCGGGATGCTCTTGTTCAAGTGGTGCCTGTTGTTCGCCGGGGTGCTTCTGTTCGATCGGCGCCCGTACATCCGCCAAAGCCTCTTGCCCGGCAACCTCGGCCGAGTTCGGTTCGGCGGCGCCCTTGCGGTGACGCGGGGCGAGAACTTGCGATTCCTTTTCTTTCAAGAGATGTGACAGATCCCTCGACAACCGTCGAAGGCGTTGCCACAAGGGGTCTGCTTGCCGGACAGGGGGTTTCCTCTGAACGAGATCACTGGTCTTGACAAGGAGTACCTTCCTCACGTCCGTGGGTCTTGCCAGTACTTCAACACTCATGCGGCCTACGTCCGTAAACAACGAACCCGCCTTCTCCGCCGCGTAAACCGAATAGCCTACTGCCAAGCCACTGATCTTGGCCAGCCACGAGGCGCCTCGTGAGCTTAGATCGCGGGTCCCTTGATGGCTCGACTCACTCACGCGGGAGTCCGGTTGTCCGCGCCCGTCTTCCATGACAACAACTCCTTCAATTACTTCCACTCAAGGCTATCCGAGACTTGTAGAGTCCACTTCGTCCACAAACTCAAGAGAGCCCGGCCCCGTCCGATAAGATTGACAAATGGCGCCAAGAACCCTGCTACCGGACAATCGGGGTCACGCCTTCCATCTCTCCTTCTCCTACCATGACGGACAACCGTTTCGGATTGCCGTCTCTCAGGATCTCCACGGCGATGTTCGCCTCGGGAGGCGCTTCAGACAGCAGTAACTTGAGATGCTGGACATCCCGCACATCCGTGGCGCCCACCTTGGTGATGATATCGCCGGCTTGAAGGCCGCCTTTTTGGGCATTGGAATTGCCCATTACGCCGGTAACTCTGGCGCCGAAACCCTCCGCGGAAACAGCCTCCATGGCGAATTCCTTGATAACTTGCGGGCGCTCAGCTTGGGGCGATATCGGCGGCGCCACGATACCGTTCCAACGGGTGTTTACGGGCAAGGGCGTCGCCGAGGCCGCCGGAGGGACCGTACAGAATCCCCAAGAATTGTTAAATGCGGCCGCCGAGGCCGCCGGAGGGACCATACAGAATCCCCGAGGATTGTTGAATGCCGCCGCCGAGGCCGAACGGACTTGATAAGGCGTACTCCCGGGGTAGCGATTCGTCGCATAACCCACACGACCGTCAAATTGCCCCCTATCTTCTCGCAGGGCCGGGGAAAACATGGCGGCCAATCCAACGATCGCGATCACACAAAACCCACCCACTATCACAAGCCGGGCCGGGTTGGAAACGCAACACTCCATTCCCTTCACATTATCACCCAATCCGCATGTTTTCCCCGATGGAAACATCACACGTCTCCCAGATTACCCATTCGTGCGATGTGCGTCCGCGACCGTCTACCAAAGGCCGTTAAAACACATGCAAGCACAATCCCCGCAGGAACGATCATATACTTTCCACATCCGCAAAGCATCTTGAATCTACGTTGGTGTCTGCGGCGGTCGAAAAGTAAGCGGGTGGCGCCCAAAAGTGAAGCACCCGATGGGACTATTATGTAGCTATTGATATTTGTTTTCAAGGGGGTCTGTTGGGGGTCTTTCTTCCCCTGCTCCCTCCCCCTAGCCGAAACCTTGAAAAAGAGGGCACTTTTCCAGCGGTTTCGCGCCTTGATCCCGCGCCAAATGGCGCGCGCTCGCCATCACGAGACTTCTGCCACGGGCTGCTAGGCTGGAGTTTTGCCATTTTCGGAAGTGTAGAATGCCAATGTTAATCGATATTTCAACAGCTCCTGGGGTTTTTGCGGACCCCACTTCTTGTCCCGACTCATTGCAGGGTCGTGCAAAACCTCCGAATTTGGCGACTTTTCGAGTGTTTCGTGCTTTCTGCACCGCGCAAAATGGCAAAACTCCAGGCTAGGGGGCGCCGGCCTCTGATGCGGTGCATCCACCAGAGTAAATCGGGTCACTTTCGCAGGCGGCTTCCATCAGGCATCGGCGCGGTCGGCGCCCCAAGACTCATCAAACAACACCACATCCTCGTTCCCAAGCGCCCCACCAACCGCCACAGACCGGTTGCGCCAGACACGGTGAGAAATCCGGGCTACGATTAAGCGCGCGGCACAGACGAGGTTGTGCCCGTGCGGGCTCAGGCTTTTCTCAGCGTCACGCCGCGTCCCTTCAGATAGGCTTTCAGTTGCGGGATATCGATGATGTGGAAATGGAACACGGATGCGGCCAACAGGACCGATGCGCCCGCCTCGACCGCATCGTAGAAGTGGGCGAGTTCACCCGCGCCGCCCGAGGCTACGATGGGCGCCGACACCGCCTGGGCCATCGCGCGGATCACCGGCAGGTCGTAGCCGGTCTTGGCGCCATCGCCCGCTTTGCTGGTGGGCAGGATGACGCCGACGCCGAATCCGTCGACTGTGCGGGCCCATTCGACGGCATCGGCGCCGGTCGGCGTTCGGCCTCCGTCGATGTAGACTTCGTAGCCGGACGGCAACGCGGGATTCCGGTCCACGTCGATGGCGATCGTGACCTTGCCGGAACCGAATTCATCGACCATTTCCTTGATGATGTCCGGTTTGCGGAAGCCGGCGCTGCTCACCGAAACGTTGTCTGCGCCCGCGTCGAGCACGGCGGCCGCCGACGCCACGTCGCCGATACCGCCGCCCACCGTGAACGGCACCGTGGCGGCTTGTGCGACGCGCGCGACCACATCGAGCATGGTGCGCCGGCCCTCGACCGTCGCGGTAATATCCAGCAAGGCGAGTTCGTCGGCGCCGGCTTCACAATAGGCGCGTGCGCACTCGACGGGGTCGCCCGCGTCCCGGATATCGACGAAATGAACCCCCTTGACTACACGCCCGTTCTGCATGTCCAGGCACGGCATGATGCTGACCGGTTGACTCATTTCGATGCTCCTTTGTCCACGCTGCGTTGTTGCGCGTTTCCAGTATTTTCCTCCGCATCCAACAGGCGACAATACCTTGCCGACGGATGCGGAAACGTTCAACAAGGCATGGCGCTCAGGGGCATTTGACCAGAATTCATTGCCAGACTTCAACCGCGGCGCAGAATCTGCTTGACTGCCCGGCGTCGTGTCGCCACGAATGCCACACGGACAGACAGGGGCGTATGGTATCTCCTCATGCAGCCTTTGCTATACTGCGCGTTGTTGAGGAGAGTTGGACGTGAGATTCTATGTCCCTGGGTTTTGCAGAGACTGCAGGAGATTCCGATGCGCACGATGATGCTTGCCGGAACACTGCTGTTCGTGGTCCATGGCGCCGGGCATAGCCAGGAAGCCGCATATGAATTACCGGCCGCCGTGGGTGTTTTCGAGCAACAGATCCACCGGGCCTATACGACGGAACAGGGTTTGCCGGACAACGACGTGAGCTGGATCGGCCGGGATGCGGGCGGCGTTATTGCCGTGGCAACGGCGCAGGGGGCGGCCGTTTTCGACGGGAGGCAATGGCAACCAAAGGCAAAACTCGAGCCGATGGCGCCTTCTCCGGCGGGGCTTGACCAACGGCAGGCAGCGAGCCTGCGCAAATTCGCGGGCGCTCCGGTGGCGATTCGGGCAGTGGCCACGCACCAGGGCGAACTCGCCGTGGCGGCGGACAGCGGGTTGTATGTCGGAGATGGTCGGAACTGGCGGATGGCGCTTCCGCGGCAGGGCGGGGTTCGCTGGGCGCCGGTTGACGTGCGCGCGGTTGCGTATGAGGCATCGGGGACGTTGTGGTTTGCGTCGCCGCAGGGGGTGGGATACCGCGTGTCGGATGAGGATTGGAAGTTGTTCACGGGCGCGGACGGTTTGCCCTACAACGATTTTACCTGCATGGCCACGGGACCTAAAGGGGTATGGTTTGGCACGACCAACGGCGCGGTCCATTACCGGGACAATTCATGGTCGTTCCGCCAGGGACGGCGCTGGCTGCTTGACAACCACGTGCGGGGCATCGTGGTCGATCCCGAGGGTAATGCGTGGATCGCGACGACGGGCGGGGTATCGTGCATTGCGTACCAGCCAATGACGCTGGCGGGGAAAGCGGCCTTTTACGAGGAAGAGATTGAGAAATATCACCGCAGGACCCGCTTCGGCTACGTCAACCCGGCGGAGCTTACGGCGCCCGGCGACAAGAGCACGGCGGTGCCGGTCTTCACCGATAACGACGGCATTAACACGGGCCTTTACCTGGGTGCGGCAGCTTTCGGCTATGCGGTCACGGGCAATCCAAAATTGAAACAGGATGCCGCCAACGCTTTCCGGGCTTTGGCGTTTCTCAGCGAGGTGACTGAGGGCGGCACGCATCCGGCGCCGAAGGGCTTTATCGCCCGGACCGTGAAGCCGGTTTCGGAGCCGAACCCGAATCCGCAATTTGATCTCGCCTACGACCAACGGCGCAAGGCGGCCGATTCTCTTTGGAAGATCATCCAACCCCGCTGGCCGGTTGACGAGTCGGGCGAATGGTATTGGAAGAACGATTCCAGTTCCGATGAACTCGATGGGCATTTTTTCGGCTATGCAATCTACTTCGACCGTGTCTGCGAAACCGAGGCCGAAAAAGACAAGGTCCGCGAAGTAGTGCGGCGCATTGTCGATCATATCCTCGCCCACGGCTACAACCTTGTTGACCACGACGGCCAGCCAACCCGCTGGGGCCACTTTTCGCCGGATGATCTGAACCGGAACGAAGCGTGGTGCTGTGAGCGCGGCCTCAATTCGTTCAGTATTTTGACGTACTTGTCCATCGCGCACCGGATCACCGGCGATCCGAAATACCGGGAGGTCTACCTCAAACTTGCGCTGGACCACGGCTACGGCATGAACGGCATGACGCAACCCAGGGATCTTGCAGGTCCGGGCACCTTCGGCCAGCCGGACGACAACATGGCGTTCATGAACTACTACCACCTGATTCGTTATGAGACCGACCCAAGATTGCTCAGTATGTTCTACCACGCAATCCATCGGCACTGGCAGATCGAAAAATACGAACGCAACTCGTTCACCAACTTCGTGTATGCCGCCTGTTGCCTTGGCAAGGTCCGCAGCGACCAATGGGGCGACACCGATCTGTCTCCGCCGAAGTACTGTTTCGATGACGCCATCGACACGCTGAAACGCTATCCGCTCGACCTCGTCGACTGGCCCATGTCGAACGCCCATCGGATCGATATGGCGCCTCTACAGGATCATCTCGGCCAAGCTCCGGGCACGGGCCACCGGGTCGACGGCCGCGTCTTTCCCATCGACGAACGTCATGAGATCTATTGGGATCGCGATCCCTGGGTGCTTGCTTACAACGGCCACGGCATGCGCCTGCGCGAGGGGGTCCATTACCTGCTCGCCTACTACATGGGCCGGGCCCATGGATTCATCCGTGAGGAGCCGCATTGATTTGCCATAGTCAACGTGAGTCATGATGATGTGTTTACATGTCCGAGATTTCACTGTCCAATTCGATCATGATGGAAACAGGGATTTCAGCAAGGCCGGCATGATCAATTGGCTTGGCAGGCCTGTGTTGGTCTTGGCGGGTTCATACGGGTTTCATTTCGATTTGGAGGGGCGAATACAGCGGATAGACGGCCTTGTGGGGCGCCCTTGGGACTGGCTTCAGCGGACAATGGCCAACGATTGGATTTACTACGACAAAGTCTGGGTGCCGCACAGCCTTCCCGAGCCATCGGGAATTATTGGAGACGTTTTCTGGGCTGTCAACGGTAGAACCGACTTGCCGATGCTTCGGGGCCACAACGGCCTGCAAAGGGATTATGTCGGGAAAGCGTTCGATGCGTTTGACGGGTTGATGTGCTCGATCCAGGACTTGGTGAAGCACAAACCCGTGGTACATTCTGAATCGGGGGAGGCGGCAGATCCGGAAAACAGCGGCAGAGTGTGGGATTTTCTTGGCAAGGCGGCACGGAACGATCGGGTACGGTTGCAGAAGGTTGCCGACCGGCTTCACGAAATACACGGGCATATGGTGGTGCTTCCTCCTGATACGATCCATGTCGACTACAGGATACTCTTGATCAAAGTAATGGACGGATGCCCGAATACGTGCGGGTTTTGCATGGCGCGGGGCGACTCGGAATTCGCCGTTAGAAGCAAGAGTGATATCGACAACCAGATAGACGCCGTGGCCGAGGTTTATGGCGCCGACCTTTACAATTACAACTCGGTCGTATTTGGGGAGTGCGACGCGCTTACTTCGCCATTAGTTGAATATGCCGCCAACAGGGCGTTTGACGTGTTTCGCTGCGGGTCGTCATTCCATTCGGGATCGAATCTGTTCCTGTTTTCAACAACCAGAACCCTCTGCGAGCAGCCCGACAGCACCTTGGACATGCTCGAAGCACTGCCCTTCGGAAATGTCTATATCAATGTCGGCTGGGAAGCGGCAACCGACGCGGGCTTGTCGCAATTGGAGAAGCAACAGACGGCACAGGAAGTGTTCTTGGGCATGGAGAAAGCTGGAAAGATAAACAGGACCTATAAGAAGGTCAAGGTGTCGGGCAATTTCATCACGGCGGACGGGTATAAATGCGATGGGATTGTGGAAGCGATCCGCAGCACCCGATACGGCGGGCAATTGTTCCTTTCTCCACTACGTGGCAAATGCAGCTCCGAACAGGCGCTCAGAGACCTTCGCGCCATCCGAAATGCCAGCCCTGAAGTACGGGTGCATTTGTATACGATGCAGAGGATATGAGGCCATAGACTGAAGTGGTTGAGGAGAGGCCATTGGTTTCAAGACGCGGAGGTTCATTGATGAAATGCGCGAGGAGAACCTTTCTGGCGGTCTGCCTGCTGGCGAGCGGAACGGGAAGCGCACGGGCCGAGGATGCCGCCCAGTTGTTGGCAGGCCGTTTTGAGCCGGTGGTCCGAGATATGATGAGTGAACATGCGCTTCCAGGTGTGAGCGTGGCGGTGGTAAAGGACGGCAAACCCATCTATGCGCAGGCCTTTGGGGTAAAGAATGCCGAGACGGGCGATCCGGTCACGGTGCGCTCGTTGTTCCACATGGCTTCAGTGACAAAAACGTTTGTCGCAACCGCGGTCATGCAACTCTGGGAACAGGGGGAAGTCGATCTCGATGCGCCAGTCGTGCAGTACCTCCCCTATTTCAAAATGAGCGACACGCGCTATAAGGAGATCACCGTCGCGCAAATGCTTAATCATACCTCGGGCATGCCGGACGTAATGAACTACGAATGGAATCGTCCCGCTTACGATGACAGCGCCCTCGAGGAGTATATCCGCGGTCTTTCCAATCGCGAGCTTATCGCCGCGCCTGGAATGCGACAACGCTACAGCAACATGGCTTTCGATGTACTCGGCGGCCTCATAGCCACAGTCTCGGGCATGACCTTCGAGGACTATGTCGAGCAGCACATTCTTAAGCCGCTCGGCATGAAGGACAGCACTCTCATGAAACCCGATGCCGACCCGGCGCTGCTCACCACGCCGCATGTTCGTAAGGGGGATTCGGTGAAAGTGAGCAAGGTCTTCCCTTACAACCGGAAACACGCGCCCAGCTCAACGCTGCTATCGAACGCTCTCGACATGAGCAGGTGGGCATTGGTGAATCTCCACCGAGGCGAACTGGACGATGTCCGCATTCTGAAGGACGCCGCCTATGAGGTACTATGGCATCCAAAAAACGACGCTTTTCCGGATGTGGGCATGAGCTGGTTTCTTGGCAAGCATCGCGGTTGGAAGACGATGGCGCACGGAGGAGGCGACCTCGGGTACAGCAGCTACTTGGTTCTGGTGCCCGAGAAACAGACCGGCGTCATCGTAGCCGTCAACCTTAGTGGGGCGCCCGCCTCCAGACTGGCCTTCGCCGCGGTGGACATACTCCTCGACAACGAACCCGGCGCCGCGCCATCCAACCCACATCGTTAGCCTTCATGTCCCTGTCATCATGATCCTTTGGCGGCCTTGAGCATGCGGGCCACCAGCCCGCCCGGCTGCATGGGGCCGGAGAAGTCCTGGCCCTGGATTGCAGCGGGCATTGACCAAAGCATCATATCCTGGTAATAGTCGTTGCCGAAGGTGCGCTCGCCGGTGTCTACGTCGCCGCGCATGATATTGGGGACATCCCACGTGTAGCCCTGCCGGCACACGATGTTGTGCCAGACCTTGCGGGCCAGTTCGATGCCGTCGGCGGCCTGTCCTTCATACATGTAATTCATTGCAAGCATCAGCGCCTCCGGTGGGAAATAGCTGAACGTTCCGTAGCCGCCGGGATTGGCGAGTGAGCCGTCGGGGTTGACGTAGTTGACGGCGCCGTACTTGGTCACGGCGATGTTTGTTTTCTTGATGGTTTCGAGAACCGTGAGGACGCGATCTTTCGACAGCGGGCTAGGAAGACCATGGTGGTCCAGCACCCATTCGCCGTCCAGTTGATAGCCGAACACCAATTCGCTTTTCTTCCCGCTGACAGGCTCATTCCAGTTCAAGTAGTAGCCGCGCGGATCCCACAGGTGTTTCTCGATAGCTTCGTTGGCCAAACGGGTCCAGTCGTCGCATTGTTTGGCGAATTCGGCGTCGCCGACCTGCTCGGCGGCGCGTCGGGCGATGGCGATCTGTCCTAAGCGCAGGATGGCGATGTGCGCAGCGAGCCCAGTCCATCCGGGTTCTTGCGTCTCGAACCACTCGAGGTTACCCTCGATGTTGGGCATAGCCACTGTTTGTTCGCCTACCGAGTAATTGGGGTTGCCGGCCTTGCCGATATTGACGTTGTACTCCATCGTTTTGCGAATCAGCGGGTAGAATTCCCGGGTGTATTTTTTGTCGGGTGTGTCCCGGCACATCAGAAACCGGTCGACCACCCCCAACAGGCTCACGCCGTTGGTCGAGGACTGGTATTGGGTGTACGCGGGCGCGCACAACTCGATGGGTGCGCCAAACGTCCAGACGGGGCGTCCGTCTTCGCCCTGGTAGTGTTTGTAGGCTCGCATGGTCGAGAGTTGCAGTTCCGGGAAAAGATAGACCAGTGGTTGGCTGCCGTAGAAGCTGCACGGGATACACTCGATCTGGGGACAGCCGCGCGGGCACTCGCACAAACCGAACAGCCCGTCTTCTTCAGTCACCCAAGGGAGGAGCTTCTCATCACGTTGCGCCCAGAAACTGTCTTCGGTGATGCAATACAGAATGTTGACGAGGCCGTCGCGCAACCAGACGGGCAGCGTATTGTCCGTGTAGATCACCTCCTGCCAGGCCAGCGTGCGCGACAACAGGTTCTTGCCGTTCTTGGCAAGCTGTCCCGCGGTTTTGGCCGGGTCTGGGTAGTATTTGTAGTACATGTGCGTGAACACGTTGCCGGTTTCCGCCCAGTTGTAACCGCCGCCTTTCCATGTGGGAGCGGACCATGCCAAAATGAACGGGACGACCTTTTCCTGGCCGGCGCTCAGTTTGAAATCAACCGCCGCCGAGCCGCCGGGCGCGCGCTCGTCGACCGCAGGAAGGACCTCGGCGATCCTGGCCCAATCCGGACCGCTGCCGCCCAGTTCGCCGCCGGTTCGGGGATCTTCATTCAACGCGCCAAGCACGTAGCCGGACAGCGGAGCACTCACGCTCAGGCCATTGAAATTGTCCTGCGAGACCGCGGTCCGGGTGAACGTCTCGGAACCCGCTTCCCTTGTGGTTGGCCCCGGGAAGCTGATGGCGATGGTTCCCTCCTGTTTCTGTCCGCTTGTATTTCGCAGGTGGACCTCAAACACAATGGCAGGCATCATGGAATTGACGACGTCGCCCGGCAGGAAGGGCGTCCATGCGCGCAGCCCCACCTGCACGGGTGCGTCCGTGGTGAATTCCAGATCGGCTACGGGATAATGGCCCCAATAGCGGATATTGGATGTCGTTTTCACGCCCTCCAACTTGAGGTCCATGTCGACCGGGATCACTTCTTTGTCCTTTTGAGAACCCCCCCAGCCGGCTTTGGGTTTTGGGTCACACAGCACCCAGGTTTGGCCGCCGATGCTGAGACCAAGCAGCGGCCGATTCACGGGACCGCGCCGCGGAACGTGCGTATTGAAGATGGTCATATAGCCGAGCAAGCCGGTGTTTTCTAAGTCAATACACCCGGTGTCGATCGCGCCCAGGGCCATGCCGCTGGTCAGCGGATCGTGCATCTGATAGACCACGCCCACGGCCGGTTGCCGGAACCCCTCGGCCTGAAAGTGCACCCACTCTCGAGAAGGAAGCTCGGTTGGGAACAGTGTTTCGGCCGACAAAGGAAGCGCGCAGCCGAGCAGCAGTGTGGCGGCCGCGAAGATGTTCAACGACTGGTTTGGACTCATGGTTATATCTCCTTTTTGCAAACAATCTTTGAGAATGCGGCAGCCACAATACGTTTCAAAGCCGGCATGTACCCGTTTCTTGCGTTCTGGGGCGCCGTCCAGCGGGAACGTGAGGCACCTATTACGTGCCTTTCCGCATCGGGTTTACTCAAGGGCTCGACCTGTTCCATTGTCAACAGGGCCGTTCAGCCGCGGGTTTTCGGCAAACCAGTAGGAGTAGAACGCCGCGTTGCGGAGTTTGAATCGGATGCTGACCACTTCTCCCTTCAAGTCGGCCATGTCGCCTTTCCGCCACTGTAGCTTGCCGCACAGTTGGTCCCCTTCCATGGGAGCAGACATCGCCACCACCCTTCCCCCTTTATCCAATACGTCCGCGCGTATTTCACCCTTGAACGCGTCGGCGTTGACGAACATTGCGCCGCCGGGCATCGTGAACGGTTCGGTCAAAAGCAACCCTTCCTCCTCACCGGCGTCAAGCGAAATGAACCCATCCCGGCGGAGTATCGCCAGGCAAACAGCAAATGTGGCGCTGTCCACACCCCGGTTCAGAACCAGGCCGTAATTCATTCCACCCGTGTAGTAGAACCACAGTTGGTCATCCCGCACGACCGGAGAGGACGGGGGTAGAACGCACGCAAGGTCGTATGCACCCGCGCCCAGAGGCGAGGGGCCGATGAAGGGCTTGCGATCGCCCAGGCGCGTCCAGTTTCTCAGGTCGCGGCTGCACGCCAACTGCACCTCGTGGAACCCGCTCCAGTCCCCGCTTTCTCGATAGGCCTTCAGCGTTTCCGGCGGTATTCGCGCATCATCGAATCCCGGCCAGTCTTTGGGGACTTTGCCCGTCTGGTGAAACATCGACGGCAGCCCGATGTACAGTCCTTCGTAGCGAAACACCCCCATGTTATAGACGTCCACGTTGTACAACTCCGGAATATTATACGACGGCTGCTGCAGTGAGCGATCGGCAAAACGGGCTTTGATGTTCTCCCGCCCGATCTCCTGGTCGAGTTCATCCGCGTGGAAGATCAGTTCCGGCGTGGTCCAATGCTCGAAATCCTGGCTTGTTGAAAGTGCGTGTGAACGCCCGTGAGGACCACCGCATTTCAACGTGGCAATGAACGTGCGGGTTTGCGCGTCGTAACTCATGTTCGACTCGTCGCTCGATGGCAGTTTCGGCACATCGAGGAGCTTCCAGTGTATGCCGTCGGGACTGACCATCGGCTCGCGACCATAACAGTGGCCCAGACCCTTGTACCGGCGCGAGGGATCGGGATCATCCGGATCGAAGACCACGTTCTCGATCGCGTTGGCAGGCCACTCGCGTTTTGGATCGACAGTAACAAGATTGTTATCCAACGACCCATTCACTTCTTTTTGTCGAAGTATTGGTTTCGTCCAGTGAAGGCCGTCTGTGCTCTCGACGTAGCCCGTGCCACTGCCGTTGCCGGGGCCGGAAACAATAAGCCACAATTTGAAAACCTTCTGGGCGGGGTCCCACGCCGGCGCGCTGCGCGTCTGGAGGGCTGTTTCCGCGGGATAACTGGGCCGGATTACGGCCCCCTTTTTGGCCGGCTGGTGCATGGTGCGTTTGAGGTTTTCGATCTTCGCAATACCGCAATCATCCAGAAACAACTGCCGTTGCCCAAGCGAGACGCAAAAGGCTGGCTCGGTTTTCATTCCCGCATCTGCATCTGCCACAACGACCTTTGGCTGTGACAGAAAGAGCGCCACGATCATGCTGATGGCCGCCATTCGGCCAATGTGGATTGACACGGGACAATTCACTCCGTAAATCCCTCCTCCTTCACTATCTCCGCCTTTCCGAAGAGCGCCATGCCCTGACGCTGGTATGCCTGTTTTTAAACACCCTCTTGTGCACATTGGGTTCGTGATACACCGGCCCGGCGTGTCGTTGGCGCGTCCAATGCCACCTTCCAGTCTACTCCGGTGCAGTCGGACTTAGAAAGTGTGGCACATCTCGATGTCTGGTCAATCCCAGAACGAAGTCGGCGGGTAGGGCCCGTATGACCTTTGTATTCCGGCAACGGCGAAGATCCTGAATGCGGCTTATTAGTCGCCTTAGACCTTCAAACCGGTCAGGTCGGGTTCAAGCTTCACGTTTTCCTTGATTGCTTCTTCCATGATTAACTTAGTCCCACGCGCGGCGGCTTCCCGGCCCAGGATCGCCGTGAGCGTTCCATCCACGGCGCGTTGGACCGTGGGGTTGTCGCATTGGGCGTCTACGATGGAGCGATAGAAGTCGGTGATGTTACGCATGGCCCCCTGGTCGTACAGGCTTTCGACCTCGCCGCCCCCGTAGTGTTTCGGTCCGCCACGGAGGAACGACTTGCCCCAGTAGCTGATCTGGGCGCTGGCAAGCTGGCCGTGAATGTTACAGACCAGGCTCCGCCCATGGTCGGGAATCTCGTAGGTCGTGTGGTTCCAAAGCAGCCCGTCGGCGCATTCATACGTCACGAAGTAGAGATCGCGGAAATCGCTCTGAGGATTCGGCCTGCGAAGCCGCGTGCACCCGACGGCGCTGATGGGGCGCTGACGCATAATCCAGATGGCGGCGTCGATGGCGTGGATATCGTAGTTGACGATCAGGTCGCCGCCCAGCGGGATATCGTTGTTCCAGATCAACCCGCGCAAACGGCTTTCAATGGTCTTTTCTTTGGGCGGGTCGGCGCGCATGGCTTGTGCACCGCCCGCGCCGAGTGTCGTGACGGCAAACTGCATACCCAGCCCGCCGTCCCATATGCGTTTGGCGACCTCGATGTTTACGGGGTCGGTGGGCATCTGGTAATCGACAAGAAAACAGAGTTTCTTTTCGGTGGCCCGTTTCCCGGACGCCAGGATGGACATGCAGCCCGGCACGTCTATGGCGACCGGTTTCGCCATGTAGATATGGCATCCGGCCTCGACGGCGGCCTTCGCCTGTTCGGGATAGAAATAGGGGACATCTATTACGACCACAGCCTCGATTCCGGTATCCAGGAGTTTCTTGTATCCGGACAGACCGGTGAATCGGCGCGCCTTGTCCACGCCGACGGCGTCACCGCACCTATCTACAGCATCCTGGAAATAGTCTGCCAGGGCATGCACGTCATAGCCGCCGTGCTCCTTGAATAACCCCGCCAGCCAGGCGCCCCGGCCTCCGCACCCGATGATGCCTAGTTTGATCTTCCGGTCTGGCGCCTTCCGTCTGGTTTCCGGCTGATCTGCCGCCGCGGCTGCCGTCATGGCGGTCGCCGAACCAAGCAGCGAAGCCGACGCGGTGGCGGAAACCACGTTGCCCACGAAACGCCGGCGGGTCATGGAATTCCGTGATGCTTCTCCGGGCGAATAGGTCTCGTGCGCATCCATGATGTTCTACTCCTCTCGATGACAGCCAATTGTGCTATGCGTTACCCATGTTTTCGAGCGCGCCCATTCTTGATTCTGACTCGACGCCGGGGGGGCGCCGGCGATGTCCAACGTACGTAACCGGTCATGGCATTCTATCACTGTGTGGTTAAGTTGCAAACAGAATTAGCGTCGATAGTTGAAGCGAACTTCTGTAAAAGTTTCTGGATGAGGCGGCGGATTTCGGTGTCCGTTCAAGGAGGGCCTTAAGGTCTGGAGAACCCCGTGCGAGTTCGAAATAACCTGTGCAGCCATGCAACAATGACATCAGCCGACCAAGGATCACGAGACTACCGGATCGACATCATCGGCGATCGATTCATAATGGCATGTTCACCATGCAAGGATTCAAAATGTCCGAGACAGCGAATCAAGACCAGGCCGCAGCCGCAGCCGCCGGCCAGGGAAGCAACCATCAGGATCGGGGGACTCGTTTGCGAATCCGGCCTGCTCTCATCATCGTGGTTGCTCAGATCTCCTTGACTCTTGGAGTCTCGCTTCTCGGCTCGACGATTGTGCAAGACGTCATAGCTTTTGCGGTGGTCCCGGGTGTGGCGGCGCTGCTGCTTATCATCTGGTGGCTGGCGGCGAGCCGGGCGCCGATACGCGACCGGCTGATCGGCCTCGCGTTGTTCGCGGCCGCTCTCGGTTGGGTCGTCTTCACACAGAAAGAACTGTTAAACGGGGCGATCCTTCTGGTCTTTGCCGTGCCAACACTAACGACCGGCGTGGTGGCGGTTCTGGCCGCGACGTTTTGGCTGCGCTGGCCTGTGCGGCGATGGATTGTTGCCACGTTGATGGTGGTTTGCGCAGGGGCCTTCACCGCCATGCATGTAGACAGTGTGAGTGGCACCTTGGTGCCCATCTTGTCTTGGCGGTGGACCCCGACGGCAGACGATCTTTCGACAGGTCTCCCGCCTCTGAAAGGCGGTGGGACGGCTCTTCTACCCGCGCAGGCGGGCCCGGGCGACTGGCCCGGTTTCCGTGGACCGGCGCGTGACAGCCACGTGGCAGGAACGAAGTTCTCGACAAACTGGGGCACGCCCCCGCGCGAGATGTGGCGCAGACGGGTGGGTGTTGGCTGGTCGTCCTTCACCGCGGTTGGCGACTACGTTTTTACGCAGGAACAGCGGGGCGGCGAGGAACTCGTGACGTGTTATCGCGCGGAGACGGGCGAAAATGTTTGGGTGAATCGTGTCGATGCCCAGCGTGAAGACACCATGGGCGCAGGTCCTCGAGCCACGCCGACCTTTGACCAGGGCAGGCTGTACACCCTGGGGGCAACGGGCATCCTGCAATGTCTGGATGCCGCTACGGGGAATACGGTCTGGAAGCGGAGCCTGACCACGGACGTGGGCGCCGAGGTTCCCGGTTGGGGGTTTTCGAGTTCGCCGTTGGTGGCGGGAGAGCTTCTCATCGTGTTCACCGGCGCCGGCGAAGGAAAGAGCGTTGCCGCCTACAACCGCGCATCGGGGGATGTGGCGTGGCGTGCCGGACATGCGTCCGGAGGGTATAGTTCTCCCCATCTTGCCCGGATCGGGCAGGTCCCCCAAGTGGTTATGAACAGCGATTTCGGGGTGCAATCCTTTGAGCCGGACACCGGCACACTGCTATGGGAGCATTCGTGGAAAGCCAAAGGCAGTCCGCGCGTGGTCCAACCGCTCTTCATGGATCCGGGTTCAGTCTTGCTCGGCGCTACGGGGAGCATGGGCACGCGCCTGCTCCGAATCGAAAAGCAGGAGAAAACCTGGAGCGTCAAAGAGGAGTGGACGACCAGAAAGTTAAGGCCCTACTTCAACGACTTCGTCGTTCACAAGGGGCACTGCTACGGGTTCGACGGAAACAGACTGGCCTGCATTGACGCCATAACGGGAAAGCTGCAATGGGAAGGGAAGCGTTACGGCGGGCAGCTATTGCTCATATCCGATATGGACATGCTTCTCGTATTGAGCGAGACAGGAAATGTGATTCTCATCCCCGCGACCCCGGAAGGGTTCCGTGAGATTGCGAGTTTCAAAGCCATTACCGGGAAGACGTGGAATCATCCTGTGGTGGCCCACGGGAAACTGTTCGTCAGGAATGCCCAAGAAGCCGCCTGTTTTGCATTGGGCACGACGCCATAGGGTCAAAAAAACCGACCGTAACTTGGAATCTTTGTTCGCGACATCTGCGCGCAACGCGTAGACGCTGGCTCAGGGTCGCGAACAAAGATTCTGAATGCGGCTTCTTAGCCGCCTTAGCAACCCGTGGTAAAAGTCTCGTGATGGCGAGCGCGAGCCATTTGGCACGGGATCAAGGCGCGAAACCGCTGGAAAAGTGCCTCCTTTTTCAAGGTTTCGCAACGCAGAGACCGTGACAAAGGGCCGCGCGCAGACCATGACGACTTTTACCACGGGCTGTTAGGTCTATGGATAAGAATCCGGTGGTCGTTCGAATCCGGCTGGCAGGCGGTTTTTGCTGTCAGGGCACGTTGTGGGACCGACCGACTACGGGCTGGGGAGCCTGGGTAGTTCAGTCTGCACCCGCCGCAGGACGAAGCGCCCCCTGCTCACGTTCTGTGCCTAGCCGTATCGCAAGCGACGTGCTGTGACTGGCTACTTGCCCTACAACAGCCTCTTGAGAACACGCCTTGCCTTATTCGCCTCATCCAGGTTGTCGAAGGCAAAGTACACCACGCTTCGGCGGCCGAGTGCTGCGGCAGACATACCCCGCATGTTGATGCCGGCGCTGGCTATGGCACGAGTCATCTCTGCACCCAAGCCCCGCTTGTCCGGACCTTCGACCCGAACGGAATGGAGGCTTATTGCCTTGGACAGACCTGCTTTTTTTGCCGCGTTGGTTTGGGCCGCACCTTTGAGCGGACTAACGAAGACGACTCCTGTGCCGGGTTGGTCGCGGCGCGCGATCACGAACTCCAAGTTGGCGCCCGCCTGCGCAAGAATGCCCAAGACGCCTGCTACGCCGCCCGGCCGGTCCTCAATAGCCCCAGCCCATACATTCACTCGGTCAATTGTGTATGCCATCTCCCAACCTCCTTTATTTTGGTTACCACCCCACTTCGCTATCGGTCGAGAAACTCTGAAGAACTTCTATCATAGCATAAACCGAGTGAACATATAAATACTTTGGGGAAACGTAAAGACAATTCGCCCACCGTGGTCGGTAAAGGGACGGAAAGCCCGATTCACCGAGTTTCCGGCCCCTTTGGCCAGGAACAGACATTCAACTTTTTGGAGATTCAACCCTATCACGAATGACCAAGCAGGAGCGGTTTCGCCACCGGGCGGTGCGGCCGGATTCATCCTCGGTGCGAGTGAGGCTCTCCCGGTTTCGCGGGATGGCGGAGTCTCGAAAGTCGGCTTTGATTCGGATGTTCGATTATAGGCATAATGGGAATCGCGCCGGGGCTTCGGAGCTTGGGGCCGATGCGGTGTAGAGGGTGGTTTTCATGATGGAGGGCGGTAAGATGCGGACTCGATGTTTACTCTGCTGTTGTGTCGTAGCGCTGGCACTGACACTGCCGGCAAATGCCGCATGGAGCCAGACGCTTCCGAAGAACCGGCGAGCGACGCTCGGGCCATCAATCATGTACCTGACGCCGGGCCAGGAGCAACGGTTCAAGGTGGTTATGATAGCCACGCGGCTTATGGCGGCCGACGCTCCCAAAGAGGTGAAATGGGCCGTGAACGATATCCCCGGGGGCAATGATGTTCTGGGCACGATCGACGCAAACGGGCTTTACCACGCCCCGGCGGACGCGCCATCGCCGCGCGAGGTGCACATTTGCGCCGAAGTGCCGGAGGCGGCGAATCAGTATCTGTGGTCCACGGTCATTGTCGGTGACGGGCCGCCAGCGTACAAGCGTTGCGGTTACTGGGCCGAGCCGCTCCAGGAAGGTAAAGGACGAACCGAACACCTCGTTGACCCGCACGGCATCGGGCTGGACGCCGACGGCAATATTCTCATTGCGGATCAACTGGGAAACCAAGTGGTGCTCTTTTCCCCGGAAGGCAAGTTTCTGCGAGCGATGGGATCCGGCAAGGGCAGCGACCCGGGCCAGTTTACCGAACCGCGCATCGTTACCTCGGACGCAGAGGGGCGTATCTTTGTCAGCGACAGCAAAGGTGACCGGCCGCGCATTCAGGTGTTCGATCGCGAAGGGAAGTTCCTGCAAACGTTCGCCGAGAAGGGCATGAGACCCGGCATGCTTCTGCGCACGCACGGGATGTCGTTTGACCCGGTGGGGCGCCTGTTCACGGCGGATGTCGACAATATGCGCGTGAACGTGTACGACAGCAAAGGCGAGCATCTGTACGACTGGGGCAAGGAAGGCCTGAATCCCGGCGAGTTCAATTCGCCCCACGGCCTGTGCGTGGACAAGAACAGCGACGTCTTCGTAACCGGGTACTACGGACCGACACAGAAGTTCAACGCGGAGGGCGATTTCTTGATCGCGTTCGGCCACGGGGATCCCCCGGACGGCCCGATCTACTTCCACAACATGACCGGCGACCGGTGGGGCAACGTCTACATGACGGTCCGCTCAAAGGGGGGCTACCAGGGGGCCGTCCAGAAGGACGGCACGCACATCAGTTTTGTGAAATACAACAACAACGGCAGTTACGTCACCGCGTGGGGCATGTCAAACCCCGAGCACGGTGAGACCTCCGCGGTGGTCGACGCGCTCGGGCGCGTCTATGCGCTGTTCAAGGGGGAGAAGGAGATGGGAGTGGAGATTTTCCAGGAGGAGTAATTCTCCTTCGCGGTCTGAGGCCATGATATCGGACAGGCCATCCTGGCCGAATCGCTTTTGATACCATCGGAACAACGGACTACAATCGTTGAAAATCAGCCCGTGGAGGTTACGGGAACGTTTATGCAAAGGAGAAAAGTCATGACACGACGAGTAACCGGGATGCTGATGGCGGCGGTCGTCGTTGCGACGATCGTTGTTTGTGTTGTCGCGTCGGCTCAACAGCCGCCGACAATCAAGAATGTGGTCGTGTTCAAGGAAACGGACAAGTTTGCGGGATGGCCGGCCAATAACGGTCTGTGGGCGTGGGACAACGAGATCGTTGTGGGCTTCGTCGTGGGCGCTTTTGACGACGACAAACGCGGCGGGCACCCCATTAAGGCCCCTCAAACGCAGCGGCAGGCGCGCTCGATCGACGGCGGCGAGACGTGGGCCACCGAAAAGCCATCCTTCCTGGACGAGAATGAAAAAGAACCCGAACCGACTGAACTCCCAACGGCTATGGACTTCGAGCACCCGGATTTTGCCCTCAAATTCCAATCGCAGGGCGAGGCGTTTTATTACAGCACGGACCGGTGCAAGACGTGGAACGGCCCTTACGTCTTTCCGAACTTCGGGCGGCCCGGCGTGCTGGCGCGCACGGATTACATCGTTAACGGCAAGCTGGACCTGTTCGTGTTTCTCACCTCGCCGAAAGACAACGGGCGCGAGGGTTGGCCCTACTGCGCGCGCACGAAGGACGGCGGAAAGTCCTGGGAGTTGGTGGGCTGGATCGGTGAGCAGCCGCCTGTGGACGGCTACGGCTACGCCATCATGCCGTCGACGGTGCGGCTCGAGAGCGGCGGGTTTCTCACGATGATTCGGCACGGCGGCCAGTCCGATGGCCAGAAACGCTGGTGGCTGGACGCCTATCTCTCGCCCGATGAAGGGAAGAGCTGGTACTTGCTGGATAAACCCTATATCGATAATGCGGGAAATCCGGCGAGCATGATCAAGCTGGCGGACGGGCGCATCGCGTTGACGTACGGCTGGCGGCACGCGCCGTATGGGCTGCGGGCAATGCTCTCGGACGACGACGGTCAAACGTGGAGCAACGAAATCGTACTGCGGCATGACGGCGCTCGCTGGGACTTGGGGTATCCGCGGAGCGTCCAACGCCCGGATGGAAAAGTGGTGACGGTCGTCTATTTCAACGATGCATCGTGCAAGGAGCGGTACATCGCGGCGACAATCTGGGACCCGGTCGCGCCCATCGAGTAGCACGAGATCGATCGGAACGGTTCAGGCGGCTGTCGTTCCCTCCATGAGAAGGTTTTGTCAAGAGCGGACCCGCTCGCCACACCGCAGGAAGTGTCGATGAACGTTTCTCAGAGACTCGCGGCAATGATTTTGGCCACCGTATTGGCCACCGGGAACGTGTGTGCTGACGAGCAAGATTTCAAGCCCATTTTCGATGGGCGGAGCCTCGAGGGGTGGCGTGCGGCCGATCCCTCGTATTGGTTCGTTGAGGGCGGGATTATCACGGCGCGTATTACGAAAGAGCATCCCTGCGCGGTGAACCAGTACCTCGTGTGGCAGGGCGGCGAGTTGGCGGATTTTGAACTTGCGCTTGAGACCCGCGTCAACGGCAAAGGCGGGATCAATAACGGCTTTCAATTCCGCAGCCGGCTCTTGCCGGACAACGACATTTGCGGGTATCAGGTGGATAACAACCTTGAGACGCCGTGGCTTGTCCGCCTCTACGACGAGTACGGCCGGCACGACCTTGCCCTGCGTGGCGAGCGTGCTACGTTCGACGTCGACGGGAAACGCACGGCATCCCCGCTGGCTGAGGCGGCAGGCGACGCGTGGTTCCGCCTCGAAGACTGGCACGAGTACCACCTTGTGTGTGTCGGTGGGCACATCACGCTGTACGTCAACGGCAAGCTGGCCGCGGAAGTCGAAGATCGCGATCCGCGACGGGCGGAACCGCAGGGCATCCTCGCGCTGCAACTGCACAGCGGTCCTCCAACGGTCGCGCAGTTTCGCAACATTCGGCTGAAAATATTGAAGCCGGCCCGAGAAGCGCCGCAGGCAACTTCCAGTGGTGCGGAACAGCGCAGATCGGCCTTGTTGAAGGACGCGCTGGCTTGGTGGCAACTCGACTCGGCAGGTCGTGGGGCTGTGCACGCGCTCACCAGCGTTCCTCAGTTTTATCAATTGCAGCTAAACGTGTGCTCCGCGGGTGCCGGCGCCGTTCCAGGCGGGAAGTGCGTCGTGCTGGATGGCGCGTATTTCGATGCGGGCAAGCATATCCACGTCGACGGCGATCAACTCACCGCGTACTTGCGCGCACGCGATCCCAGCGGCGCGTGGAACTCGGCGCTCTTTGCGAAGCGAGGGGGAGACGATCGCGTCCATTTCAATCTTTTTAGCGCGGACCTTAATGACGATGGCGTGGGCGACATGGGCTTCGAGCTCTGTACGGATCAAGGGTTCGCGATGGTAAGCTTCCCGGTATCGCGGATTGACGCGACCGCATGGCATGACCTTGTCGGCCGCTACGACGGAAAAGAGTTGGCCATCTTTTGCGACGGACAGCGCATGGCGGCGAAGCCGTGTTCAGGCAATCTCGTGAAGAATAGCGAGCCGCTGCTCATTGCCGCAGAAACCGACAACGGCAAAGTAGTTCGCCCGTTCCACGGCGAACTCGAGGACGCCGCGCTTTGGCCTCGCGCACTTAGCGAGGCTGAATTGGCGGGTCTATCGCTTCGGTCCCAGCCGTAGCCACTTGAGGCACGATGTGTTACCCCGCGCCGTGTGCAGGCTGCAAGCTGCGCGTTGCAGGCGCGTAGTTAAATGACCCCCGGCAGAGCCGACGGCAGAGCCGGGGGGCTGCCTATTTGCTGCTCACCCAAAGGTCCGGAGGAACCATTATCGCACCGCGCAGTGGGATTATGCTCATCAGCCACTACAGGCATTTGGAAGCCGAAGAGGGGATGGCGTTTGGGAAAAAACTCGTGCTGCGCGGCGCCGAAGAACGTCTTTTCCCTATTCCGATGACCTCGCTTGCGACAGCCCTCGCCCTGCTGCCCATCGCATGGGGGGCAACAGACCGGGCTGCGAAATTTAATACCCTGTTAATTCGGCGAATTGAGGTCCTGTCAAATTCGTTTGAACCTCAACCCCGTGCTATGCTCGATGAAAATGAGGAGAGGCCCTATGCGCAGCAAAGGCAGCATCGAGAAAGGACGGTGGACGCCATCCCGCCGCCGGTTTTTGCAGTCGTTAGGGGCAGCGGCTTCAACACTGGCCGCGTCGAACGCGTTGGGGGCAGTGCCCGGCGCCGCGGCGGTCCCGGCTCCCGCGGAGACGTACGAACTCCACGCGCGGGACATCCGGATTTTGCCGGGGCAGTGGCGGCCGCACTATGCGTGGGAGCAGATTGCGTGGATCAGCCCGTCGTGGCCGAGCCAGGATTACGTCTGGCTTGATTTTCCGGAGGCGATATTCACGAGCCAGGGGCTGCTGTTTCTAAGCCATGTCAATCCGCCCTTTCCGACCGTCTTTACCAACCTGCCCAAAGTTCCCTGGCAAACCGTCGAAAACGGCGTCGCATTCGAGCGGCCTTTGCCAAACGGCATCTGCTTTGGCGGCAGCGTGCTCAAAGCCTCCAAGACGACCGTGTCGCTCGAGCTGCACCTTCATAATGGTTCGGCGTCGCCGCTGAACGACATCACGCTTCAAACGTGCGCGTGTCTTCGGGGCATCAGCGAATTCGGCGCCTACACGAGCAAGAACAAGTTTGTGCACACGGCCAAAGAAGGCTGGATACCCCTGGCCCGCGCCATGGAACTGCGCGATCGGGGTGCGGCGTACCGGGCGGGCTGGCGCACGAGCGGGCGGAAAGTGCTGGATGCGCCGGTGGCGGTTGCGTTGTCGGGCGAGGCCGACAGACTACTGGCCTATACATGGGGCAAACACACCCTGTCGATGGTGGGCAACGCGGCGCGGCCGTGCGTCCATGCGGATCCGGTTTTCCCAAACCTCGAGCCCGGGCAGAAATCGACGATCCGCGGCCGGATCGCCTTTTTTGAGGGGACGCTTGGCGAGTTCGACTACACGTCGTTTGTGGGGGATTTACTTTGAGTTGCTCGCCGGAGTGGCATGCTTTCACGAGGGGATTTGCAGGTTTGGGTGTTTTGAGAAGAGCAGTGGGGCTGTTTTTGTTTTTGCCGGCGCTGGTCTTGGCATCAGCGGCGCCGGGTGCTATTGCTGCAGGCGATGCGGCGCCATCCATCCGTCCCAACGTCCTCGTTATCACGATCGACACCTGCCGGGTCGACCGTATCCGTTGTTACGGGTATCCGCTTGCGCGGACCTCGGGGGTTGACCGCCTGGCGGCCGGGGGTGTGCGGTGCACGAATGCGGCGACGGTGGCGCCGATCACGTTGCCGGCGCACGCGTCGATCCTGACGGGCCTGTATCCGCCGGCACACGGCGTGCGGGACAACGGCGCATACGCGCTGAGCGATTCGGCCGTAACCCTGGCGGAGCGGTTCAAACAAGCGGGGTATGAGACCAGCGCGTTTGTATCGGCGCTGGTGCTCAGCAAACTGTACAACCTGACGCAGGGGTTTGACGCGTATGACGACGACCTCTGGGAGGAAGACCAGCCGGAAATGTTCATGATCCGCGACCGGCCCGGCCCGAAAACGGCGAAGTTGTTCACGGCATGGCTTGACGGTTGGCATGCGCGGGGCCAAGCGCCATTTTTTGCGTGGGTTCATATGTTTGACCCGCACCAGCCGTTCAACTCGAATCCGCCGGATGCGTATTTGTGCCCGACGCCGTACGACGCGGAGATAGCGCAGGCGGACGACGGGGTCGAGATCATCGTAAAGTGGCTCGAGGGAAAGGGGCTGCTCGACCAGACGTTTATTGTGCTGACGGCGGATCACGGGGAGAGCCTCGGCGAGCACAAAGAGAAAACGCACGCGATTTTCATCTACGACGCGACGATTCACGTGCCGCTGGTGTGGCGATACCCGCCGCTGTTGCCGGCGGGAAAGGTTTATGACGGGCCGGTACGGGCCATTGACATCATGCCGACCGTGCTTGCTGCGGCGGGAGTGGCAGGAGGGGACCAGACGCAGGGCGAAAACCTGCTGGGGGCGTTGCGGGGTGACGTGGCGCCGCCGGAGTCGCCGCAGTATTGCGAATCGCTGCTCTCGCAGGTGGGATTCGGGATGGCGCCGCTGCATGGCGTGCGGCTGGACGGGTTCAAATATATCCGAGCGCCGCGGCCGGAACTGTATGACCTCCGCAACGACCCCAAGGAACTCGACAACCTCTACGATCATCGCAAGGATTTCGCCATCCAACTCGAAGCCCGGCTTGACGCGATCATGAAACAATCCGATGCCATCGCCCTGGACAGTTCGAATAAGAAACCGATGGACGGGGAAACGATGGAAATGCTCGAGGCGCTGGGCTATATGGCTTCCGAGGAGTCGATATCGGCGATGGGCGGGATGGATCCGAAGGACGGCATCGAGATTTATGAGATGCTGCAGAAGGCTCGAGGTGCGGCGCGGTTTGGGCGGTGGGATATTTGTGAATCATTGTGCCGGAAGCTGCTCGAGCGGGTGCCGGGGCATGCGTCGGCGTTGAACATGCTTGCGAGCGCGCTGATGCGCGGCGGGCGGTTGGACGAAGCGGAAGCGGTGTGCGTGAAATCGCTCGAGTCTGAGCCGCGGCAGCATCGGGTGCACCTGATGATGGCGAACATCTCGATCCGGCGCGAAAATCTCGATGAGGCCGAGGCACGGATCAAGAAAGTGTTCGAACTCTCGCCAAAATTTCCGGAAGCCATGATCCGGATGGGATACATCGAACGGATGAGGGGAAACCGAAAGGCCGCCGAAGAGTGGATCCAAAAGGCGGCCGCCGAAGACCCGAAGTCGCCGCGGGTCCAGGCATCGTACGCGGAGTTGTTCTACCTTAACGGTAAGTATAGGGAAGCGCTCGAACATTACCGGAAAGCGCTCGAGGTGAATCCAAAAATTTTTTCAGCAATTATGCTTGCGGGCGGCTGCGCGCAAAAAGAGAACCGGTTTGATGAGGCGGAAACCTTTTATCAGCAAGGACTTAAGTTGCGTCCGGACTCGTGGTTGCCGCCGTATAACCTGGCGTGCCTTCGTGCGGCGCAGCAACGTTACGAGGAGGCCTTCACGCTCCTGAAACAGGCCATCGATACCGACACCGGCCGGCGTCCGTTGCGTTCGCTGATGACCCACGACAAAGACCTCGAACCATTGCGTACGGATCCGCGGTTTACGCCGCTGCTGAATGCCGTCAAACAGCCGCTCGTTTTTGAAGAAACGCTAGACTAAACGGCCGCTTTAGCCTATAATCGACTCAACGCAGCGTAGTTCTGGGGTGAATAACCCGAGGAGACGCATCATGAAACGCACTGCCATCGTGTTTCTTTTTTGCCTGCTGGTTTCCAACTTCGCCTTTGCGACAGGGGAAATTTTCCTGGTCGACGCGGGCGGCCTGCAATACGACATCCTCACGGATGTTACTACCAGCTCAGGATCCACGTGTTCGACGTGGACGACGTGGAGCAGTTGGTTGACGAGCGTGTGCTGGTGGACGACATGGTCGACTACCCTCACGTCTGGCACGACATCGTGGACTACCTTCACGTCTGGCACCACATGCTCGACCACGTGGACTTCGTCGTCCACGACCACGAGTTCGTGCTGGTGGGCCAGCATCATGGCATCGGGGCAGGCCGACGAAGCCAGCTACACCCATACGGTCAGCGCAAGCACGGTCGGCGGCGGGATGGTCCCCCAGATGCACATGGGCGATGCGTTTGACCGGTACAACATGGTATCCCTCCGTCGCAACTTAATCGACGTCCGGTATGCCTACAACGGCCCGGCGTCCGTGGAGGCCGGCGGCCGCCAGATCGTCTTCCCCACGCAGACATTTGACACGCTCGAGTTTTCACGCAAGGTATTTGTCCCGGAAAACGACGAATTCTGCCGCTGGATGAATATCGTGACCAACACGGGCGTCAATCCGGAGTTGGTAGTGCTCGTAATCGACGGCGACCTCGGCAGTGACAACAACACGCTGATTATGGACACGTCAAACGGAAACACGACCGCGGAAACGGATGACATCTGGCTGGTGACGATGCAGGATTTTGACGGTAAGATAACCAGCCACAACCCCCGGCTTGGCCACGTCATCCAGGGGCCAGACGCCGCGGTCGGCGCGAGTTCGGTGTTTCTCGAGAACAACAGCGACCAGACCAAGTGGGAGTATGAGTTTGTTCTGGCGCCGGGAGAGACGGGCATTATCATGAATTTCGTGACGGGCCAGCCGACAATCGAGGGTGCGCGTCAAAAAGCCATACTCCTATCGCAACCGGCGGGCGTCGCGCTCGATTATATGACGCCGGAAGAAAAATCCGCCGTTTTGAACTTTCAACTGACGTCTGACGCATTGCTTACGGTCAACAGCGCGATAGTGCTGGCGGCGGTGGGTGTGGCGTGGCTGGCCGTGCTACGGCGGAGAAAAAACTGCCGGGCTGCTTGATTCGTGTAACGACCGCCGCGGGCGGATGCCAAAAACGCGTCCGCCCGCGGTTTTTGTGCTCCGTTTCTCTAATTGTCGAACCCGCTGCCGGGGTTCTTGTTCTTGGTGTTGGTTACCCAGGGTAGCTGCCGGCCCTGGACAGGTGTCGGGTGGTCGCGAGGGTCTTTGGTAGGAATCTGTGGTTTGTGGGAGGTACCGAGCGGATGGGACGGGCCGGCCGCAACCCTGGGCTGACAATTGACCGACCCCTGCCGGGGTGGAAGAGCGAAAATAGGTGGTTTTGAGACAGTTTCAGAACGGTTGTCGGGTGGTCGCGAGGGTCTTTGGTAGGAATCTGTGGTTTGTGGGAGGTACTGAGCGGATGGGACGGGCCGACCGCAACCCTGGGCTGACAATTGACCGACCCCTGCCGGGGTGGAAGAGCGAAAATAGGTGGTTTTGAGACAGTTTCAGAACGGTTGTCAGGTGGTCGCGAGGGTCTTTGGTAGGAATCTGTGGTTTGTGGGAGGTACTGAGCGGATGGGACGGGCCGGCCGCAACCCTGGGCTGACAATTGACCGACCCCTGCCGGGGTGGAAGAGCGAAAATAGGTGGTTTTGAGACAGTTTCAGAACGGTTGTCAGGTGGTCGCGAGGGTTTTTGTTTTGGATCTGCGGTTGTGGCGCGTATAGAGCGAACGGTGCGGGCGGGACGTCGGCGCCTATGATTGTTGTGGGTTTGCGACAAAATGCTATAAGATGTGGCGTGATTGTAAGCACATCCGGTTTAGACCGGGAGGTGTATGTGTCAGGCGCCGCCGGTGCGGCGGCAGGAGGTGTGAGCATGTCCAGAATGGTATTGTTGTTGATGGTGTTGGGGGTAGTTGGGCCGGTATCACAGCCGTCGTGGGCGGAATTCAAGGCGGGTGCAGCGTTTCGGACGGTGAATCCGGACCCGCTGCTGCCGGTGACGGGTGGCGCAGGTGGCACAAGTCCCGCGGAAAAGCAGGTGGGCGACCTAACGGTTCGTGCGCTGGTGATGGAACAGGACGGTACGCGTGTGGCGATTGTGGCGGCCGATTTCCTCGGGTTCCCCAAAGTGCTGGGCGACAAGGCGCGCGCGCAGGTCAAAGGGATTCCGCCGGAGAACATCCTGATCGGCGTAACGCACTGCCACAGCGCGCCGGACTGTTACGGTTTCGTCAACCGTGACGGGACGTGCACGGCGGACCTGAACTATCTCGACACGGTCTGTGCGCGGATGGCCGAAGCCGTCAACGAGGCGGTGGCGAAGCTCGAGCCGGCGTCAGTCAAGATTGCGACGGACAAGGCCAAAGGCAAAATTGCCTACAATTATTATGCGCCGCAGTTGTACGATCCCCGGATGAACGTTCTGCAGTGCGTGTCGAAGTCGGGCAAACCGATCGCGACGCTGATCAACTATGCCAGCCACCCCGAAATCATCGGCGCTGACCAGGGCATGTTATCTCCGGATTTCTGTGGCCCCCTCTACGACCGCGTCGCGGCCCAGGGCGGCGGGATCGGCATCTACATGAACAGCGCCCAGGGCGGCATGGTGACAGCGGACTGCCGCGATGCCAACGGCGGAAGAGATATCCGGACTTGGGAAGAGTGTGTCCGCATAGGCGAACTGATGGCCGACGAGGCGCTGCGCATCGTGGTCCCGGCGCCGGTCAAAGAGAATCCGCCGATGATGTGCGCGGCCACAACCATCGAATTCCCGGTGGCCTCGGAACTGATGCGCATGATCCTGAAGTCGTCGCCGCTGAATTACAACAAAGACGACGAAACCCAAATCAAGACGCAGTTGAACGTGATCAACCTGGCGGGCGCCCAGATGTTGACCATCCCCGGCGAGGCGCTGCCCAACATCGGCTACTACCTGAAACGCAAGATGTACGGGGACAACAATTTCCTGTTCGGCCTGACCAACGACGCTTTCGGTTACATTCTGGTGAAGGAAGACTGGATGAGTTTTGACCGGTACAATTACGTCAGCCGGACAAGCCTCGGCGAACTCACGGGCGATCTCCTTATAGAACAGGCACTTAAGTTCGTGGACTCCCTGCCCAGGCCCGTCAAGGAATAGCGACTGCCGCGGCCCCGGCTAAAGTAGGCGCGGGTTTCTGCCGAAAAGAATAGTGGAAAAAAGGAGAACCCGACGTCAACAAGGAGACCCAAGCCATGGCCGGTATCGCATCAATGGGCGGCGTCGGGGCCGGTCTCAGCCAGGCTCAATTCCAGCTGCAGTATCAGGTACAGGTTCTGAAGGAACAGCAACAGGTAGCTGAATCGCTGGGAAACGCAGCGCTGGAGCTTATCCGGGCAGTAATGTCGGCGCCGGATAGAGACACCGTGAGGCACGACCTCGACGTGACAGCCTAGCGCACAGAGACACTCCTTTGAAGGGCGCCATGCAAGGACGCACGGCGCCCTTCACCTTTCGGGCGCGGTGGGACGGTTGGGAAGGAGGTTGTGGTGCCTAGTTTTGGTGTAACGGCGCAAAAAGAGGCGGAGCTTCTGGGGCGTATGGCGTTGTGTGGCGTGCGCGAGGCGGATTTGGAGGAGCATTTTGTGACGTCGGCGGGGCCGGGCGGGCAGAAAGTGAACAAAACGTCGACGTGCGTGGTTTTGCGTCACGTGCCGACGGGGCTCGAGGTGAAGATGCAGAAGGCGCGGTCGCAGTCGCTGAACCGGTTTTATGCGCGCCGCCGACTTTGCGAGCTTATCGAGGCGGAGCGGCTCGGGGATAAAAGCCCGCAGGCGCTGGAACGGGAGAAGATCCGCAAACAAAAAGCCCGACGCAAGAGACGCGGGCGGTCGAGACCGACGGAATAGTCGGGCGACCTCTGGTTGGCCGTCACTTCTTTATCAGCCAGACTTCCGCCACCTGGCATCCTCGACCGGCGCCGCCACTGCCAGATTCCTGCTGAAACGTCAGCGTCAATTTCGAATCTGCCGTGGCCTGTTTTGGGACATCAAACTCCTGGGGCCGGCTAGGGGAGGGTTTTTGTATGTATGGATGTACCTCTGCGCCGTCCGCGCTGAGTCGTATGCGGTTGCGACCGCGGTCGCCTGCGTATGTGACGCGCACCTTGTACTCGCCGGCAGGGTCGAGGTCGTCGTACTGCATGAACAGGGGCGTTTCGTAGATGGTTTCGGCGAACCGCACCCAGGATGTCCGGTATTGGGTGCCGTATGAAAACCCGATGCGGGGGGTTGTCCGGAACTCGGGGTCTTCGACGTCCAGGCGGACGAGGTGTGGCTGGTTTTGGGTGTCTCCGAGGTCGTCGTAATAGCCGCCGGGCCCTGGGTTGGTCCAGTTGACGATGGTATCGATGCGCTTCAACTGTTCCCTCGGGCTTTCGATCGCCCGAATCTCATCGAACTGGGCCTCGAGCCAATTGCGGTTGTTGAGGGGGCGGTCGATCAGGTCGAGGTTTCCGCCGCGCCCCGCATCAATCGCCTGGTACCTCGGCACGCTGAGCTGCATTCGGATGCTCTGGTAGAGGGCCTCGGCCATCTCGAACACGCGGGCGCGGAGGTCGCGTGCGGCGGGTTCGGTGAGGGCGCGTTCGAGGATGGTTTCGGCGAGGTCGAGTGCGAGGTCGGGGCCGACCTCGGCCGCGTTTCGCAGGGCCTGCATGGCCTGATCCTCGAGCGCCGTTTCGTAAATCAGCCGCTCCCGCAGAAACGCGTCGTAATACGCCCGGTACACCGCCTGCTGAAACCGCCAGATCAACAGGACCTGCGGCGTCGCCTCCGCCTGAAGTTGCCGGATCTGCTCGAGCGTTGTGGCGACGCCAGCGTTGGTCAAGAGCGGCCCCTGCCAGTTGCGTTCGAGCGAAAGGAGGACCTGCGCGAACCCTTCCTCGAATGCGGGGCCGATGAAGTACCGCGCGTATTCGCGCAGAATCCCGGCGACGTCGGCCTCGGGGTTCCAGCCGAGTGCGCTCCACACGGTTTTGTTGACGTCGTCGTTGCACCCTTCGGAATAGGTCAGGAAACCGGGCGTGTAGTCGTCGAACATCCGGCAGATGCGTGCGAAATCCCGCGGCCTGGGGTTGATCACCTCGCGCTCTTCGGTGATGGCATAGGCGACGTCCCAGTCCGGTACGGCGAACTGGCAGCGGATGCTGTGTGTGATGTCGGGATAGTGGCGGATGGGGTATTTGGTAGGGACGGCGGCGCGGAGTTCCGGCAGACCAATGCGGTTTTGCGGCCCGTAGACGAGGCCGGTCAGCCACGCCGGTTCCTGCTTCATAATATCGAGGAATTCGGCCATCCATTCGGGCGTAAAACTTTGCGGCGACATCCACATCTGCGCATCCGGATGGGTCTTATGCAGGACTTGAGTCTGTTTTTCGAGCAGCGCCATCAGGTATTTTGGCTGGGTGTGGCCCGGGTCGCCGCCGGGAACAAACACCGCGTCGATTCGGGGCAGCCGGGCAAAGACCTCGCCCCATTCGGCGAGCGCCTTCTCGACCGTCGCGGGCTTCGAGTAGTCGCGGTCCATTGCCGGATACCAGATCCAGAGGTCTATGCCGTACGAGTCGGCGATCCGTGAGACCGCTTCCATCATGTCAATCTGGGAGAGCGTGAAATGGGGGCTGTTGGCGGCGTCGTCGGTGCGTGGCGGCATCAGTTCGATGGCATTTGCGCCGAACACCGCCAGGTCGCGGATATATTGCTCGTACATGTCGGGTGTCCAGCCGTCGTAGGTATTCACCTTCGGGCGGTAGCCGAGCTGGTGGCCGCGCAGCGCGTAAGCCGGCGCCGTCTGGATGCTCGAGCCGCCCGGAAGCAGGATCGAGCCGCGGGTCATTCGGAGTTCGCGCAACAGGCGGCCCACGCCAAACAGTACGCCGCGCGCGTCGTTGCCGGCCACCACCACCCCCGATGAAGGCGTCGATTTAATGCAAAAACCTTCCGCGGCGGTTGCGGAATCAGGAATCAGCTCCCGGTACGCCTCCGGCAAGAGCGCCTGCGGCGAAATAACCACCATGGCCACGGGAGGCGACGGCGGCTTGTTCGCCACATTCCAGCGCACCCAGGTGCGCTTCCACACCTCGTCGACCAGCATTTGGACGGCTTTCTGTTCCGGGCCGCTCATTCCGGGCGGTGCCACCACAACGGCGTGGGTCAGATCGATCATTTCGGCCCGGGCGATTCCGCCCGCACTCGATAGCAGCAGTAAACAGCACAAAATGTGTCTCATGGGTCTCTCTCCTTCATCCGTCGGTTACGCCCGTAAGCATAGCTGACTAATGTCTTTTTTCCAACCACCATCTTTTCGGCAAACGTAGGCCCGGGCGTCTCGCCCGCGCCTACCCGGGGAATCCGACGCTGGTTTTTGAGGTTGTAGAAGAGTGGCGCTGCTTGCGTGTAAACTGTCTGTGAACCAAAAGGAGAACGTCATGGTTCCATTGGAAGTGTTGGGGGTGAGCCAGGCTGACCGCAGCGGGTTTCCCTTCGTGTTGCTTCGAAATGAATCGCGGGTGCTGCCGATCCTGGTGGGGCCGCACGAAGCCAGCGCCATTCAAATCGTGCTGATGGGTGAAACGCCGCCGCGGCCGCTGACACACGACCTGATCTGTAACCTCCTCGCGGGGCTCCGCGGCCAGTTGCAATCCGTCAACATCTACAAGCTCGAAAACGATATCTTCTACGCGCACCTCAACATCGAGCAGCGCTCCCCCTCGGGGCAAGTCGAGCAAGTCCTCCGCGTCGATTCACGGCCCAGCGACGGGATCGCGATCGCGGTCCGGATGCAGTGCCCCATATTCGCCGCCGAAGAAGTGATGGATGCCGCGGCACAGGATGCTTCCATTCTCAGTTCCACCGAGGAGGAAGAGGACACCGACCAGGAAGAACCCGAAGAAGGCGAGGGCGGATTCAAGCCGTGACGGCCGCGGTGCAACCGCAAGCAAAGGCAAGACGGGTGACTGCCACGAAAGACCGCCGCACCCTGGCATGGGGTGCGGTTTTTTGGTTATTCTTTTGCGTGGCGGGCGTGTTGGTCCGGGGCATCCGGTGGGAAGAGACTTTCGAGCGAGCGCAACTGCTGATCCACCAGGTTCAATACGCGGACTGGCATCCGTTTTACCGGTATGCGCGGTCCGCGTTTACCATCCAGTACTACGTTTCGGCATTGGTTCTGTGGCTGGCGCCGTCGCCTGCGCTGGTTTGCGGTCTTCGCCAGATGTTGTTCCTCGGTGCGACCACGCTGCCGGCCTACTTGCTGGCGGCGCGTGTGTCGCGGCGAGTTCTGTGCGGTCACATTGCGGCGGTCCTGACGGTTTCGGGCGTGCTTGTGGCCTTCGGCAGCTATTACCCGCTGTTCGTCTGGCCGGACAAGTTCACTTCGGGCCACATCGGCATGGGTGCAGTGCTTATTGCGCTTTACCTGATCGTGTCGGGCCGGCTGGGTGCCGGCTTCTTTCTCGCGGGGCTGATGCCGGCGATCCATGTGGGGCAGGCGCCGATCCTTATGCTGGTTGCCGGCCTGTACGCGGTGTGGAAGTGGGTTGACGCGCCGGAAACACGGGGGCGTGTGATCCGCGCGGCCCTTTGGGGCGCTGCCGGCCTCGTGCTTTCCGGCGGGGTCTGGCTGGCGCTGCGTGCGGCCAATGCGGACTTGCCCGAGAACATACAGCCCGCCGCCGTATCCCTCGAACTCTGGAAAGCCTACGTGTTCGGCGAAGACATTCACCGTGCGTTTGCGCGTTTCAACCCACCCGCGCACGGGTACATCGCGCTGGGCCTGTGCGTGTTTCTTGGCTTTTTTGCCGCCGCGGGAACCGTGCGCGATAAACTTCGGGATCCCGCGTCATGGCTGGGCGTTTATGCGATTATCACGGGCGCCGTTGTGGTTTCGATCGCCGCCGTGGAATATCGGCTCGGCCCTGACACGCCGCCGGCCCTGGTCGTTTGGATGCCGAAACGGCTCCTCAACCACACGGCTGTTATGGCGCTGGCACTCGCCGTGGGCATCCTCGGCAGGAAGAAAGGACCCGCGGGAGTGGTAAAGGCGCCGGCCGACCTGCTGTTTGTCCTGGCGCTGGCGTGGCTTGTCCTGACGCCGGTGTCGGCATGGCTGCTGCCAAACGGGTTTCATGCCCGCTATGTCGAGGCGCATGAAGGCATCCTGTTTCTGCTGGTGGGCGGGGCCTCGGCTATTCTGTACGGCCAGCGGCGGCACAAGCGGCTGTATGCGGTGTGCCTTGTGGCTGGGCTAGGCGCGGTCTCGTTCTACCACCAGTTCGGTGCGGGCCTGCTGGTTGCGGGCTTCGGTGCGGGTTGGGTGGCGACGTACGCCGCGCCGTTCGCGGAACGTCTCAAGCCGGCGGCGGTCGTGGCGGGCCTGTGCCTCGTGGCGCTGGCAATAGGGCTGGCAGGCCAGTGGCGGACGCGCGTTACGCTGCCCGTGAGCCCGTTCGAGGCGAGTGTCCGTGATTACCTCGATGGCCACGCCGCGCCCGGCCAGTTCCTGCTCACGCCGCACTGGGAAATCGACTGGCAGGAAAAAACGGGCCACCCCGTTCTGTACACGTACGAACTGCCGCAATACATCACGTATATGCCGGCGCTCGCTCCCGACATACTCAAAATGCGCGCCGACATCTACGATATCCGGCTCGGACTTCCGTGGGACTATTCGCTCGACGCCTGGCGCACCCGCTCCAACGCCCAATGGGAAAACCTCGCCGCCGAATACGGATTCCGCCATGTCCTTTCGCCGAAAGACGTGCCGTTGGACCTGCGCCGCGTCCTGTCCGGCGAAAGCTATGACCTCTATACGGTCGAGTAGCGTTGCGTTGCCCCTGCTGACTATGCAGGCGAAACGCCCGCACCACAATTGCGGCCCTTTTTCATTCGCCTTGTGGTGCGGGATTGTGGTGCGGGCGTCTCGCCTGCAAGTACGTCCGATCAGTCCGATCTAACCGCCTGACCCTCGCCTGCGGACTTGTTTTCCATCTGTTCGTGCGCTACGCTTGCGCCCAATTAGTGTGATTGAACCAAGCAAGGGGAGACGGCATGAAGACGAACGTTACGCGCAGACATTTCCTGGGAACCGCGGCGGGTACGGCAGGCATTGCGGCGATCGGCCCCATGGCCGCAGCGGGGGCTGAGCCGATTTCGGAAAAGGCAGCGGCCATTCTCAAAGAGGAACGGGACTTGTACGTGGGCATGCTGACGGCCCCGTTCTGGAACGAGTCGCTCGAAACCGTGGCCAATTTCGCAAGAGACGCGGGGATCCACGGGCTCGAGGTCGTCGCCGATGCCGGCGGAAAACAGATCGACCCGCAGACGCTCGACCAGGCGGGCGCGGATGCCGTCAAGGCCTTGATTGCCGACCGCGGGCTCGAGATCACGTCACTGGCGTGGTACGACGACCTTGTCGAGCCCGAGAAGACCGAAGAGCGCCAGGCTCACGTGCTTAAGATGATTGATGCCGCGTCGATGCTGGGTGTGAGTGTGATTTGCCTTTCGCCGGGGTATCCGGCGCCCCGCATGACGAAGATCAACACGATCAAGAAGGTCCTGCCAAAGGTGTTTGCGCCGCTGATTGCCCACGCGGGCGAGAAAGGCGTCAAGATCGCTCTTGAAAACTATTTCGAGACGAACCTTCAGGGGATCGACACGTTCGAATGCCTTTTCGAGACGATTCAGGATCCCACTTTCGGGCTTAACTACGATCCGTCACATCTGTATCACCAGCAATGCGACCACCTGCTGCCGGTGTCGATGTTCCCGAAACGCATTTTCCACACGCACGCAAAAGACTGCCTCGTGGACAAAGCGGCGCGGGCGCGGGTGGGCGTGTACGCGGAGGGCTGGTGGCGGTACGTGATACCGGGGTTCGGCGACATTAACTGGGGCGAGTACACCAGCCACTTGAGATCCAACGGGTACAAAGGCGTCATGAGCATCGAACACGAGGACTCGGCGTTTGGCCGCGAACGCGGGTTCATCCTCGGCGCACGATACCTCGAACAATTCTGCTAACCAGCAAAAAACGGGGACTGGCTCGCCTTTTTCGGCAGTTTGAAAAAGGCGTGCCTGTGGGGCTGGTGAAAAAGTCCATGCGAGCACCGACACGGCCACGCTGTACGTCTGTAAGTTATGTATTCTTAACGTGCCAATTACAGCGGGTGTCGGCATCAAGGGACGCTTTAGCGCTTTTTCACCGGATCCACTGTCCCCGTTTCCCCTTTACCCCCTTCGCCCTCTCCCTTGTGGGAGAGGGTTGGGGTGAGGGGTGAGGGTCACGGCGTTGGCGGGGAAGAGGGCATCCCACACCGCCTGCAAGATCCCACTCGAGTTTGTCCGTACCTGGTGGTTCCAGAAGCGAAGCACGCAAATGCCCTGCTCTTGCAGGTATCGCGTTCGCCGTTCATCCCGGCGAGCCTGATCCGATTCCCCATGTTGTCCGCCATCGAGTTCAATGGCCAGCCGGGCCTCATGACAGTAGAAATCCAGGATGTATCGGCCAATGGCGTGTTGTCTGCGAAACTTGGCGCCCCCCAGTTGGCGATTTCGGAGAAGTCGCCAAAAAAGCTTCTCCGCGTCCGTGTCATTATGCCACATCGCACGGCACAGGGCCAGCACTTAAGGGGGGAAGAGGCCTCTTGTTGACACGTTCCCTCACCCTAACCCTCTCCCAAGGGGTGAGGGAACGCTCCCGGGCTGAACCAGAGCTTCTTCACCAGCCCCCCTGTCCCCGCTTTTCGCTCGCCCGCTTTTCGCCCCCTTTTAGCGAGTGTCCCGTCTTTTCTTATGTCCTTTTTGTCCCTTTTGTCTCTTGGCTCAACAGCTTCACCCCAGACCCCGCTCGTCTGAGATCTGAAATTTGAAATCTCAAATCTTCTTTTTCCCCATCTTCACCACAACCTCTGGCGTGCCGCACTCGACCGCCTTCGCTACACCCTGCGCGCATGCCTCCACCTGACCTCGTCCGATTGCCAGCCCCCTATCCGCCGGCAAGCACACCGCCTTTATGCCGTCCGTCGAAATCAACCCGGGCGGCGACGCCTCGCATATGCCCGCACGCGAGACGATTACGACCGGTAGAGAATCAACCGCGATGCCTTCCAACGCCTGCTCGATCCGCGCTCCCCACGCTACCAGCAGCCCAAGCAAATCCCCCGCCGTCCAATCCGACAGCCGCTCGTATAAGGCCAGATCGTACACATACACGCTCACGCCCCACGCCAGCACGTTCCGGGCCGACTCGTCAACCTCTGGCAGTGCGGTAGATGTCGCCGCGTCCTTGCGCATCAATGCGAGCGCCTCGTCCACCCTATCCTCGCCAAGTAGGGCGACAACGTACGCCCCTTGGTGTTCCCCCGGTGCAACCGCCGATGTCTTGTCGCGCAGCTTGTCCATAAAAGCACGCCGCTGATCCGCTGTAGGAGGCGGCAGGATCGTTTTCGCACCCATATGGAGAGACTCCCGGTACTGCATTGCCGCCTCAAATAATTCGTCCTCCGACAACTCGTACTGGGCCAGCCAGTAATTCGTCTGCGTTTCCATCGGATACCGCGCATCGACACGCTCCAGCCGCGAAACATGGTACTCGCCTATACTGCCCATCTTTTGGAATACCGGTTCCGGGACGTAATTGCGCGGATCCCAGAAGTTGTGCGGATTCACGTTTACCAGGTTGAAACCGATCAGCGTGCAGACCGCCGCCAGAACCGCCGCAAGCCGCCAATCCGGCTTATACCACCCCGCCTCCCGCTCCGGCAGGGCCCAGGCGCCCGCACACGCCACCACAAAAAACTCCGCCCCAATCCCCACCGAATACCGCACCAGCGCCAATACCGCCAGCCCCATCAGCACCAGCATGTATACCGCGTCCCGCTTCTCATTCAACTCCTGACGCACCACCTCGACCTTCGCCGCCATCCGGGCCACCGGCCAGAACGTCAACAAACAACCCAGAAGCCACAACCCCAGAAATCGCACAGGCAACCACCCCATCCACTCGAAACTCACATGCGGCACATCCAGGACACGCAGCCCCAGTATGAAGAAGGCCGCCACAGACACCGTCGCCGCCCCCTCAAACACCCGCCGGCCGGTGCTGCCACGCTCGCGGCGCGCCACCCCAAACGCCGCGGCCGCAATCCCGTACACCACCAGATTCGGCAGCCTCCAGGCATCCAGGCCCATCAGGCCCGCCGTCACGAAAACTCCCGTCGCCCGCCCCACCAGCATCACGACCGACCACACGCCTACCGAAACCGCCAGCACGTCCAGCGCCGTCAGCGCCACCTTCCGCGTCTTGGCGAAATGGACCACGGCCAGCGCAACTAGCGGCCATAGATTGTTATACAGACAGTAAACCTGATCCAGCGGCTGCCGAAACTCAACGGGCGTAATCAAGAAATTGATTGCGCCGCCAACCGCGTTCATCGCGGCCAGCAGCCCCAGCGGCAACAGATACTCGAACGGCACCCGCAACCCCCGGCGAACCCAATCCACGAAAAACAACACCACCAGGGCCAATTCCGAGATGAACAGGGGAAAGACCAGATACTGCGGCAGGTCAACGTAGCTCCACCAAGGAAGCAGGAACGCCACCACATAAATCAAGAACTGCCCCACCCCAGTCATTGTTCCACCCACTCCGCCGGCGCCGACCCCGCGACCGGCTCGGTATAAGTCGTGGTCGAACCGCCCGATCGAAAGAAAAGAAAGTACACGAACCCCACCGCCATCAAAACGGCGAGGATGATGAGAGTGATTCGGCGTTCGAGCCGCATGCGATCAAGAATTGTTTTCATTGAACCTGCCCCCCGTTGGTCATTTTCTCGCATTCTATCGAAGAAACCGCCTTGGGACAACTGGCCCGATTGAGACAGGTGTAAAGTTTTTGCACCGGTTTTCGCGGACGTGTACTATCGATTTCATGTGCGCGTATTTAGTGGTTGTTTTATGTTTGTTGGCAGGGGCCGTGCCGGCCGAGGAACCGGGGGCGCCGTTCACGTTTCTGGGCGAGAAGATCCTTGTTCCGGTGGCGATCAACGGCATCGGGCCGTATCCGTTTGTGCTGGACGTGTGTGCGCCCGGAACCGTTATCGACTCTGAGGTGGCCACGTTCGTGAAGCTGCCCGCAGTCCCCGATGTCCGTGCGACGCGACCGACAACGTCCGGGAAAGAAATAGGCGCGACAGGCGCGCAGGTGGCCACGCTGGAAGCGGGGAAGGCCGTTTGCCGCAATCTCACCGCCACGGTGCTGGACCTGCGGACGTTCAAACAGCGCCTCGGCGCGCCGGTGGCGGGGGTTCTGACGGGGCGGGAATTCGGCGGGCACGTTCGGATCGATTTCGCCGCGGGTGGGGTCGATTTCTCGACGCCTGAAACGCCGCTGGCCGCGACCAATCCCGGCGTCGTGCCGTTTGAACTGGCGGATGCAGGCACGCCGGTCGTCAGCGGGATGCTGGACGGGCAGCATGTCGTGCCGTTTGCGATTGACACCACGCTTGTGGCGACGATGTCGGCGCCGGAGAGCGTATTGCGCGAACTCGGCCTCATCGGCGATTCGACGCCACGGCTGGAACTCGATGCGCCGCCGACCGGTGAGGCGCATCCGGGCCAGACGCAGGTGCGCCTGAACAGCGTGCGGGTCGGTGCGGCTGAAATCCGGGAGCCGATCTGCTCGGTCGGGGCTGAAGGTCAACTGGCGCGCCTCGGCACAGGTTTTTTGCGGCGGTTCCGCGTCACGCTTGACTTTAACGCGAAACTGGTGCGGTTTGAAGCGATCGACCCGGCCCAGCCCCCGCGCGACCCGCCGCTGCACGGTTATGGGGTGGGTTTATGGCGATTCAACGGTGAGAACTGGATGATCTGGGTCGCCCAGAAGGGTCCGGCGGCGAGAGCGGGGCTGGTCTCGGGCGGCATCCTGACGGGCGTCGATGGGAAAGATGTCAGCGGCATGGGGTATGACGCGGTAGTGGCTCTGTTACAGCCGCATGGAGATACGAAGATAACCCTCTCCGTCCTCCAAGGCGACGACACGCACACCGTCGAACTCGTCCCCGAAGACTTGCTGTAAGAGCCGCCCTGGTTGCCAGCCCGCCGGCCCTGTTGTATATAATGCGGCCCAACGAGTCCGGCAGTGTCCCCCGTTGCAACTTTCCGCCGGCGCGGGGGAATGCGGGCCGGTAAGTGTTCGGTTGTTTTCGAAGCAGCATCCAATGACGACGGCGCCGCTGGCCCGTTCAGTTGCGCGCAAGGAGAATTTCTATGAACCCCCGCCTGTTTGGCCCGTTTGCGCTGGTTCTAGTTTTCCTGGCCGGCTTGACGACCACGCTTATTCCGGCGGGCTCCAAAGCGGCTGTCGCCGACGACAAAGCGCCCACGGCCCCGCATTCGCCGACTATCACGCAGATGCCGTGGAATCTGCGCGATATCTACACGTTCACGCAGGGGAAACACCAGCTCGTGATCGCGGTTGAGACGGGGCTGTGGCGGCTGCTGGTGGAAGGGCAGGACGCCGTCATCGACGATGCGGGGTTCAGCATCACGTTCGCGGACGGGCCGGTGTGGGATTCGTCGAACATGGGCAAAGCGGCCACCGAACGAAACGCTTACGAAGACGCGCTCGGCAAAGCGACCGAATTCTGGCTGGAATTCCCCTCCCGCGGCAGCGTTGTTGTGCGCGAGGAAATCCTGATGTACCAGACGCAGCCGTTCCTGCTGTTGCGCCTGCTGATCGGCAATAACAGCGAAAAACCGATCGAAATCGCCAAGATTACCCAGATGGTCCCAGGTCCCAATGGGATCACGAACTTTGGCGCCGACACCGAGGCGACGTTCCGCCGAATCTCGATGCGCGGCGGTTGTCCGGTCTTCGACAAATCGGCGGGCCCGGCACTGGCGGTGTTCAACGACAAGACCAACGTGTGGACGCTGGGGCTTGGCGTGCTTTCGGGCGGTGCGGGCGCGTCCAAGGCCGAGTTTAGACCCGCTGGCCCCGGCACGTACCAGGGCGAGATTTCCTGCACGTTTGACCCGCCGATCCGCATCGAGCCGGGGGCCAAATTTCAAGGGGACCCGCTGTGGCTTTCGTTCAGCCTTCCCGGTCCCAGCAAGGTTGACACGTACTATGCGTGGTCGTGCGCCCAGCAGCCGCATATTGATTTGCCTGACGGCGCCCCGCTGAGCTGGGCCACCACCGGTGCCGACTGCTCCGAAGCCGACCTCTACGCGCTTGCGCAGGCATGGGCGGCCGCGCAGGTGAAGCACGTGCTGGTCCCGTATGGGTGGGAAGGCCGGCCCGGCTCGTTCGAGGGCGCGACGCCGCGATTCCCAAAGTCGATGGATAAGGTTGCAGAAAAACTCCGCGGACTCGGCGTAAAACCCGGCCTGACCGTCGATCCGCTCCTGACGAGCGAGAACAACGCCAATTTTACCGCCGCCACGGCGGACGGCCGCAGATGGATCAACCTCGGCAAACCGGAAGGAAGGCAAAAAGCCGTCGATACCATGCGGAATGTGGCGGGGTGGAACTTCGATTTCTTTGCAGTCGAGCCCTCCTCGATTCCGGACGAGGCGCTTCGCCATTTCAACATGTCGCGCGCGCAGGCCGACCAGTTGGCGTTCGGGGTGATGGCGGAAGCCGCGGGGGGCAAGGCGGTTCTGCCGACCGCAGCACCCGCGTCGCTTAAACCCACGCTGGACGACTGGCTGGAAGCGGCCGCGGCGTCCAGCCGGATGGCGGAATTCGGCCTGCCCGTTGGCCCGGTCAGGTTTGATGCGTCGGGAGTGGGCGAACTCGATGGCGCACTCATATCGGCGATGTCGTTTTTCAGGGGTCCGATCGAGTTTGTGGGCCGGCCTTCGGCCGCACTCAAGCGCCAGTTGGCCCAATTCGTGCCGCAGAAGCGGACGACGGGCCGCCCGCTCGATGCGGCAAAAGGCTCTCCGCGGATCTGGCAAGTGCCGACGTGGTGCCAATCGAAGCCTGCCGGCAGTAGCGTGGTGGCATTCCCCGGCGCGGGCTCGCTCGACCTGGCGCAGGTCGAGGTGGAGCCCGGCGAGCAAGTGAGGATTTGGAGCGCCGCAGACGGTCAGTTTGTCGATTTGACGCAGCCGACGGTCCCTCTGCAGGAGACCGTGACCGTGTTCGGGGTGAGCCCGGCGTGCGACTACCCGGCGCTGCTGGGGGCGTCGTACGGGTTCAGCCTGCTACTGAACGACGTCAAAGACTTGATTTGGGACGCGCAGAAAGGCATTCTTACGGGCGTATTCCAGGGCAGCAACACCAGTTCAGCCACGGCTTACGTGGCCGTTCCGGAAGGTTGGTCCCTCGAAACCGGGAAAGTGGACGGCGGGGCGCTTAAAAAAGGCGCCACAAACTGCATTCAGTTCCCGGTGGCGGCGGGGAAGTCGACGCGGTTTACGTTGCAGTTTTCGCCGAAATAACGCGACTGGGGACAGCCACCCCCGTGGGTGATTTCTGATACGTTCTCTCGGATTTCGAGGCAGAGAGGGGAACCACGTGTCAACCGCCTTGCGGTACCGCAGCTACGCGAAGGTCAACTTTTATCTGGACGTGCTCGAAAAACGGCCCGACGGCTACCACAACATCGAGACGATCTTCCAGAGCGTGAGCCTTTACGATGAGCTTTCGTTCGTCGAGCAGCCCAACCGCGTCTCCCTCACCTGCAACCTGCCGGACTTCGTTCCCTCGGAAGAAAACCTGGCGTACCGGGCGGCGATGCTCCTGAAGGAGTGGACGAACTGCCCGTTCGGCGCGGCGATCAAGCTTAAGAAGAACATCCCGGTCGCCGCGGGCCTGGCGGGCGGTTCGGGCAACGCAGCGGCGACGCTCGTGGCGCTGAATATGCTTTGGGATCTGCGGCTCGAGCCGGGCATAATCCTGGGCCTGGCGCTCGAACTGGGTTCGGATGTCCCCTACTGCACGCGTGGTGGCACGGTCGCCGCGAGGATGCGCGGGGAAGAAATGATGTTGCTGCCGGCGCTGCACAAAGCCTGGCTGGTGCTGGTGCACCCGGAGGTGGCGGTGAGCGCGGCCCGGGTGTACAACAGCCCGTTGCTCGAGTATTCGGCGGAAAAACCGTTCGCGGGTTGGACCAGGTCGTTCCGCAAAGCGGTCAACGCGCTCGAAAAAGGCAACTTCGCGGGGTCCGTGTTCAACCGGATGGAACAGCCTGTCTTCGACTCGCTCCCCCAACTGGCCGAAACCAAGCAGCGGCTGCTCAGCCTCGGCTGTGTCGCCGCGGCGATGAGCGGCAGCGGGCCGACACTGTTCGGGGTCTGCATGAACAAGCGGGAAGCCATGGGGGTCTCGGAAGCCATCAAAGACTTCCGGACTTCGGTCGTCCACACAACCCCCACCGCGCTGGAACGAGTCGACTGAAGCGTTCGCGTTCCGGGGCTGCTCCGCCAGCCGGGGCAACGCGGTATGAAGCGGCAGCACTCCGGGTTTTTTCAGGTTGAGGCCTTGCGAGCAAGCTCGCCGAACCGGTGGACGACCGCGAGGGCGGGGTCGAGCGGGACGTCAACATGTTTCGTACCGGAGGGCGTCAGGATGGTGGGGGTGCAGCGTGGCTTCTTTCCTTTGAACTGCGGCAGCCACCGGCTCTCGGCCTCGATCATCTCCGCCACCATATCGCGCGTCTGCTTCAGTGTCAGGACGGCGGAACCGAGGGGATCCATGGCGCAGGCCGCCACGACCAGTTCGGGATCGCCGTCGATGGCCGCCTGCACCGTGAGGCCCTGGCACGTCACGTTGGACTGGTTGAGCGCGGCCAGTTGCGGGGGCAGGTTTCCCACGACGGTGGGGTGCAGGCCCATCTTGTCAACGAACACGGGAACCTCGACGCAACAGCCCGCCGGGAGGTTCTTGATATACCCGTCGTTGCGCACGTTCCCCTGCAGCTTGAACGGGGCGCCGGTCTCGAGCGCCTCGAGGATGTAGGAACAATATTCGACGCTTCGGGGGTGGAGTTCGGCGGATTCCGTAGCGAGCAGATCTTCGTTCTCGATGGTGTCGGCGATAAGCCTGCACCACTTGTAATACGCGCCGGTTTCCCCGCCGAACGCCGGCTCGTCGCAATACAGGTTCAACGCTTCTTTTGATTTCCGGAACCACGGCAGATATTCGGAGAGGTGGCCGGTGCTTTCGGTCATGAAATACCCGAAATGGCGCATGACCTCGATCCGCACCTTTTCGTTGACGTAATATTCGGGCTTCTCGCAATTGTCCTTGAACAGCGGGTAGAGGTCTCGGCCGTTGTGCGACAACTCGAGGAACCAGGCCATGTGGTTGATGCCCGCGCAGACGTAGTCGATCTCGCTCTTGTTCACGCCGACGTACCGCGCGATCAGGTCGAGGGTCGTCTGGACGCCGTGGCACAGTCCGATGAAGGATATTCCCGGCACCGTACCCAGCGACCAGCAAACGGAGGCCATGGGGTTGACGTAGTTGAGAATATGCGCGGCCGGGCAGAGTTCGCGCACGTCACGTGCAAGGTCCAGCATTACGGGAATAGTCCGCAGTGCGCGAAATACGCCGCCGGGCCCCATGGTGTCGCCGATGCACTGGTCGACGCCGTGCTTGAACGGGATTTCATAATCCTGCTGGAATGCGTCGACGCCGCCGACCTGGAGCATGACAATGACGTAATCGGCGTCTTTGAGTGCCTCGCGCCGGTCGAGCGTCACCGAGACGGTTGCCCCGAGCTGGTTATGGGTGATAACGCGGTCGGCGAACTTTTTCACACGTTCGAGTTTGGGCATGGTGCGGCTCATGAGGCGGAACTCGCAGTTGCGCAACGCCGGGGTCGCGAGGATATCCATCATAAGGGTTTTGCAAAACACGATGCTGCCCGCGCCAATCATCGCAATCCTGGGTCTGGACATTTAAGGGATCCTCCGTTTTGTGTCCCGACTACTGTACCGCGTTGGCGTCCGCGTTTCCAACCGGAAAACGCGCAATCGGCCGGCGTTGGGCGGAACGGCCGCCGTCATCGGCGAAGTGGCGCAACGGCGGGTTCTGGCGGAGCACACGTACGCGCGCCGGGCCGCCCAACTCGAATCCTGCGCGCTTGATATTCTGAACCCGCCGGGCCAAAATAACGGCGTTCAACGCCGGGAGTGCGAATCGTATGGCCGCCAGCAACGTTCAGTCGATGATCCAGTCGCTGAAGCCCTGGTTCCACAACATCCACCTGCCCGACGGGTCACAAACCGCGCCCGACCACCCGCTCGGGGATTTCCCGAATCTCAAGTGGCAGGCGATCGAGCCGCTGCTGCCGAGGAATATGGAGGGCTGGACGGTTCTGGACGCGGCCTGCAACGCCGGCTTCTACTCTATCAAGTTTGCCCAACGTGGGGCGCGCGTTCTGGCCTTGGACCACGACCCACACCACCTTGCCCAGGCCCGATGGACGACCAGCCAGTTCAACCTGAGCCGGTACGTCGAGCTTCGGGAGATGCAGGTCTACGATCTGGCGAGGATGCGCGAACAGTTCGACCTGGTGTGTTTCATAGGGGTTTTCCATCACCTGCGCTACCCGACGCTCGGCCTCGACATCGTCTCAAGAAAAGCCGGGCAGCTCATGATATTTCAGTCGCTCATGATGCCCGGCGAAGAGGTCATCAACGATCCGACGGACCGCCCCCTCCACGACCGGGCGGTTTTTCACAACCCGGCCTGGCCCAAAATGGCCTTTATTGAGCATTCGTTTGCGGGTGATCCGACAAACTGGTGGATGCCCAATCGGGCCGCGATCGAGGCGCTGCTGCGTTCCGTCGGGATGAGCATCATCGCGCGCCCCGACCCCGAGATCTTCTTCTGCGAAAGGGTGCTCCCGGCGAGCGACGACAGCCTGAGCATCCACGCGGAAGCCGCTACCTAAGGCGGCTGCGAAGCCGCAATCAAATCACTTGGCGGACGCGACGTCGTCGTCGCGTCCGGCTAGCACTCAGGTTTGAAGCGGCGGGGACACCGCTTCCACAGCACCGCAGGGGTCAGTCTGTATAGGTCTTATTCGGCCTGTTCGGCCTATTGCCGCGCCAAACCCTGTTGATTCCGGCTTGTTTCTTGCGTATTCTTACGCGAATTTCCCCAATGCTTGGAGATTCAGACCCAATGTACGGCGGCAGTGCACCCGTTACGTCATGTTCCTACTCGAACGACTGGGAAAACCCGCGGTTGCTTCACCGAAACCGGCTGGCGCCCCGGGCCTCGCTCATACCGTTCCCCGACGAAAGGTCGGCGCTCGCACACGCGCCCGATCAATCCCCCTGGTACATGTCGCTCAACGGCACATGGCGGTTCCTCTGGGTCGACAGGCCGGCAAAAGCCTCACCGGACTTCCACAAACCGGAAACGTCCGTCTTACATTGGGACCCAATCGCCGTCCCGGGCAGTTGGCAGATGCTCGGCTACGAAAAGCCGGTCTACATGAACCTTACGAATATGTCGTCACCCGCGGAGCCGCCGTTCACCAACCCGGACTACAACCCGGTTGGCTCGTATCGGCGCGCGTTCAGCATTCCGGCCGAGTGGGCGGGGATGCGGGTGGTGCTCCATTTTGGGGGCGTTCAATCGGCGTTTTACGTGTGGATCAACGGCCGCGAAGTGGGCTACAGCCAGGGTAGCCAGATGCCTTCGGAATTCGACATCACGCCGTTTCTCGCGGCCGGCGAGAACACGCTGGCCGTCAGAGTGTATCGGTGGTGCGACGGCAGCTACCTCGAGGACCAGGACATGTGGCGGTTCAGCGGCATCCACCGAGACGTCTTTCTCTACGCCACCCCAAACGGCCACGTCAGCGATTTTTGCGCGCAGACCATACTCGACTCCGACTATAAAGACGCGGTATTGCGCGTCACGGGCCGCGTTGACAACCATACATCCGGGTCCGTCGGTATCCGCCTGTTCGACGGTGAAGGCCGCGCCATAGACGTCGAAGGGACCACGAAGCAGCCGCTGGCCGCCGCAGCCGCCGCAGTTGACGGCGTGTTCCACATCGAGGGCCGGGTGGTCGACCCGGCCAAGTGGTCTGCGGAATCGCCGACGCTCTACACGCTGCTGGTCACCGTCGAAAATCTATCCGGCTCTGTCATCGAAACGCAGGCGGCTCGAATCGGATTCCGGCAAGTCGAGATCCGCGAGGGTCAACTGTGCATCAACGGCGCCCCCATCTATATCAACGGCGTCAACCGGCACGACACCAGCGCCGACTTCGGGAAAGTCGTCACACGCGACGAGATGGTCCGCGACATCCTCCTGATGAAGTGCCATAACATCAATGCCGTCCGGACGTCCCACTATCCCAACGACCCCTATTGGCTGGACCTGTGCGACCGGTACGGTGTCTATGTGTTCGACGAGGCCGATCTCGAGTCGCATTTCTACTGGGACAAGTTCACAAAGGATGCGGCGTGGCGTGACGCGTTCATCGACCGCGCCCAACGCATGGTCGAGCGCGACAAGAACCACCCAGCCGTGATCGTGTGGTCGTTGGGCAACGAGTCCGGTTATGGTCCGAACCACGACGCGATGGCGGAGTGGATCCATCAGCATGATCCCACGCGGCCCACGCATTACCACCCGGCGGGCGACGGGCGGGCCACGGACATCATCGCCCCGATGTATCCCGCGGTGGCCGAGATTATCCGGCTAGCGCAAATCCCCGGAGAAACCCGGCCGGTCATCATGTGCGAATACGCCCACTCGATGGGAAACAGCACCGGGAACCTGCTCGAATACTGGCAGGCCGTCGAAGCGCACAAACGTCTCCAGGGCGGGTTCATCTGGGACTGGGCCGACCAGGCGTTCCGCCAAACGTCGATCAGGCTTACGCCGGACAATGCGTGCGCCGGCCGCCGTGCTGTTGTGATGGCGAGGTGCGTCCGCGGGCGAGAAGGCGGCGCCGCTATCGCCGACGGTTACGCGGCGCTCCCGCCCGCGCCCGAACTCGACATCACCGGCGACTCTCTTACGCTGGCCGTGTGGGTGCGCCCGGATCGATCCGCCTATCCCAGCCCGTTTATTGCCAAAGGCGACCAGTACGTCCTGCAGCAGGCGCCGGACGGCCAACTCGAGTTTGTTATTAAACAGGCTGCCCCCGTTACGGTGGCCGCGCCCGTGCCCGCAGATTGGTATGGCCAGTGGCATCATGTCGCGGGCGTGTACGACGGACGCAGGCTCCGGCTCTATATTGACGGACGTATCCTTGCGGAGAAAGCCGCAGCCGGCCCAATCGGTCACGCATCCTGTGCCGTGTTTGTCGGCAGAGCGTTCGTCAAAAGCGGCGGGGCGCTGCGCGGCGCCATCGACGAGGCCAGAATTTACAGCCGCGCATTCGAGCGGGCCGAAGTCGAGTCGGCCGCCGCCGGAAAACCCGCTACGGGCGCCGTCATGGAACTACTCCTGTGCGATTTCGAGGAAGAACCGTTTGAATGGTTCACGTACGGCGGCGACTACGGGGAACTGCCGACGGACGGCATATTCTGCTGCAACGGGCTCGTCTCATCCGACCGGATCCCGCGCCCGGGCCTGCTGGAATACAAAAAGATTATCGAGCCTGTCCGCGTGCGGCTGCTCGAACCCGCCGCGGGGCTCGTTGAGATCGAAAACCGCCACCAATTCATCTCGCTCGACTACCTCGAGGCCGCGTGGAGCCTGCTTGACGACGACGAATTGGTTGCCGAAGGTTCACTCCCGCGCCTGAACACGCCGCCCGGCGGCAGGGATACGCGCGCCATCCCAATGCCTGCCATCGCTGCCCGCCCCGGTTCGACGCGCTGGCTCAACATGCGTTTCACGCTCGCAAAAGACGCGTCCTGGGGGCCGGCGGGCCACGAAGTGGCTTGGGCGCAGTTTGAAATGGCGGCGTCCGTGCACAATCCCGCGCTGGAAGCGGCTCAGGAAAGCGCCGTCCGCGTCTCGCAAACCGACGGGGAGGCCGTCTTCGAAAGCGAGAGGTCCCGCGTCGTGTTCAGCAAAACCAGCGGAACCATCGTCTCGTGGCGGCACGACGGACTCGAACGTGTGGTGTCGGGGCTGGTCTTGAACGTGTGGCGCGCCCCCACCGACAACGACGAACTCTCGCTCGATGCGGACAAGTGGCGGGCGGCCGGCCTGCACGACCTCCGCCACCGCACAACCGCGTTTGCGCGTAAAAGGAATTTCCTGACTATTGAAACCGTGTCGCGTGCTCCCGCCGGAGAAGATCTTTTTCACTGCCGATATATCTACACGGTCCGCGGTCCCGGCGCAATCGATCTGGAGTGGCAACTGACGCCGCTCCGCGAACTCGGAAGCATGCCGCGGATTGGCCTTCAACTGCGCGTGCCGCGCGCGTTTGACCAACTTCACTGGTACGGTCGCGGGCCGCATGAAACCTATCCCGACAGAAAACAAAGCGGCCGCGCCGGCATTTACGCCGAAAACGTCGATGCCTCGAACCTCCCTTACGTGATGCCCCAGGAGTATGGCAACAAGACAGACGTCCGCTGGGCGGAGCTTACCAGGCGCGACGGCAGGGGTTTGCGCGTCACCTCGAGCGAACTGTTTCAAGTGAGCGCACACCCCTTTGAAACCAGGGCGCTCGAGGAAGCACGCCACACCTTCTCGCTCCACCCCGGCGACTTCATCACGCTGAACGTCGATTTCCATGTCAGCGGCCTCGGAAACGGCAGTTGCGGCCCCGGCGTCCTCGACCAGTACAAAATCGCGATGACGGCGCAAACCCACAGGCTCACGCTGTACCCCGCAATAATTAAATGATGAATGATGAAAGAAAGCGTGGAGGCGTGGGCGTCGCAACGTGCAGGGGAGACCCTTGGACACGCATGGCGGTTGGGAGATAAAAGTGAGACACCCCCTACAACGCGCGCCAATTCCAATTCGCAGTCAAAGTGAGCTCATAGACGAGTGTCCAGTGTCATTTCGAGGACTCCTGCTAATCAAACCGACTTCAGAACACCCAAAAGGCAGGGCGCTGTGTGGAGTGCGGCAGCTTGGAAGCTGTATCAAAATCGCCCATTTTCACTCTTCTATCCCGGCAGGGTCTGGAGCTACCCTGGTTTCGTTGAACCACCCATTGAACCCCGGTACGGGGTCGACCATAAACACGGCGCAACTTTACAGAGGATAAGAAATGAACAAAGTAGCCGTATTCATGACCATCACCGCCACGTTCGCTGTTGCAGCCCTCGCCGACGACCTCGCCGCGCGCCTCAAGACGCTCGGGTTTCACGTCGACCGTCTTGGCGGCATCACGGTGGTCGATTCCGTCGCCGCCGAAAAGGCGGCCAAGCTCGATCGCGTCCGCGCGCTTCTCCAGCAGGGCGCCGACACCGAGCAGGCCTACAACGACCTCTACCTCAAGATCGACGAGGTCCGCACGTGGCTGCTCGCCAACAGCGCCCAAAAACCCACCCGCGCCGAAGGCACGTTTGAAGAAACCTCCGATGCCTGGGTTGTGCGAAACGCCGTCCTCGAATATGCGCTCAACAAATCCGATCTCGCCGCCACCGTCCGCACTCCCGCCGAGTCTTGGCGCATGTTGCCCGCCAACAACCGCGACGTCGAGTGCACGAAATCATTCAGCCTTCTTTCCGCGGGCGTCAAGCGGGCCGAACCGTTCAACACCGGTTACAGCACCGGCATGTCGCTCACGCTGGCCGAGTTTCCCGATAAACCGGGCCTCGAACTCGTCCTCACCGTCAATCTGATCGGCAACGAAATCGTCTTCGAAATCGCCGCGCCCGCTGACGCCCTCCTCGGCGCCATCCAATGGCCAAAAGCCATCGAAACCGGCAACACCGCCGCCGACGTCGCCGTCCTCCCCTCGATGCAGGGCATGCTGATCCCCGGCGACTGGCCCCACGACGTCCACCGCGAAGAAATCGCCAACAGCCGCACGCTTTACATGCCGTGGTGGGGCGTCCTGCGCAACGGCCACGGCGTACTCGCTATCCTTGAAACGCCCTACGACGGCGGCGTCAGAATCGCCCACAACGCCGGCGGGCCCACCCGCGTCGAACCCCTCTGGTACGCCTCGCTCGGCAAGCTCGGCTACCTCCGCACCGCCCGCTATATCTTCGACGACAACGCCACCTACGTGTCGCTTGCCAAGCGCTACCGCCGCTACGTCATCGAAACCGGCCGCTTCATCCCGCTCGAACAAAAGCTCCTCCGTACCCCCGCCCTCGACAAAGTCGTGGGCCGCCCCGTCGTACACCAGGGCGCCCTCTACCACTTCGTCAAGAAAGCCAAGCTGTTCAACAAGGACCGGATCGAAGCCAACCACAACCTCACCACGTTCGACACACTCGCCGAGCAACTCCGCGCACTTAAATCAAACGGCATCGATTCCGCATACGTCCATCTCGACGGGTGGGGCTTCTACGGCTACGACAACGGCCATCCCGACGTCATGCCCGTCGGCGAGGAGCAGGGCGGGTGGGACGGCCTCCGCCGCTACGCCGACACCTGCGCCGAACTCGGCTATCTGTTCGCGGTCCACGACCAGTACAGAGACTTCTATTTCAACGCCGTCTCGTTCGACGACCGGCTTGCCGCGCTCCGCGTCGACGGCACCCGTGAGGAGCACTCCACATGGTGCGGCGGGCCGCAGACGATCCTCAGCCCGCGGTTCGCGCCCGAGTACGTCCGGCGCAACCACGACCTGTTTGCCGCCAACGGCGTCAACGTGCGCGGCGCGTATCTCGACGTGTTCAGCGTCGTCCCGCCGGAAGAATCCGCCCAGCGCGGCCAGCCTGTCACCCGTGCCGAATGCGCACAGTACCGCCGCCAGTGTTTCGACCTACTCCGCGCCAGAGGCTACGTCGTCAGCAGCGAAGAGCCCACCGACTACCTCGCCGGCGCGCTCGACCTCGTCCACCACGGCCCGTACTGGCTCACACCCGGCCTCGACGGCGGCGACGCCATCGGCATTCCCGTGCCCCTGTTCAACCTCGTGTACCACGACTCCCTGCTGATCCCCTGGGCCATGGGCGAAGGCGGCGGCTGGGGCATCCCCAAAAGCGATGCGGGCCGGCTGCATTGCCTGCTCAACGCCGGAATGCCGTACGTCGGCCTCGGCGCCGATGAAAAAATGATCGACCAGGTAAAAGAAGCCTGCGAACTCAACCGCCGCTGCGCTACCTCCGAGATGGTCAACCACGAGTTTCTCGATGCGCCCTCGAGTTTCCGACGCCAGAGAACCACGTTCGCCAACGGCACCACCGTCACGGTCGATTTCGAGTCTAAAGAATGTCAAATCAGACGCGCGCAGGCGCGCGCCGAGTGAGGTAATATGTCGAGCATGAAGAAAAAAAATAAGTCCGCAGCCCAGGATCGCGCGCTCGGTTCAACCGAGTGGAGACCCGAAAAAGCCTACAAAAACCTCAAGTTTCTCAACAGCCCCGACGCCAGGCTCATCCGCATTCTCAGCGAGTTTCTCGAACCACAAAGCCGGCTCCGGCGGCTCAAGGTCCGCAACACGGTTGTTTTTTACGGTTCCGCCAGGACGGTCCCCGTCGAAGTCGCGCAACGCAACCTCCAAACCGTCCGCCACGAGATCAACCGCGCTCCGCGCATCACCCGCAAACTCAACCAGAAACTCGAGCATGCCCAAAGCAAACTCGCCATGTCCCGCTACTACGAAGATGCCGAGGCACTCGCCGAAAAACTCACCACATGGTTCCTCTCGATGCCCAAACCGTCTGACCGGTGCATCGTATGTTCCGGCGGCGGGCCCGGCATCATGGAAGCCGCCAACAGAGGCGCAGAAAAAGCCGGCGGCCTCTCGATGGGCCTCAACATCAGCCTCCCATTCGAGCAAACCCCAAACCCCTACCAGACCCGCGACCTCGCATTCGAGTTCCACTACTTCTTCATCAGAAAGTTCTGGTTTGCTTATCTCGCCAAGGCCCTTATCGTGTTTCCCGGAGGATTCGGCACAATGGACGAACTGTTCGACCTACTCACACTCGTCCAAACCGGCAAGACGCGCAAAAACATGGCCATCGCCCTCTACGGCAACGAATACTGGGACGAAATCATCAACTTCAATGCCATGGTCCGTTGGGGGGTGATCTCGCCCGACAACCTCAAGATCTTCCGCAAGTTCGACAACGTCGACGCCACGTTCCAATTCCTCAAAGCCGAACTGTCAAAGACCACTTCCACTTCCACTTCCGCCGACGCACGCGAAAAAACCTGAGCAGCCACCATACTGCTGCCTTGCCTTACAGGTTGGAGGGCTGCGTCAATCGCCGCGGTGGGGTCGCGCTCCCGCGCGACCGCGGAGGTGGTGGAGGTGGTGTGGCTTACGATACCCATGACCGGCGGTGGGAGGCAGCGGGCGAGCAGGAGCTCGACCCCACCGCGGCGCCACCTTAGTTGAGTTAGGCATTGATCGCCCTGCGGGAAAGAAGAATGCGCGCCTTTCCCCGTGCCCCCCTTAATGCTAGAATGCGCGTATCTTCTTCAACCACAGAACCACGACATGCGCCTGATTACGTTCGAAAGTCGCAATTTTCGATGTCTGGCCGGCCTGGTTTTTCAGCCCGAGCCGGGCATCAACGTCATCTGCGGCAACAACGCCCAGGGCAAAACATCCCTGCTCGAAGCCATCCTCTATACCGCCACGTCCAAAAGCCACAGGACCTCCGCCGACGCCGAACTCGTCGCGCACGGGGCCGACATGTTCCATCTGACCGCCCACGTCCAGCGCGACGACCGGCAACTCACCATGGACGCCGCATGGTGGCACGGTGCTAAACGGTTCAAGATAAACGGCGTCCCACAAACCCGCATGAGCGACATCCTGGGCAAAATGACCGTCGTCCTTTTCTCCCCCGAGGACATCGGCCTGATCAAGGGCGCCGCATCCGGGCGCCGCCGGTTCCTCGACATGGAACTGTCCCAGGTCAGCCCACCGTACCTCCACGCCCTCCAGCGATACCGCCAGGCACTCCGGCAGCGAAACGAACTCCTCCGCACAGACGCGCCCGCGCCCGAACTCATCGCGCCATGGGACGAGCAACTCAGCGCACACGCCCAAACCATCGTCCGCGAACGAAACCTTTTCATCGACCAGCTCGCCCGCCACGCCGCACAAGCCTACGCCCAAGTCAGCGGCGGCGAGCGGCTCGCGTTGCGATACATCCCCGACGTCGCGGCCGGCACACGGCTCGCCGACGTCCTCCTCAAATCACGGCAAGCCGACATCCGCCGCCAGAACACTTCGCGCGGCCCTCATCGCGACGACGTCGAAATCGATATCGCCTCGCGGGCCGCCCGAAATTTCGCCTCCCAAGGCCAGCAAAAAACCGCCGCGCTCGCTCTCAAACTCGCCGAACTCTACCTCATCCGCGACCGCACCGGCGAATACCCCATTCTCATGCTCGACGAGGTCCTTTCCGAACTCGACGCCGTCAGGTCCCGGCTGCTGTTCAACGCCATCCCGCCCGAGGTACAATGCATCGTTACAACCACAACCGTCACGCGGCCCGAACGCGTGTTTGGCACGCACTCCACCCTGTACGGCATTGAAGGGGGGAAGCTTGAGAAAAGGTAAACCCGCCAGCGTCGGCGACATCCTCAAATCGCTCGTCCGGAACACCGACCTCGGCAAAAAAATGGAGCAGGCCAGGATCTGGTCCGAATGGGCCAATCTCGCCGGGCCGTCCCTCGCCGAACACGGAAGGCCGCATGCCGTCAAGGACCAGACCCTCATCATCGAGGTCGACAGCACCGTCTGGATGAATCGCTACGCATACTACAAGTGGGACATCCTCAAAAGAATCAACCGCCTGTTCGGCCGTGAAATCATCTCCGACATCTACGTCCTCCTCACCCCCGACTCCGAACCCCTCCCACCAAAGTAGCCGTTGGTGTCCCACTTTCAAATCCATAAAAAACTCCCCCGCAGCCGCAATTCGGCCCCTATATTCCACGGAATATATGTTCAGGTATTTGCCCTTTCTTGCGCCCCCCCTTATCCTGTGCCTGAAAACGTCTCCTTATACAACATATCGGGTTCTGCCGCCCGGTGAACCTCTAAATGTTGCGGGTTTGCCTTGTTTTTCCAACCCGGATCTGGTAAAATTTTTGGTTAATGAACGTCTGGAAAAACGCCGTGTTTTTTGTCCGCATAAACCTGATGGTCCGCCATCAGCGATACGGTCTTTTTGGCGCCCCGGGCCCCCTGTCAAATCCCCAGCGGAGGCATCACAGATGAGGCATCATGGATAACGACAACGACGACGGCAAAAAGAACGGCCATAACAAAGAGAGCAGCATGCAAGAGCCCCGTTACGACGCAAAATCCATCCAGGTGCTCGAGGGCCTGCAGGCCGTCCGCCGACGACCCGCCATGTACATTGGCGACACCTCGACACGCGGTCTCCACCACCTCGTGTACGAGGCCGTTGACAACAGTATCGACGAAGCCATGGTCGGGTTCTGCTCTCAGATTGACGTGATAATACATATCGACAACAGTGTCAGCGTAATCGACGACGGGCGCGGCATCCCGGTCGACAAACACCCCAAGTTCCGCAACAAGTCCGCGCTCGAAGTCGTCATGACCATGCTCCACGCCGGCGGCAAGTTCGACAACAGTTCCTACAAGGTGGCGGGCGGCCTTCACGGCGTCGGCATCTCGTGCGTCAACGCCCTCTCTGACTTCCTCGAGGTGGAGGTCAAGCGCGAAAACTGCGTCCATTACATGCAGTTCAAGCGCGGCGTGCCCGACGGCCCCCTCGAAGAGCGCGGCAAAACACGGACCACCGGCACGCGCGTCACGTTCCATCCCGACCCCGAGGTATTCGAAGACACCACCTACAACGCGGAAACCCTCATTACCAGGTTGCGCGAACTCGCGTTCCTTAACAAGGGCCTCCGAATCACGTTCAAAGACGAGCGCGATGGCGACGGCGACCCCACCGTCATGCTCTACAAGGGCGGCATCATCGAGTACGTGACCTGGCTCAACAGAAACAAAGAGCCACTCCACCGAAAGCCCGTATACCTCGAGGCCGAGAAGGATAAAGTACAGTGCGAAGTCGCGCTCCAATACACCAGCGCCTACACCGAGACCGTATCCTGTTTCGCCAATAACATTAACACCCACGAAGGCGGCACACACCTCAGCGGGTTTCGCGCCGCCCTCACCAAAGCCCTCAACGACTACGCCAGGAAAAACAACCTCCTCAAAAAGGCCGACGCCTCGATCAGCGGCGACGACGCCCGCGAAGGCCTCACGGCAATCGTGTCGGTACGTGTGCCAAACCCGCAGTTCGAAGGCCAGACCAAGATGAAGCTGGGCAACAGCGAGGTACAGGGCATCGTCAACTCGGTCGTGTACGAGGGGCTGCAGAATTTCTTCGAGGAAAACCCCACCGTCGCCAACCGAATCATCAACAAGACGCTCGAAGCCTCCCGCGCCCGCGAGGCCGCACGGAAAGCCCGCGAACTCGTCCGGCGTAAAGGCGCGCTCGACTCGTTTTCACTCCCCGGCAAACTCGCCGACTGCTCCGAAAAAGACCCCGCGCTCTGCGAACTGTTCATCGTCGAGGGCGACAGCGCCGGCGGGTCCGCAAAACAGGCTCGCGACAGAAGGTACCAGGCCATTCTGCCCCTCCGCGGCAAGATCCTCAATGTCGAGAAGGCACGCGAAGACAAAATCCTCGACAACACCGAGATCCGCGCCATCATCGCCGCGCTCGGCACAGGGTTTGGCAAGGACGATTTCAAGATCGAGAACCTCCGCTACCACAAAATCATTATCATGACCGACGCCGACGTCGACGGCTCCCATATCCGAATCCTGCTCCTGACCTTCTTTTTCCGGCACATGCCCGACCTGATCCGCCGCGGCAATCTTTTCATCGCGCAGCCGCCCCTCTACCAGGTCCGCAAAGGCAAAATGGCCCGGTACATCAATACCGAGGAAGAAAAGGAAAAGTTCCTGTTCGAAGTCGTGCTTGACTCCCACAAGATCAGTTCCGCCAACGGCGACGAAAAACGATCGAGCGTCAACCTCAAAAACCTCGTCCGGTCGCTCAACGCCGCACGCGACCAGGAACGGATGCTCTCACGCCTCAAACGCGTGTACGGCGTCCCCCGAGAGGCCGTGCTCGCCGCGCTCCAGTTGCCCCGCGAAAAGTGGCTCGAACCCAGTAAACTCACCGCCAGAGAAATTACCCACATATTCGGCGTCGGCGCCGACATCATCGACACGGGCGAGCATCAGCTCGATCTGCTCAACAGCAACGGCGGCCAACAGCCCAAGATAATGCGCCGCGAAAACCAGATTGACCGGTCGTTCTTCAGGAGCCACGAGTTTTCGGCGCTCGCCAGCCATGCGGAATCTCTGGCCGCGATTGGAAAGCCGCCGTTCCGCGTTGAGACGTCCGAAGGGGAAGTTGTTTTTGAAACCGGTAACCTGATCGAACTGCGGGACCACCTGCTCACCACGGGCCAGAAGGGGATCGTGATCCAGCGTTACAAGGGCCTTGGGGAGATGAATCCCGAACAGTTGCAGGAAACCACGGTCGACCCGGAGAAACGGACCGTGCTGCAGGTCAAGGCCGAAGACGAAAACGCCGCCGACGACCTACTCGTCACACTCATGGGCGGGCTTGTCGAGCCGCGCAAGGAATTCATCGAAAAGCACGCGGCCGAAGTCCGAAACCTCGACATTTAACGCCGCTTTCGCATAAAGGAAAAGAATGTACTCACGTAACGAACGCATCCTACCGATCGCTATCGAGCAGGAACTCAAAAACTCGTTCATGGACTATTCCATGAGCGTGATCGTCAGCCGCGCGCTCCCCGACGTCCGCGACGGCCTGAAGCCCGTCCACCGGCGCATCCTCTTCGCCATGCACGAAATCGGGCTCGCGCATAACCGGCCCTTCAGGAAATGCGCCCTGATCGTCGGCGATGCGATGGGTAAGTATCATCCCCACGGCGACGCGGCCATTTACGACGCGTTAGTGCGGATGGCGCAGGACTGGAACCTGCGCTACCCCCTGGTGCATGGCCAGGGCAACTTCGGGTCCATCGACGGCGACAGCCCCGCCGCCATGCGATACACCGAAGCACGGATGGCGGGCATTACGGCCGAAATGCTGGGCGACATCGACAAAGAGACCATCGATACGGAGCCCAACTATGACGGCAGCCGACAGGAACCGCGGGTGTTGCCCTCGGCCATCCCCAACCTGCTCGTCAACGGCTCCTACGGCATCGCCGTCGGCATGGCCACCAGCCTGCCGCCGCACAATCTCTCCGAAGTCTGCGACGCCGTCGTCTACCTCATCGACCACCCCGGCGCTACCAGCGACGACCTCATGCGGTTCGTCAAAGGGCCCGATTTCCCAACCGGCGGCGTCATCTGCGGGGCCGAAGGCATCGTCGACGCCTACCGAACCGGCCGCGGCAGAGTCACCGTCCGCGCAAAAGCCTCCGTCGAAACCAACAAACGCACCAGCAAAGAATGCATCATCGTCCATGAGATCCCTTACCAGGTCAACAAGGCGCGCCTGATCGAGAGTATCGCCCATCTCGTTCGCAAGAAGGCTATTGAAGGGATCAGCGATCTCCGCGACGAATCCGATAAGGACGGAATGCGCATCGTCATCGAGATCCGGAAAGGCGACGAGCCCCAGGTCGTACTCAACCAGTTGTTCAAAAACACCCAGATGCAGGACACCGCAAGCATCATCATGCTCGCGCTCGTCAACAACCAGCCCAGAGTCCTCAGCCTGCGCGACCTCGTCTATTACTACGTCCGCCATCGAGCCGAAATCGTCGAGCGGCGGGCTCGATTCGACCTCAAAAAGGCCGAAGATCGCGCCCACATCGTCGAAGGCCTACTCAAAGCCATCGACCACATCGACAAAGTCATCGCCATCATCCGGGGTTCCGAGAGCGTCGACGCCGCCCGCGAAAACCTCATCGCCAAGTTCAAGTTCACCGAGGTCCAGGCCAACGCCATCCTCGCCATGCAGCTCCGCCGCCTTACCGGCCTCGAACGCCACGAACTCGAAGACGAATACAAAAAGCTCATCCAGGAAATCGAGCGGCTCCGCTCCATCCTCTCCAGCGAAAGAACCATCTTCGCCGAAGTCCGAAAAGAAATCCTCGCCGTAAAACAAAAATACGGCGACACGCGACGCACCGAAATCATCGGCGGAATCTCCGAGTTCAGCGTCGAAGACCTCATCGCCGACGAAGACATGGTCGTCACCGTCTCCAACGCAGGCTATATCAAGCGCCTCCCCGTCAGCACCTACAGAAAACAGCGCAGAGGCGGGCGCGGTATCGCCGGCATGGAAACCAAAGACGAAGATTTCGTCAAAGACCTCTTCATCGCATCCGCACACCAATACATCCTCTTCTTCACCACCAAGGGCAGAGTCTACTGGCGCAAAGTACACGAACTCCCGCGCGCATCGCGAACCGCCCGCGGCCGCGCCATCGTCAACCTGCTCAGCCTCGAAAGCGGCGAGATCGTCTCCGCGTCGCTGCCCGTACGCGACCTTAAAGAAGAAGACAAAACGGTCTTCATGGTGACCTCAAAGGGCGTCGTGAAGAAGACGCCGCTCAAAGCCTACAGCAACCCACGCACCGCCGGCATCATCGCCATCGAACTCGACGCAGACGACCGACTCATCGATGTCCAGATCACATCGGGAAACGACAACATCCTCATCGCCACAAACAAAGGCATGGCCATCCGGTTCCCCGAAAAAGACGTCCGCCCGATGGGCCGCACCGCCAGAGGCGTCATCGGCATCCGCCTCGACGCCGACGACGTCGTTATTGGCGTCTCACTCGCCGGCGACGACATGACCGTGCTGTCCGTCACCGAAAACGGGTTCGGCAAACGCACCGAAGTCGGCGAATACCGCCTTCAGCACCGCGGCGGCGTGGGCATCATCAACATCAAAACCAGCGCCCGAAACGGAAACGTCGTCGGGATGCTCACCGTCGACGACCGAGACGAAATCGTCGTCGTCAGCACCGACGGCATCGTCATACGGACCTCCGTCAAGGGTATTCGCACCATCGGCCGCAACACCCAGGGCGTCAAGATCATGACGCCCACCCCCGGCGCAAAAGTCAGCGCTATCGCCCGAGCCATCGCCGAAGAAAAAGAACAGGAAGTCACCGAAGCCGCAGGCCCGTCCGACGAAGCCATCACGGCCTCATCCCCCGAACCCGAAGATATTCCCGACGACACCGATTAAGAATACGAGAAGTTGAGATTTGAGATGTCTCAGTACTGAGGCGGTCATTGCCACTGTGCCTGTTAGATGTCTCGCTCTTCCTCGCGTACCTCAGCGTCCGCCATGCGTTGTCTCCAGTGTTCCAGAAGCTCCCTCGCCCATTGCCGGACCTCAGGCACCGGATCCTGAAGGAGTGACTCCAAGAGTTTCAGGCTATCCTTTAGCGGCTTCAAGCCATTTCTGCTCCATGCATAATAGAAGAGGTTGCTCGATAGGGCGTTGAGGATGTTGCGCTTTGATCCGTAGCGCTGCAGGATCTGGCGGGCTATAGGCGACCATTCAGGCGTCTCTTGATCGTTCGCTATGAGCCGAACAATTTGAGAGGTGACTTCAACTGCCCGTTCACCATGTTCATCGAACCAACTCAAAAGCACGTCATCCGGCACTGTTGAAATTACCGCAACTTCATCATCCATCAGAAAATGTGAGCTGATAAGCGAAGCAACGTTTCCCGCAGCACTTCCTCCTTCCAGCAGCACGTTTCCGAGGATGGCCCAGACGCGCTCGGGATTTATCGAAAGGAGTTTTATCAGAATGCCCCGTAGTCCCTGGTTTTCCCCAATATGTGCATCAGGGGCAGCTTCAATGATCTCTCCCGTAACCTGGTCAAGAAAGTCCTGGTCTGTCGGGTTGTCGTTCACAATCCACTCTACACAATCCGTCCACGTATTAACGAGATCGGGAGTCCTCGTTGTGTCGCATACCTCGTTCTCGTCCTTGGAAAGAACTTTCTGTAGAATCAGCCGTCGGATCAGGGTTGTATGTCGCTTCAGTTTATCCGTTGAACCATAGCAACAGTTATGCACAATCTGTAGGCCTCGACGCGCACCTTCTTGCCCCAGCGCTACCAATTCGCCGACAAACCATTCAAGAACGGCCGGATCATCAAAAATGTGCGAATAACTGAATACCTCCAGGCAGGGGAGCTTCAGTACCCCAGCGCGGATCAATCCAAGAACAGTTTCCAGATCCTCGCGGTCACAAACCAGGTCCCGCAGCATTCTTCTAAGGTACGGGGTCAGCGAAGGCGTGGTTGTTGTTCGCTTCAAAAAATCTTTCCGCACGCTCTTAAGGCGGTCAACACCAAGGAAACCAGCCAAGACTTCGGGATTTGCTTTTCCATCTTCCCGCTGAAGGATCTCCGTCGCGGATTCCACGAACGGTTCAGGGTTCTCTGTTAATTCTCCAAGGCGACGACCGAATTCATAGCCCCTTGTTTGCTCTCCCCGGAATAACTCCGGGAGATGGGCGTACCAAGCCGTCCCCTGTGCCGCCAACTCTTCCGCCAACAACAGGGTGCGTTGTTTTGCCAGATCAATAAACTCGCCATTCGCATTTCTTGTGTGTTCGAAGACTCGAGCGGTGACGGTGCTCTTTAAGCGAGACGGTAAATCCGTCGGGTCCATCAATTTCAGCCAATCGGCAACCTTCTCCTGCGGGCGTAGGGGCAAATCTTTGCTATACGTACGCATGTGGCGAAGGGCTTGTTCGGCCTCTGGCCAGCAGCCTTTCTTGGCCGCCGCGACGGCGGATAGTGCTTTTTCGACGGGGTCAACCATACCCAAATGAAGTAACCCCCTAAACTCCTCGCCCAGCCTTTTTGCGGCAAGAGCACCGAGGGCCTCGCTGTTAACAGCAAGGTCCGCGAGCGAATCCAGGCACCGCGTCTCGTACTCCATCAACATCTGCCACTTTGCCGGCGTGTTCGCTGTCCAATCTTGCTGCTGTTTTCGACTTCCTTGGCTTTCCATACCCCCGGAGCGGCTTACCATCCCGTATGTTATGGCTTTACCCAGCGCTTCAACCGCTATTTCGTTTTCGATGATAGCAGACGAATTGAGGCAGTCCTCAATAAGGATTATGCGGGCGGAGGGCGGTGCCTGAGTCCCTGAAAGGGGTATGCGAAAAAGCTGCGTAAAATGTTCTTTGGCTTGATGCTTGCCGGGGAGGACAGACAGCCGCAGCAAGAGCCGCGCGGCGTCGGTAAAAGTTTCTTCCCACCAACACAGTTTTTGGAGAACAAAAAACAATGAATGGTAAAGTTCCTCGATCTCATTCCAGCGAGACTCAGACCATTGGCCGTACGTGCGCTTTAATGCCGCCACTGCCGCCCCTGGGACAATCTCGGCCAACGAACTTAGGGCGTCAAGACCATCGGTCGTCTCCAATGAAGTAGCATTGCCGACAAGGCCCGCCGGGCCACATAACTCTTCGGCTACGGCTCTTGCCTCGCGGACATAATCGAGGAGTTTCATTTGCTCCAAAAAAGCCTTGCGCAGATCTGTGGCCCAGATCTTTTCGATTAGGGAATGTCGTGTTTCGGGAGAAACCTCACGCCACCAATAACCGGCAAGGGCGTGCACAAGAGGCGTGGGCGTTACGTGAATGTATCGACCGCGGCGTTGGATAATGTCGCGCCGCATTTGGGCAACGCACACCCTGTGAAAATCGTCGTTTGTTACACCTGCGACACTTTCTGCTACGAGTACACGCTGGGAAAGGACCTGCCCGCTGAATCCGATTTGTTCAAACAGTGCACATGCCTGCAAGACTTTTCTGGTCACGGGATCTGGTTGATGTCGTTCCCAAAGCAATCTATCAAGAAAAGCGGGATCTGTGATTTGACCGATGTGGTCGTTGTCCCCTAAATGGGCTTCGGCGAAAAGGACGGCCATTCTGGGGAATCCTCGCGCCAAGTCGGCCAGTGTAGAAATCACCCCTTGCCGAAGCCGGTCGCGGTAGACTTCTGCAAGCATCTTCGTAACTACGTCCTGTAAATCGTCCGGCCGGAGGCGAACAATCCCGGGCTCAGGGCAGTCTTGTTCTGGCACGGTGTAGTCGAGCGTCAACAGGCTAATGTTGCTATCAGCACGCTCCACCTCTTGAACGAGACGTTGGTGCAGAGTCTCCTCGCATTCGTCTACAACGACGACTGCCTGGTATCCTTGCTCTGCCAACTGGTGGACCGCGGTAGCGACGGCGGGATCCTCGCCGTTTGGGCAGAACAAAACCATGTCGCTCAGTGCCTGCATCTGGCTTTGAGTTGCATCTTTTGGAGGTCGTAACGCTTCAAATGCGAGGCGAGTCTTTCCTAAACCAGACAATCCGACGATACGCACAACTCCCCGAGGTGCCGAAAGGCGCTCCCTGATCTCCTGGACGTGCCCTTCAAGTGTTTCGTTTAAGAAATAGTGACCCGCCGTAGATTTGTATCGGCTCCACGATTCCCACGACTGCATGTCGCACGGGAGGGATTGTCGGAGGCGTTCTCGAACGTAGAGGACCGTGGCGGGGTATACATTTGCCCATGTGGCAATACGATCACTGTCGAAAACGTCAATGTCGGCGGTCTCAGCGTCGGCTCTCCCAAGTTCTAGGAGTGAATCGCGCATCGCACGAATGGATTTTTCGCGGTCTTGAGACCTGTGGCCGTAAAAGACGATATAGCTTCCCTTGGCGTCCAAAACCTCTGCCACTTTTGGCTTAAGCGTTTTCCGATCCGCCTTTAAAAAATGTGTGCCTAACTTCGCTGGTCCCATCTTTTCTGTTTTGACTTGAAAGGACGTAAAACGGTGGGCGAGAAATTCCGTGCATTCCGGCCCGCCGTCCCATTTAATTCGCCCGTCCTCACCTCCGTCGGGGACCGTTATGTCTAACGGAACGTTACAGGCGCGTTGGGAAATGCCGTGGAAGATTGCCTCCTGATGGAGCAGGATTTTCAGTAGCCGGGTAAGCTGCCGGTCATCGAGCAGGGAAATATCATCTCCCGTTATTTCTTCAAAAAGCCGCTTCATAATGACCCCCTTCATCTTTAGGAATATTATGATTTCGTAACTCTTCTAACGCAAGTGGCGTTGCTCTTCTCCTTTGTTAGCTGCAAACCAAGTGGCAAACTGCAGTGTCACGCCGGCAAGGACCAACCCGAACCACACCACCACCGCCCCGCCTAAAGGGGGCGGTGTGTGGTGTGTGTGAGGTCCTTGAGCTTGTGTCGCCCAATTACAACAACCTTATATGGGGTTTGGCGAATTGGGCGATCAGGTGCTTTGAAGAACTGTAAGTTCTTATCACGCCTTATGTTAAGGAATCGCCCAATTCGCGTTCTTCTCATAGCTCTTTGAGAAGATATGGCGAATTGGGCATTCAGCGGGTTTAAAAATGCGTAAAGTAATGCTCCGAAATAACTTACGCGGGTTGTGCCAATTTGAAATCCGCAATCGCCTACAGTCCCGGCGGCTGTTTCCTGATCCGCTTCACAATGGCGTCAAACTGCGGCGTTGCGTACTCGAAAAAAGCTTTATACGCCGCGCAGAATGGTGTCCGCTGGTCGACCGCGCCCGCCGACATCCGGTCTTTCTGGCACCCGCCGTTGCACAGCTTCCGCCACTTGCACCCCGAGCATGCCGCAACCTTGTACTTCCGCGCCGCGAACGCCCGATACTTCTCCGTCGCCATGAAACTCTCGAGCGGCGCCTCCATGACGTTGCCCAGCCGCCACTCGTCGTAGACGAAAAAGTCGCACGGATACACGTTCCCGTCGTGCTCGATCACGATATACTTGTTGCACTTCCGCCCGTGTGTGCAGATACCTTCCGGCAGCCCGACGTGCATGCTCAGCAGCGCCTCAAAATCACGAACCGACACCTTGCCCCACGCCTCCTTCGCCCACACGTCGAACGTCTCGCACAGAAACCGGCCCAACTCATCCGGCTCGACGTTCAGCGGCATCCCCCGGTCGAAACACGGGATGAACTGGACGTACTTGAATCCTTGGCCGATGAACCACCGCAGCAAATCGCCGCCCATCCCCACGTTGTGCTTGTTCACCACGCACAGCACGTTGTAATCGACGCGCATCGAGTCCATCAGCTTCGCCGCCCCCATCGCCTTATCCCACGTCCCGCGCCCCGCCGCATTTTTCCGAACCGCATTATGGACATGCTCCGGCCCGTCGATGCTCAGCCCGATCAGGAAATTGTAGTCCCGGAACAGCCGGCACCACGACTCGTCCAGAAGAAGCCCGTTCGTCTGCAGCGAATTGCTCACCGCCTGCCCGCTCGCCCCGTGCTTCTGCTGCAACGACACCACCTGCCGGAAGAAATCCACGCCCGCCAGCGTCGGCTCGCCCCCCTGCCACGCAAACACCGACTGCTCGAACCGCAACTCGAGCAGCCCACGCACCATCCTCTCCAACACCTCGGGCGCCATCACATGCCGCCCGCGATCCGCATAGACTTCATGCGCCCGCAGATAAAAACAATAATCGCACCGAAGGTTGCAGTCCGCCCCCACCGGTTTGATCAGCAGATGAAACGCCTGCCGGCCCGCCGCCTGCCCGCCGTTTTCCGTAACTTCTGTCTCATTACTCATTTACTCTATCGTACAACATAAACGGTTGACAGTGCGAAGCCGTAGCGCAGGCATCCCGCCTGCACGTCGCCGCCGGCTGTCATTGCACAACCAGATTCCACCCGCCTAAATTCATCCTTCATCCTTCATCCTTTTCCCCCAAACCCCATACCCAACGCCGTTGACTTTCCCCGTACTAACCGGCTAAAATTAGCCAATCAAAGGCGGCATAGCCAAATGGTAAGGCAAAGGTCTGCAAAACCTTGTATTTCCGGTTCGATTCCGGATGCCGCCTCCAACTTTTTTTTCTACCCCATCGTAATCATCCCGCGGAATTCCCGCAGCCGCGTCAGGGCCAATCGGCGTAAATCACGTCGGCCTGGGCTTGCGGGTTGTCCGGGTCCGGGTGCTGACCGCCGTTGTCGGTGAAATCGCTCCTGATGCCGTACAGGAGGAACTTATTGCCTTTTCTGATATACCGCAATGGGCCACCGCCCCATGGGTCCGATGGCATTTTGCGCAAATAGCCGGCCAACAACGGGTCGAGCGCGTCGGGGTACTGTCCCTTGTCGAGCTTGTACAGTTGGAGCGCAATAACGGCCAGGGTGGCCTCGTATCCGGCCTTGGTTGCGTATCGGGCGTCGGCGTCTGCAATCATCCACCAGCGTTCAATCCCATTCCGCTGGCCGATCGTGCCGACACCGTAGCTGATGGCCTTCATCGGTAACTGAAGCGCCCGGATAAAGCGATTTGGCTTTGGAGGCTGAGTCCGTGCCAGGTCGTTTCCCGGACCCTCGGCGTGCCGTTCGTAGGGCGACATGCGGAGCAGGGGCGCGTATTCGGCGTAGGCCCGTTCTATGCGGTCTTCGGCGGCGTCGCGACCCGGCACCAGCATCCCGCCCAGCGTAAACACGACAGGCAGCGCGAGCTTATCCAAGACGCCGTCGCCGGGATAGGCGTTGAAGCCGGGGTAGTAACCGTCGACCGTCCGGAAGTACCGCGGCATGAAATGTCCCCCGAAGACCCCACCGGACGAGTACGTGTGCTGGACAAGGTCCAGCGCGGCCAACCGGAACGTGGAGCCGTCGGCTTCCGGAAATCCGTCCGGGACCAGTGCTTCCAGTTGCGCCTGAATGTCCGTCAGGTGGTCGCGCGCGAGTTGCGGCACGAGGCTGCGCAACATCGTGCCGGCATATTTGAGATTACCGAACCCATACGTTTGCTCGCCCTCGGTCCATGCCCCAAACCGGCTGAAATGGGCCCCCATTTTGGCCAATACCAACGCGTCTTCCACGGCGGCGTCGATGTCGCCCGTGTCGCGGTGGTAGGCGAACCGCAACGGGATGTACGTGAGCGTCAGCCAGTTGCGCGGGATCTCGTAGGCTGGGCCGACCGCCCACAGGCGGGTGTCGCCATCGCGGGGGACATACGTGCGCCAGCACCAGGGTTTCCCTGCGCCGGTGACACACGCCACCCATACCGGGCCGGCGCGGTCGATCCACGCCTTCACAACAGGGAGGTCATTGGGTTCCAACGGCGGGGGCGCAAGGTTAATGTCGCCGCCGCACCCGCAGCCCGCGCGCCAGGTGGTCAGCAACGCCCTGATTTCCGCGGGATGGTCCAGATCCGTTATCGCGGTGACATAGTGCGGCCAGGCATTTTCATCGGGATTGGCGTCTTGAGGCGCCGCCCGCTCGTTCATCACCGCCAGGTAGTCCGTATCCCGCACGGGCGTCCCGACGAAATTGAGGTAGATGCCGTAGACCATTATGGGGACGCCCGTCAACAAGCCCAGGCCGAACGCCCACAGGATACCCTGCAGCCACAACGGCTGGCAGCGGGTTTTGCCCCGCCGGATCAGTTTGGCCAGCAGCCGTGGGTCCCCGAATTCGCGGATCAGCAGGTCGGCGGCTTGTTCCGCATTGCCGTTGGCCGCGCCGATCGCGTCCGCAAAATGACTGGCCAACTCCCTGCGCACCTCCAGCCGCATCCGCTTAAACAGGGAAGATTTGGCCGCCACCGTTTCGATGTAGGACAGCGCATTTGCCGGGAGCTTGTCCAGTTCCTGGTTCTTCATAGCCTTGCCCTCCCGCCTCTCAGGCGTGGCACATGCCGAACACCAGCCGCATCGCTTCCTGCAACCGTTCCCACTCGCGCCGTTGCGACGCCAGTTGTTTTTCGCCTTTGCCCGTGATCGCGTAATACCGCCGGTTGCGGCCCGTGTCTCCCTCCTGCCACTCCGCCCGCACCAACCCCTTCGCCTCCAGGTTGTAAAGCAGCGGGTAGAGCGTGCCGTGGCCCAGCGTCAGGATTTTGCCGCTGCTTTCCTCCAGCGCGCGGCTCAATTCATACCCGTACATCGCCCCGCGCGACAACACCTGCAATACGGCCAGTGGCGCCACGCCTTTCAACAGCTCGCGCTCGAATTTCATGACCCCGACCCTCCCTCAGTATGCGAAGCAAACCTTGCACTGCATATTTTCTTATACATAATATAAGCTTGGCCACTAAATTTGTCAAGGGGGTTGAATGTAAGAGGCCCGCACCTGTTCCACATTTAACCGTTTCACGGTTGCCGTCGTGGGGCGTTCCTCACCGGAGGTTTCCCTGCTGTCACCTCCAGCTATTCACATTGAACGCCTTCGGCGTCGGCGACAGGCCTTTCTGCCGATGGGATTGAAGTAATATCAATCAGATTGGGGAGCACTAAGGTTTGCGGCCCAAGACCTCGATGATCCGGCGCCGGATCCTTCCGGCTCCGCCGGATGTCCGCGACATCCGGGTGCGTCGTCATCCAGGTGCGCCGCGTGTTATACTGTTTGTTGCGCAGCGTGTTTCGCGCAGAACAGTCTTCCGTGGGCGAGTGGTGGAACGGCATACACGGCGGACTTAAAATCCGCCGCCCGAAAGGGCTTGAGGGTTCGAATCCCTCCTCGCCCAGTCTTCGTTCGGAGCGGAGTGACGAACGAAGACTGCTACGGCATAGCCGAAGGCGAAGCCGGGCCTTCAATACGCAGGTGTGCAAAGAATTCTGCTCCGAACTACGCCCTGGCAAGCCAGTCAGGAGCCGGCGCGGTTGCGACTGGATACGCGAGCATCACAACTGCCTGATCACCGGTCCCACGGGCGTGGGCAAGAGCTATCTCGGGTGCGCCTTGGCTCACAAGGCATGCCGCGAAGGCTATCGCGCCCTCTACTTGCGCGCACCGCGTCTCTTTGACGACCTCACCCTCGCCAAAGCCGATGGACGCTACCTCAAGATCCTCGCCGCCTACGCCCGGATCGACCTAGTCGTCATCGACGACTGGGGGCTGGCTACCCTCACCGAGCAGCAGCGCCGTGATGTCCTCGAGATCATCGAGGACTGCCACGACCTACGCTCAACCCTCATCGCCAGCCAGGCGCCCGTGGAAAAGTGGCACCACGTCATCGGAGACCCAACCCTGGGCGACGCCATCCTTGACAGACTCACGCATAACGCATACAAGATCGCCCTCAACGGGGACTCCCTCAGAAAGCGTCTCAAAAAACACACCGACAATTCAACGCCGCTCCTCGCTGCGCTCCGAGAGGGGAATCACGCATCGCGTGATTTCCCTCACTCCAACGAAGCGGGAAACGATTCACATACATTCCCTCGAAAGAAGATCTCCTGCGGACCATCCCCTCCCGCGCACTGACTGCTCGCGCAGCCCGTATTACCTGCTCGCGCTCGGCCGTATTCACTGGCCTACTCGTGCCGAAATATGCAGCAACGCTGTAGCCAGCAGATCAAGCTGGATCATATCGGTTTGGTGACCCCGGCTCCAACAGTAGCCCACTGCTTGCGACTATCAAAGGAATTCAAGGAATTCGGCACAGTTCGCGGCATTTTCTCAGCCTTGTACTTCCGCCGAACGATCCATGGGTGTAACTTTCGACAGGTTGTCTTTGTGGCACTCGCACAAAGGCGCGCTGGAAGAGGGTTCGCAGGAGGACAAGGCTGACAAATAGTTATGGAATCCGGCGAATTCCTTGAACTGCATCGCCCTTCGTAAATCGTTGGCTGCCAATAAGTACGAGTTTTCGGGAACCACAACTATGTCATCCGCACTTTCTCATTCTCAATCATGGCTCAAAGCCTGGTTAATTGACTTTATGCCACATACGCCCTACGCATAAAACCCCCTGTCATTTGACAGGGGGTTTTGTGCGTAGCTTATTGTGTTGGTTCAGGGTGTGTAGGGTCCGGTGATGTTGGCTTCCGGGCAGCCTCGGACGATGTCGACGCCGTCGCCGGTGGGGCCACCGGTGATGTCGGTGACGACGAAGTAGGTGCCGGCGTCACGGACATCGTAGCGCGGAGGTATGGGCTCTGCGGAGTAGTGTGCATAGTCGCTTCCGCCGCCGCGGAGGCTGTCGTTGCCGGGACCGCCGGTGAGGTGGTTGATGCCGCCTTCGCCGTAGAGGATGTCGGCCCCGCCGTTGCCGTACAGGACGTCGTTATTCTCACCGCCGGTGATCAGGTCGGCGCCGGCGCCGCCTTTGAGGGTGTCGTCGCCGCCGTTGCCGCGCATGGTGACGGCAACGGTGGCATCGGACCAGTCGACGTTGTCGTTGCCGTCGCCGCCGGTGAAGTTTTCGAACCCGCACGAACCGGTCATGTGGAACTCACCACACTCAACGAACAGGGTGTCGTTGAGGCCGTCGCCGCCGTTGACGATTTCGCCGCCGTGCGTGCATCCGCCAAGTGTGACGAGGTCGTCGTTGGCGGAACCGGCCAGCAGCATGTCATCGCCGCCGTTGCCACGCAGGCACACGCGGACAGTGGCCGATGACCAGTCAACGAGGTCAACGCCGTCAGCGGTGCCGATGAACTCTTCGAACCCGCAGGGTTCGGCCAGGGTAAATATGGTGTAGCCGGGTTCGAGCAGGAGCCGGTCGTTGAGGTCAGCGCCGCCATCAAAGATGTCGGTGGCGCTGTCGGGATCGGCGAGTGTAACGAGGTCGCTGCCGCTGCCGGTCAGCAGGGTGTCATAGCCGGCGCCGCTGAACAGAGAGTCGTTGCCCGAACCGCTGATAAGTACGTCGTTGCCGCCGTTGCCGCGCAGGTTCACCACGACGGTGGCTTCTGACCAGTCGACGTAATCCTCGTCGGCGCCGCCTTCAAAGATTTCGAACCCATTCCGACCGACCATGGCGAACGCAGTGTAGCCGCCGGTAGGCAGGAAGAGCTTGTCGCCGGATGTTTCGCCACCGTCCCCGCCGTGGACGTAGTCGGTTTCGCCGCCGTCGCCGAGGATCACGAGGTCGTTGCCGGTTCCGCCGAACGCGACGTCGGTGCCGCCGCCGGTGTAGCAGTTGTCGTTTCCGTCTTCGGCGAGCAGGACGTCGTTGCGGGCGTCGCCGAGCAGGGTGTCGTTGTCGGGGCCGCCGACGATGAGGTCGTCGCCGTCGTACCCGCGCAGGTAGTCGGCGCCGCCGAACCCGAGGATAATCTCGCTGGCGACACCGCCGACGAGGTTGTCCACGCCTTCGGTTCCAATCATGACGACGGTGTAGATCGGGCCGCCCGCGAATTGGACGCGGGCCGCGCCGTTGAGCGTCTTCGCGCCGTCGCGGCCGGGGACGGTGTCGGTGACGGTGGCGAGGCTGCCAACGAGCGTGTATGTGTACTCCCATGGATGCCCGCCGAACAGGACGGGGAATGACGCGCTGCTGGTGGGACTCGAGCCGACGCGGACTTCGTCGCCGTCGGACGCACCGTCGTCGTCGTAGTCGGGATCGTCGGGGTCGGTGCCGTATCGGGCTTCGGCGTTGTCGCTGAGCCCGTCGTCGTCGGCGTCGGCGGCGTAAGACTTGATCACGAGCCGGCCATCGGCGTCGAGCCCGGCGAACACGGCTTCTTCGAGCGCATCGCCCGTGAACGAAGCGGTTGCGGCATCCAGCCACGTCACGCCTTCGACGGTTTCGATGGGCAGCCAGCCATCGGCGGGCGTATATACGTACACGCCGCCGCCGCCACCGCCGCCGTAGACTTCGTCGTAGCCGTCGCCGTCGAGGTCGGCGCAGGTGAGCGCGTTGATGGTTTCGGTGAGGCCGCCGGCGATGACGGTCGAGCCGAATGCGCCGCCGGAGATCAACACGATCGCGCCGGCGGATTCACGCGCCATCACGAGATCGTCGCCGGCATTGCCGTCAACGTTGCCCGCCGCCCGGATGCCCATGGGCTCGACCACGTCCATGAACATCTCGTCGGTCGTGTACGCGCCGTAGAGGTAACTGGCGGCGTGGAGCGTGTCGAGGCCGTAGTCATAGGCGACGCTGTCCGCGCCGATGTCGAGGAAATCCCCGATAACGGGCGCCGACCACGTGACTTCGGCCGCGCCGGTATCGAACAACGTGGCACCGTGGTAGCCGCCGACGCCGTACCAGTACTTGTTGAGCGTCGCGGTCGTCGGTGTCTGGACGGTGGCGTAGATCTCGATTTTCGCGTCGCCGTCGACGTCGCCGAACACCGGCAGCGCCTTGCCGCTGGGCACGTCGTCGAGCAGGTTGGTCTCGAGCACGGTGACGCCGCCCAGGCGGCTGGCTTTGAGTTGGCCGTCCGTGGTGTTGTGCTGCAGGTAGGCAATCCAGCGCGCGCCGTTGTGCTTGAGGATGCCGAGCGTGGGCTCGATGATGCCGTCGCCCGCGGTAAGCACCACGTTGCCCGCGTTCCACACGCCGGCGAGTGTCCGCTGGAACAGGGCCATCTGGCCAGACCCGCCCGTCTTGCTGCGAGACACGACGAGGTCGACGTTGGTGTCGTTGCTGGCCTCGCCGGCCACGATGTAGAGTTCGTCGCTCGGGCCGTCGAAAATGGCCGAGCCCGCGGCGATGTCCGTGGCCGTGATATGCGCGGCCATCGGCGTGATCGTGATCGTTACGGTGGCCGGCGCACCGGGCGCGTAGGCGTCCGTGGCCAGGTACGTGAAGCTGTCCTCGACGGAGCCGCCGCCGTCGTGCACGTAGGTAAACGAGCCGTCGGCGCGCAGGTCGAGCAGGCCGTGCACCGGCCCATCCACCAGCGCCGCCGTCAGCATCGAGCCTTCGGGATCGGCGTCATTGGCGAGTACGCCCATCACGGGCACGTCGAGCGTGCCCGCGGGGTTGACCATGTAGCGGTCATCAAGCGAGATCGGGGGATCGTTCGACGAGACCACCACCACCGTGACGGTCGCTTCGTTCGACGAATGCAGGCCGTCGCTTACCGTCCACGTGAACGAATCGCGGCCGAAGAAATGCTCGTCGGGCGTGTAGGTGATGGCGCCGCCGGTATCCTCGGCGGAGCCGTGAGACGGGCCGGACATGATAGAGAACGTGTAGGGGCCGGGGCCGTCGACGTCCGTGTACGCCGGATCGAGCACAAGCGGTACGTCTTCCGGCGACAGCGTCTTCAGATCGTACGCCACAGGCGGGGCGTTGACGTACACCGTGCGCACGGCGACGGCCGGGTTGGCCGCAACGTCCGAGACCGAGTACGTCACGGTGTAGACGCCCGAGACGGCCGTGTTGACCGTGTCCACCACGGCGATGCGGGCCGTGATATCCCCATCGTAATCGTCCCAAGCCGTAGCCCCGGCGTCGGTATACACCCCGCCCAAGAGTACCAGCGCCGGGTTATCGCCGACAATCGTGATCTCCGGCGGCGTATTATCCAGCAACCCTTCCGGCGTACCGTCTTCATCCACATCCTCCCACGCGTCCGGAATATCATTGCCGTCAAGATCGGGGTACGGCCCCACAAACTCGACGATGCCGAGAGCGGTGTGCATTGCTGTCACGTCGTTCCAGGTTCCGTCGCTGCGGATTTGTCCGTACTCCTCGATGCCGCCCGCGTCGTTGGGCTCGTTTACGTTCCAGTTTGTAAACGTAATCGGTTCGCCGCTAATCCATTCCCAAACGCCTTCCATCGCGGCGTCGTTGAAACCAATCCAGCAGGCTCCATAAGGCGATGCAAATATTGTCCATAGCCAATTGTTTTCTTCTTCGGAACGGATCGTGGCCAGATTTCCGGGCAGTGGCACCGTGCCGATTGAGTGGTTTTCGGCATAGGTTTGGGCGCCGCTCCAAGTGAAGTAGTTGGGCGTCAGGCGGTAGACGTGCTGATTTGCGGGATTGTAGTAGTAGGCCTTGGGTGCACCATACTGGCCTTCGCAGATGCCCCAGGAGTCGCCGCCATCGGCGGTGATACCGGGATCGAGCGCCGCGACTACAAATGCCGTTCGATCATGGCCATTGCCGTTATACTCGTTGATGTTGGCCACGCCGTCCCCATCCGGATCGCCGCAGCATGCCGTGTCGGGTGCGGCGTAGTACTGATTGCGGTTGGGATAGTACGGTTCGGCAAGTGCGGTAGTCACATCGTACACCATGTCATTGAACAACGACCAAGACTTGTCGTCGCCAAAAGTGGGGTAAGTTGCCATCCACCATTTGAATTCGGGCAGCAAGGTTTCGGCCTCGAGTGTCATGTCCACCATCACCTGTAACGCGTTCCGTGTGTAGGCTTGGATTGTTTCATCGTGGCCGGGTGCTGCAGGATTGGTCAAGATGGCTTGAAGCAACGCCAACTCATGGCTGTCCGACATCGTGTTCCTGTTCCAATCAGCGACGAGATCGCCGTTTAACACGAGTGGATAATCTCCTTCATACTCGAAGGCACGCATGGCCGCCATAATGGTGTCAAAATCCACTACGGCCGCCTGGCTCAAGTAGAGGCTCCAACACTCGCTGGCCGGGTCGTATGGGTCGTAGCCGAGCGCGGTTTCTATCTGATCCGTCACCTGGTCGCCGTCGCTGTTCAGGTCGAGGTAGTTGGGCAGCCAGTCGCCATCCGGATCGCCTGTGCCTTCGGTTGCGTCGGGTATGCTGTCACCGTCGCTGTCGAGGTCAAGGTAATTTGGCAACCGATCTCCGTCGGGATCGCCCGTAGCTTCTTCGGCGTCCGGGATGCCGTCACCGTCGCTGTCCAAATCGAGGTAGTTGGGGATGTTGTCGCCGTCGATGCTCGTATGGCCTTCTTCGGCATCCAGGATTCCGTCGCCGTCGCTGTCGTCATCAAGGTAGTTGGGAATGCCGTCACCGTCCGGATCTGCGTCGCCTTCGACGAAATCCGGGATCCTGTCGGCATCGGAATCCGCCGGTGACACAATCGGAACGGCCGGGTCGAGACCTACCACATACAACCCGGACATGCCAGCGGCGACATAAGCCATATCCGTGACGGAAAGGGCGTAACCATAGAATCGCGAATAACCAATCTCCATCGGATGGAGAGGATCGGTGATGTCGCAGATCAGGACACCGTGGCCATAATTGGAAAGATAGGCAAGGGTGCCGGAAATGAAGATATCTGTCACATCGGCGGAGCCAGGCAACGAGATCCGGCCCGCCGGGTTTGGATTTACGGGGTTGGTGATGTCAACAATGCTCAGTCCGCTTTCTAATGCTGCCGCGTACGCGTAATTGCCGGAAACCGCGACATGCTCAGCCCGGCCGGCTACGTCGCACGAACCTATTTTCATGGGATTGGCGGGATTGCTGATATCGAAAATGGCTAAGCCTGAAATGAAACCATCTTCCAACACATATCGTGTCCTCCAATCCCAGCCGGTGACATACGCGTAGTTCCCCACGACACAAACATCGTATGCCTCCCAATCAAGCGTGTCGATGACGCTCACCCTAATAGGATTGGCCGGATTGGCGACGTCAACAATCTGGAGGCCCCAACTCCCCGTTGCGAGGTAGGCATAACTGCCGGAAACACACACGCCCCGAGCCCGGCTTACGGTGTTGCAGGCGCCTGTTTCGACGGGGTTTGCGGGATCGCTGATGTCGACAACGCGCAACCCATCGTCGTAGGCGGCCAGGTACGCATAAGAGCCGGAGACGTACGCGTCGTACACGAGAATGGGCGTTTCAGAAGTGCCTGAGAGTACGGGATTGGCCGGAGTACTGACATCCATGACACGCAACGCGTTGTAGTAACGGTTTCTATCGACAAGATAGGCATGAGTGCCTTCGACAGAGACATCGTAAGGCATAGTGGGACTCTCAACGACGGCAATCTCGTTTGGACTAACGGGATTGACGGCGTCTATTATCTCCAGGCCGTGATATGCGTTCGCAACATACACATAGCCGCCGGACACGCACAAGTTCCGGGGATAGGCAGGATAATGTAGAGAACATGAACCCGCCAGGGAGGGCGTCTCGGGATTGCTGACGTCGACCACCGTCAGGACGCTCGACGAGTCAGCCACATAGGCATAGGCGCCTGTTACGTTGATGCTGTAAGCATAACCGGGCGTGCTGAAAACACTGACTTCGGTAGGTGCGGTCGGTTCGCTGACGTCGATTATGCGGAGTCCCGCGTAGCCGTTCGCAAGGTAGACGTAGTTACCGACTGCAAACACCTGGCATGTGTACAATGGCAGGTCGAGAGATCCGACTTCCGCCGGATTATCGGGATCGGTGACGTCCACCACGACCAGCCGGTAAGAGTATTGGTCGCCGACTCTTGCCCGCTCCCGCATATACGCGTAATTGGCCGAAACAAAGATGTCGCCTCCCCAACCGGGTTGGTCGTAGGAGCCCGCCTCGACTGGGTTGGCCGGGTCCCTGATGTCCAGCACACGGAATAGGCCGTGCAAGCCGCTTTCATCAGACGAGACACTGATGGACAAGTAGGCATAAGTTCCTGCGACACACATTGTCAGTAAACTCGAACCATCCTCGATTTCGTACGCGGCTGTCTCGACAGGATTCGCAGGGTCACTGATGTCGATTACGTGGAATCCGCCGGCCAAGACATAGGCGTAACTGCCTTGCACTTGGATGTCATTCACGACAGACGGGAGCGGCAAGCGTCCGACGTCGACCGGATTGGCGGGATCAGTAACATCGAGGATGCGCAGGTTTGGACCTTCTCCGATCAGACAGTAGTCGCCGCTCATTGCCACGGCGTAGCAGACGCCTCCAACTTGCGCGACGATGGGCAGGAGGCCGGCGTTTCCGGGCCTGTTATAGCGGTCCAGGGGATCGACGCCTGCGGCGATTTCTTCGCCGTCGGAGTAACCGTCGTCGTCGCTATCCACGTCCAAGAAGTTGGCTACGCCGTCGCCATCGGGATCGCCTGTTCCTTCTTCGGCGTCGGGAATCCCATCGCCATCGCTGTCCAGATCGAGGTAGTTGGGTATGCCATCGCCATCGGGATCGCCGGCGCCTTCCACGTCGTCGGGAATGCCGTCACCGTCACAATCGTCATCGAGGTAGTTGGCGGTGCCGTCACCGTCCGCGTCGTCCGTACCCTCGTCGGCGTCGCGAATACCGTCACCGTCGCTATCGAGGTCGAGGTAATTCGGAATGCCGTCGCCGTCAGGGTCGCCGGTGCCTTCCACACAATCGGGAATGCCGTCACCGTCGGAATCCCCAATGATGAACTCGTACGCACCGATATCGACACCCAAGCCTTGCGGGCGTGCGCTACCGAGAATATCGGTTGACGGTGCGCCGGTTGCCGTACCGGCGTCGATGCAGGGGGAGCTGCACCCAAGCTGGAAGTTGCCACCCGGAGCATCCACAAACAAGGGATCTTCATCAATAATACTTTCACCGGGGTAGCCGCCTTGCACGCACGAGTATGTCACGGTTCCGCCCGAAATTTCGTCCGGTGTGTCGCCCCAGAGGATGCAGTTCTTTACCGTCGGCGAACTGCTGGAGTTGTCTATCCCGCCGCCGTAGTTCGCCGAATTCCCCGAGAAGGTGCAGTTCGTCACTTTTGGCGAGCCGCCGCCGTTGGCCATTCCAGCGCCGTAGATCGCCGTGTTATCCCAAAAGGTGCAGTTCGTCGCTGTCGGTGATGAGTAGCGGTTGTACATCCCGCCCCCGTAGATCCCGGAATTTTCCGAGAAGCTACAGTTTGTCACCGTTGACGACGAGTAGTCGTTATCCATCCCCCCACCGTATCCACCCCCGCCGCCGCCTTGCGCCGTGTTACCCGAGAAGGTGCAGTTCGTGACTGTCGCTGACGAGTACCAGACGTTGGCCATCCCACCGCCGTTGTATGCCGTGTTGCCCGAGAACGTGCAGTCCGCCACCGTTGGTGAGGAGTAGTCCTCATTGCTCATCCCGCCGCCTCTTCCCGAGCCCGTCACTGTATTACCAAAGAACGTGCAGTTTGTTACCGACGCCGGCGAGTTATCATTGTGCATGCCGCCGCCCGATCCATTGTTCACCGTATTGCCCGAGAACGTGCAGTTCACCACAGCGGGCGATGAGAAAAAGGTGTACATCCCACCGCCGGAGTTGCCTGTTGTGTATCCCCGTGTGACGCTAAATCCGTCTAGCGTGGCGACATTCACGCTTGCACAATACACACCTCGCCGTGTGTCTTCACCATCGATGATGGTTTCGTGTTCGGTCCAGTTGCGCTCATCGCGGGCGGTTTCGGTTCCCGCAAAGCCGCCATAGACGTGGACGCCGCTGGCCATGACGACGACGTTATCGCCCGTGGCCGTGTAGGTTCCCTCAGCAACCCAGATCTCGCCGCCACCGCCGCTGCTGGACGCCATATCCACGCCGGCCTGGATAATCTTGAACGCCGTCGCCCACGACGTGCCATCTTCGGTTCCGGACATGTTGTCGATGTCAACGTACCAAATCACACCGCCAGGGATCAGGGGATCTGAGTTCGCGCAATATTCCTCCAAGTTGGTCGCACCGTCCAGGTCTGGATCGTCGTCCGGATCGGTTACGCCGTAATACGCTTCCCAGGAATCCAGCATCCCGTCGCCGTCCTGATCCAGTTCCGCCAGTTCCACCGCGGTCATCTCGTAGGCACCCATATCGAAACCAGCACCCTGCGGACGCGGCGTTCCCCGAATGTCATCCGTGGGAGCGCCGTTTGCAGTTCCGCTATCTATACAGGAAGAACTACAGGAAGAACTTGGACCGAGGCGCAGATCCCCGTTGGCCATGTCCACAAAATGCGGCCAATCCGCCAGATTTCCCTCGCCCGGATAGCCGCCTTGCACGCACGAGTATGTCACGGTTCCGCCCGAAATTTCGTCCGGCGCGTCGCCCCAGAGGATGCAGTTCGTCGCCGTGGAATCGCCGTCAATCCCGCCACCGTAGTCCGCCGAATTCTCCGAGAAGGTGCAGTTCGTCACGGTCGCCGAACAGAGGCCGTTGGCCATCCCGCCGCCGTAGATCGCCGTGTTACCCCAGAAGGTGCAGTTCGTTACTGTCGGTGATGCGAAGCGGTTGTACATCCCACCGCCTTGGTGGTACGCCGAGTTCCCCGAAAAGCTACAGTTTGTCACCGTCGGCGATGAGTAGTCGTTACACATCCCGCCGCCGTCGCAGTCGCCGACGCCCGTCGTGTTACCCGAGAACGTGCAGTTAATGACTATCGGCGACGAGTACCAGCTATTGCGCATTCCGCCACCGTTACCGTAGTTGCCTGTTGCCGTGTTGTTTGAAAACGTGCAGTCCGCCACCGTTGGTGAGGAGTAGTCCTCATTGCTCATCCCGCCGCCGCCATACGCCGTGTTGCTGGAGAATGTACAGTTCGTCACCACTGGCGACGAGGAGTCATTGCATATCCCGCCGCCGCCGGAGTCCGCCGAGTTGTCCAGGAACGTGCAGTTCGTCACCACTGGCGACGAAAAAGAGTTGTACATCCCGGCGCCAGCGCCTGCATTGTACCCTCGTGTGACGGTGAACCCGTCCAGTGTGGCATCACTCACGGAAGCAGCATATACCCCACGCCGGCTATTCTCACCATCAATGATGGTTTCGTGCTCGCTCCAGTTGCGCTGGTCGCGAGCGGTTTCTGTTCCCGCGAAGCCGCCATAGACGTGGACGCCGCTGGCCACGACGACGACGTTATCGCCCGTGGCCGTGTAGGTTCCCTCAGCAACCCAGATCTCGCCGCCACCGCCGCTGCTGGACGCCATATCCACGCCAGCCTGGATAATCTTGAATGCCGTCGCCCACGACGTGCCGTCTTCGGTTCCGGAGGTGTTGTCGATGTCTACGTACCATACCGCGCCGCCAGGGATAAAGGGATTTGAGTTCGCGCAGTATTCCTCCAAGTTGGTTGCCCCATCCAGGTCTGGATCGTCGTCCGGATCGGTTACGCCATAATACGTTTCCCAGGAATCCAGCATCCCGTCGCCGTCCTGATCCAGTTCCGCCAGTTCCGCCGCGGTCATCTCGTAGGCACCCATATCGAAACCAGCACCCTGCGGACGCAGCGTTCCGCGAATGTCGTCCGGGGGGGCACCGTTTACGGTTCCGCTATCTATACAGGAAGAACTACAAGAACAACTTGGACCAAGGCGCAGATCCCCGTTTGCCATGTCCACAAAATGCGGCCAATTCGCGAGATTTCCCTCGCCCGGGTAGCCGCCCTGCACACACGAGTACGTCACGACTCCACCCGAGAGTTCGTTCGGCATGTCACCCCAGAGGATACAGTTCGTTACCGTCGGCGAACTGCTGGAGTTGTCTATCCCGCCGCCGTCGTTCGCCGAATTCCCCGAGAAGGTGCAGTTCGTCACTTTTGGCGAGCCGCCGCCATTGGCCATCCCGCCGCCGTAGATCGCCGTGTTATCCCAAAAGGTGCAGTTCGTCGCTGTCGGTGATGAGTAGCGGTTGTACATCCCGCCCCCGTAGATCCCGGAGTTTTCCGAGAAGCTACAGTTTGTCACCGTTGACGACGAGTAGTCGTTATCCATCCCCCCACCGTATCCACCCCCGCCGCCGTCTTGCGCCGTGTTACCCGAGAAGGTGCAGTTCGTGACTGTCGCTGACGACTGCCAGACGTTGTCCATCCCACCGCCGGTTCTCCCCGAGTTCCCCGAGAACGTGCAATTCGTCACCGTCGGCGAACTCTCCACGTTGTACATCCCACCACCTCGGCCGCCCGCATCCGCATCCGTCGCCGAGTTGCCCAAGAACGTACAGTTCGTCACTACTGGCGACGAGCAGTCATTGTACATCCCGCCGCCGCCGTAGTCCGCTGAGTTGTCCGAGAACGTGCAGTTCGTGACTGTCGGTGATGCGAAGTCATTGTACATCCCGCCGCCGTAAGACCCTGCCGTGTACCCTCGAGTCATGGTAAACCCGTCCAGTGTGGCATCACTCACGGAAGCAGCATATACGCCTCGGCGGCTATCCTCACCATCAATGATGGTTTCGTGCGCGTTCCAGTTGCGCTGCTCGCGGGCGGTTTCGATTCCCTCAAAGCCACCATAGAGGTAGACGCCGCTGACCATGACGACCACGTTATCGCCCGCAGCGGTGTAGGTTCCCTCGGCAACCCAAACTTCGCCGCCACCGCCACTGCTGGACGCCATATCCACGCCAGCCTGGATAATCTTGAATGCCGTCGCCCACGACGTGCCGTCTTCGGTTCCGGAGGTGTTGTCGATGTCTACATACCACACACCGCCTTCGCCCTCGCCCTCGCCTTCTCCTTCGCCCTCGCCTTCGCCTTCACCGCCTACAACGGCTTCATAAGCGCCGATGTCGATGCCGACTCCTTGTGGGCGCGGCGTGCCGAGGATGTCTATGGCGGGAGCGCCCGTGGCTGTTCCCGCGTCGATTGCGTCGGATCCCGCCTGCAGCCGGAAATCACCCGCGACTTCGTCGTAAAACATCGGGTCGCCCTGCGTGCCCCATGACGGGGTATAGAACGGGTCCAGGAAATCCGTCCCGTTGTCGTGGAATAGACAGTGCGACGTTGTAACGCTTGAATCCACGTAGCCTATCCAAACAGCATACGGCGGATTGTCGGCAACAAGGGTATTCGTCATTGTCACGTGGCTATTGCCGAAACCAGGGAGTATATCTGGCGAGAGGCCGCAGAGAATTGCGCTGCCCGGCGCTGCTGGGGCCATATTGCCGGCGATGGTGCAGTTCATGAGGGTTGCGGATGAGTTTTGCAGGCACGCCACACCACCCGCAATATCGGCGGCGTTTTCTGCGATCACGCAGTTTGTCATGGCAAGGTTGATTTCCAGGCACACAACACCACCGCCAACCACTTCTGTTGAATTACCGCTTACTATGCAGCCTGTCATCACCGGCGAACCGCCTACGTAGGCTATGCCGCCGCCACCATCACCGTCGGCGTGGTTGTCGATCACGGTACAGTAACTGAGGGTTGGTGAACTATCACTACAGGCAATTGCGCCGCCAACTGAGGCATAGTTTTCCGTCATAATGCAATGACTGATGACTGGAGAGCCGCCAAAACAATCGATAGCGCCGCCCCATTCGGCCTGACAGTCGCGGATCGTGCAAGACGAGATCGTGTTTGTGCTATCCAGGTCCACACAAACAATGCCACCACCGTACTCGCCGTAGCCGGTTTCGTCGGGGATGTCGGCACGCCCGCCTGTGATCACGAACCCGTTGACCTCGGCGTTCTGAATCGTGTCCATCACGATCACATGACCCGCCGGGCCGCCGGCATCGGCAGTGCTGGCGTCAAGTGTTGTTACGTACGCGTCAATATCGCGTTGGGACAGGAGCGATTCCGTGCCTGTGAAACCGCCGTAAAGCTTGACGTTCGAGCCCATTGTGATGGCTTCAAGGTACGTCCCTTCGGCAACCCAGATCTCGCCGCCCACCTCGTACATCGCTGTGGCAACGGCCTGCTGTATGGTGGTAAACGCTGTCAACCAGGACAGCCCGTTTTCAGTTCCAGAAACGTTGTCGATGTCGACGTACCAAATACCGGTTTCCCCTTCGCCTTCACCTTCACCCTCACCCTCACCCTCGCCTTCGCCTTCGCCCTCACCCTCACCTTCCCCCTCGCCTTCACCTTCGCCGGTGGGGAAGCCGTCAGGGGTGCCGTCGGCGTCGTTGTCTTCCCATGCGTCGGGGATGGAGTCGGCGTCGGTATCGGCATAGACGCCGGGGAACTCGACGATAGCGAATTGGTATCGGTCTTCGGCGTCGTTCCATTCGGCGTTAGTGTACATTTCGGCGTAGTGTTCGCCGCTTTCTCCATTATTATTAGGTTCGCCTGCGCGCCATGCGGTAAACGTGACCGGCTCACCGGTTATCCACACCCAGTTGCCTTCCTCGGCTTCATCCGTGAAACCAATCCAGCACTTGATGTCTCTTGGCCGGGTGAACGTGTTGGCCAGCCAGTAGTTCTCATCGGCTGACTCGATTGCGGCCAGAGTCCCCGGTATGAACGCGTTTCCAACCCAATGATTCTCGGCATAGGACTCGGCCTCGTGCCAAGTCATTTGGCAAGGGGTAATTCGGTAGACGCTGCCGTTGTTAGAGTTGTAATAGTAGGTTATGGGCCCGCCGTACCAGTCGCGGGGGCAGTCGCCGGAGTTGTCTCCGGCGAGGTCGACGTTAACAAGCGGCTCGTATTCGTCGGAACTGACGGCAACGAGCGTGTCGGCGTGGCTGCCGCCTTCGAGCGGCGGCCTGTAGGTCACTTGGACGTAATGGACTCCCGAGGTCGCAAGCGCGATTGGCGCGTCGAGAAGGTCACAGTACTGGAAGGCATTCCCGGCGCCGGTGTAGGTGTCGTAGATGCTGTAGATATTGTTGATGGTGAGCAGGGTTGCGCCGACGTTGATGAAGGCCAGGTCGGTAACGGCGTTTTCGTTGGGGCAGACGTCAAACCAAGCGGATCGCGCCATTTCATACAACCGCATGTCCACCACTTCGAGATCGGCCTGTGGCGACGGCGACCCATCGCGTGCCGGATCGAGCACACATTCTACGTAATAAGCCCAGAACGGATCTTCGTCGGAGATGGCGGTTACATTCAGGTACTCCTCGATATTGGAGAGGCCGTCGCCGTCGACGTCATGGTCGCTTTCGAACGGTTCGCCGGGAACGGTTACATAGTTGCCGCCGAACAAGCCAAGCGGAACCTCGCGCAGCGAAGGGCTCACCGTCGCGAACAGCGCCAGGAAGTGGTCATAGTAGCCGGCATACGGCCAATCTCCCATGGCGCCGCGAACTTCGGCGATGTTGCGGGCATACGCGCGTAATGCGGCATCATGAAGCGGCTGCGACTCGTCGCACAGCACCTTGATCAGCGGCAACGTGCTGCCGCCGTCGGAAATGCCGTCGCCGTCGATATCGTCTGGCGCATCAAACGCGTCGAGATACCCGTTGTACTCGTCCTCGAGCAGAGGCGTGATGGGGCAGCAGAGGCCTTCGTCGGCCATGGCCCATACTTTTACGCTTTGGAGGGGCTGGTTCGAGTCGTCGGAGAGCACGAACAACTCGTCTATGAACACGCCCTGCACGTCTGAGATGAATCCCGCCTCGACGATATGGGCGTCGCCCGGCGCGAGCACGATCGGGATGTCAACCAACCCGGTGTAGCCGAACGGCCCCTCCGGCAGGCTGTAAAACTGGTAGGCGGTGTAGATGGCGTTGATGGTGAGGAGCGTCGAGCCGACATTGCGAAACACCACGTCCTTGACAAGCGTGTTTGACGTGCACGCGGCCAGGTCAAAGCTGCGATCGTACATTGGATCGTCGGGATCGAGGATGCCCAGCCGGGTTCCCTCGAGGAACGTGCCGTCACTGCCGGGGTCGGCCGCGGCCGAGGCGTAGTCTTCAGGGGTACCGCCGGCACTCATGACGTTGGAGAACTCGTCGTAGTTGGAGGCGCCGTCGCCGTCGAGGTCCGCGCCGTCCATAAACAGCGGCGACGGATAAAACTCTCCTTCGAACCACTCCACGGACGAGTCAATCACCGTCGCGAGCGCGGCAAGGGCATAATCCATCCCGCCTTCGCCCAAATCCTGACTGGCAAACTGCAGGTTGTGGTTAAATATCGCGAGCACTTCGCCGTACTGCGGGCTCGACGGATCGCAAAGGATCTGCGCTAACAGGGCTATTTCCCAACTGTCGATAATTCCATCGTTGTCGACATCCCCCGTTGCCCAATCGGCGTCTAACCCATACTGGTAAAGATAGCGAACGTACACGCCAAAGTTATCCATGAACGGGCATGGCACGCCTTCACATTGCCCTAGATCGCCCGTAACGGTCAGGCCGACCGTCATGACGGGCTCTTCCACGTCGTTGCTCAGCACCATCAAGTCGTCGGCATACGTGCCCGAACCCGGAGCCATTGCGGTGACATTGATCTGGCGCGACTCGCCGGGTGAAAGCACGACCGGCAAGGATCCAATATCGTAGCCGAATGGGTTGCCGGGGCCGGAGTACACATCGTAGATGCTGTAAATGCTGTCGATTACGGCCAGAGTGCTGCCGACGTTTGCCAAAATGATGTTCTCGACTGTGTAACCATGCGGGCAGGCCACGATGTCCAGCCGCCGATCCTGTTCCGGCGCGATGGAATCGAAGATCTCGATCTGGCTATCAGGCGCCACGGTCCCGTCCAGGGATGGATCCAAGACGCACCACACGTAGTACGCCCGCGCAAACGGCTCATCGCCCAGGAAGAACCAGACATTCCAGTATTCGTCCTCGTTGCTCAAACCGTCGCCGTCGAGGTCGCGGTCGCTGCGGAACGGTTCGTCCGGCAGGAGTACGAAGTTGTCGCCGCCGAAAAAGTTGCGCAAGCCGGGGCTGACCGTGGCAAATGCGGCAAGCAGATGGGGCATGGCATCGCCAAACGGAGACCAGGCATGCCTGACTTCGTCGATGTTGCGGGCATAGGCATGAACGGCCGCGTCGTGCAGGGGATGTGCCTCGTCGCACAACACCGCCTCGAGCACCGCGACCTCCCAACTGTCCATCAGACCGTTGTAGTCGATGTCCGCGTACGGCCAATACCCAAAACCGAAGGTGTCACAGAAAAGCTGGCCTTCGGCGTCGAACGTGGGAAGGATGGGGCAGCACAGGCCGCTGTCGGACATGGCCCACACGTTCAGGAACTGGATGGGCTGGTCTTCGTCGTCGCTGAGGATGGTTACCGTATCGGTGAAGACGCCTGCCAGGGTCGAATCGAACGTGACTTCCACGTTAGTGGCTTCACCGGGCGCCAACACAATGGGCAGTACGTCGATCGCATAACCGAACGGGCTGTCCGGCAGCGAGTAGTAATCGTAGGCGCTATAGATGGCGTTGATGGCCAGCATCGTTGAGCCGGCGTTGCTCAAAATGAAGCTCTTGATCAAGCCGTCGCCGGGGCACGCCGCGAACTCGACGCTGCGGTCGTACACCGGCGCGTCGGGGTCGCGTATAGCCAGGACGGCGCCGGGCAGGTTCGTGCCGTCGCAACCGGGGTCGGCTGCACAAGCGGCATATTGCTCGCGCGTGCCGCTGGCGCAGAGGATGTTGATGTATTCGTCGTAGTTGGACAGGCCGTCGCCGTCGGCGTCGGATTCAGCCACAAAAGGATTACCATCAAGCAGCACATAATCGCCGTTGCCGTAGCAGATATCCCGCGCCTCATCCTGAAAGTCCGTGTTGAGCGTCGTGAGGATGGCCCAGACGTGGTCGAAGATGCCCGGGAGCCCGATGTACGCCAGCCAGCGTTGAGCCTCCTCGAGGTTGTGCAGGTATACGCTGAGCGCTTCATTGTGCAGCGGGTGGGCGGGATCGCATAGGATCTGGGCAATCAACGCCACTTCCCAGTTGTCGACCATGCCGTTTTCGTCGCCGTCATACGTGTACCAGTCGTAGTCCGTCGCGAGGTAGTAGAGGATATACCCTTCCTGATCGAGCAACGGCATCATGGGGCAATCGGGCATTTGGCAGGCCGAATAGTTGCTCGTGCCGGAAACGAGCAACTCCAGTTCAGGCGTATCGGAGTCGTTGCTCATAATGGCTATCGTATCTTGGAACGCGCCGTCTCCGGGCGGCGTGAATCTCACGCCGATCTCGCGGCTTTCGCCGGGCCTTATGAAGGTCGGCATAACGGGAAGGTCTTCGATGCCAAACACACTCGGGTCGGTTTCGCCTTCGTAAAGTCTGTAGATGCCGCTGATGACGAGCAGCGAGTTGCTCACGTTCTGCAAAATGACTTGCCCGACGGTGCTGTTGAGCGGGCACGCCGTCATTTCCAGCGAGAGATCGTCGGGGGGTTCGGTCGAGTCGAACACCGCCATATCCGCGGGCGGCAGGATCGAGCCGTCCAGCGCGGCGTCCAGCACGCATATCGAGAAGAAAACGCGGCCGGTTTCCGTGTTTCCAAACAGGTTGAGAACGTTGTCGTACTCCTGCCGGTTGGTGAATCCGTCGTTGTCGAGGTCGGCCTCTGGATCGAACGGGTCGCCCGGAACGATGGAATACGGGCGCACGAAGCCGAAGTACCCAGCCGTCCACCCTTGCATCGACGGATCGAGTGTGAGGCAGGCAGCCAGATAATACTCGTAACCCCACCACTGCATGTTCGGCTCGTGGCCGAGCATGGTGAGGTTCGAAGAGAAGGCGCACAGGGCCTGCTGATAATACGGGTGCGCCGGGTTGCACAACGCCTCGCCCAGCATGGCCAACTGCCAGGAGTCGAGCATCCCATCGCCGTTCATGTCCATGCTGCCGTAATCGGCGTACCAGAAAAGATTGGCGCCCTCGTTGTCGATGATGTCGATGACGGGGTAGGGCGGGGTCCAGCACACGTGGTAGCCTTCCCCGGTAATATTCAACTCGAGTTCGGGCTGCGCCGGATCATCGCTGACCACCCAAACAAGCGCCTCATACGTCGTTTCCACGGGCGGCGTGAAGTAAACATCGAGCGTGTGAGACTGGCCGGGGGACAGTACAACCGGCCCAAGACCGTCAAACGAAAACTCGCTGCCGGCGTTGCTGTAGATGTCGGTGATCGTGAGCACGGCGCACCCGGCGTTCTGAATGATAAACGATTGGAGTGCGGTCGTGTTGGGGCAGGCGCGAATGTAAACGGCATGGTCATTCGGCGCGCCTTCCGAGTCGGTTACAACATTCCAGGGCACTTCCATTTCATAGGCGCCCATGTCGACCTCGCTGCCGCAGGGACGGCTCACCCCGGCAATGTCGACAGCCGGCGCACCGGACATCGTCCCCGAGTCGATGCACGGCGATCCCACCTGCAAATGGAAATCCCCGTTCAGCGCATCCACAAACAGCGGGTCGGCATCGATGTTGCCCGTGCCCGAGTACCCGCCCTGGACATCGCTGTAGGTAACGGATGGGTCCGAACTATGATTGAAGATTTGGGCCGGGGAATTTCCCCAAAGAATACAATTCCTCATCGTGGTGAAACTGTCTTCATCATCTACCGCGGCGTGACCGGCGGCCGCAACGTTCCCGGAAAGTGTGCAGTTGGTCATTGTACAGTACGCCACGTCGGGAGGGCCTGACACAGTCCATACGGCACTGCCGTAGTCCCCCGAGTTTCCATAGAGCAAAGAGTTTTCGATATCGACAGTACACTGGCTGTTCAATATCGCGCCGCCCCCCGTGGCGGAATTGTTGCGGAAAACACAGGCGGATATGGTTATGGTGCCCCGGTAATTATATATCGCGCCGCCGCTGTTGACCGGGGCGGTGTTGTTGGAGAACACGCAGTTCCCTATGGTTGGCGATGAAATCCAGTTGCATATTCCCCCTCCCCCGCCTATTCCGGTAACCCCAGCGGAGGTATTGTCCGTAAAAACGCAATTGGCGACATGCGGCGAGGCCGACGCGTTGAACATGCCGCCACCCAACGCGGGATAGTAACCGCCGGCCGCGTCCGCGCGCCCACCCGTCACCGTAAACCCGTCCAGCGTCGCGCTGTTTGCGCCGACGACAACGTGGTAGGCAGGGGAACCGCCGCGCGAAGTTGCACCGTCAATTATGGTCGTGTGGTTTTGCCAGTCTCGCTGGTTTCGCGAAGTCTCTACTCCCGCAAATCCTCCGTACAGATGCACACCCTCCCTCATCACCAGCGAGCCCGTGTCGACACCACTGCCATCGGCATTTGGACTGATTCGGACTTCGTCATACGTCCCTTCCGCGACCCATACCTCGCCGCCGCCACGGTACATGGCCTCGGCCGCTGCCAGTTGCAGGGTCGTAAAGGCCATCGCCCAGGACATGCCATTCTCGACGCCGGAGGTGTTGTCGATGTCCACGTAGATGCGGTGTTCAAGGCCATCGGGCACGCCATTGCCGTCACCGTCGGGCCACTGGCCGTCGAGTTCGATAATGCCGTAATACGTGCGGGGAACGGGCGGGCTTCCGGTCGTTATTAAAGCGACGTCGTTCCACGTGCCGTCGGTGCGCATGGTGCCATAGTCTTCCGCGCCGTTGACGCCGTTGGGCTCGCCGCTGTTCCAGTTGGTGTAGGTCATGAATTCGCCGCTGAGCCAGTACCAGTCGCCCGGATTGGGCGGGCTACTGCCGATGTCGTTCCCGGCATCGCTGGCCCCAATCCAGCACGTCTCATCAAGTGGGGCAGTGATATTGTCGAGGATCCATTGATTTTCTTCGGCGCTGCGGATAGTGCAGAGCGCGCCTGGAATGTTCCAGCCCTGGTATGCCAGGTTTTCACCGTAGGCTATGGCATCGCTCCACGACATGGGTACGGGAGTGACGGTGTAGATGCGCTGATTGCCCGGGTTGTAGAAGAAACGGTAGCTGGTGTTGTTCTCGTCGACACACCCCACCACGTTCCAAACCGTTGCAGAATCGGCAACAGCGGGGTCGACCGCGTTGATGTAAGAACCTTCAACCCAATATTCATTCGAGTTGCTGACCCCGTCCCCGTCCAAATCTTCGCACATCCCCAGCAACGCGGACACCGAAAGGTCATACCCGGCCTGGCTGGTGGGCACCGTGACCAAGCTGCCGAATGGGGAATCTTTGAAAGCTTGCATCGTCTCCATGTACAAATCCCACTCGCCGAAGGTCACGTAGGCGCCCATGATGGCGTCGATGGCATAATACTGAACCGGATCGGTCCCGGGTATGGGCTGGCGCTCTGTGGGACCCGAGGTATCGGGTGACGTGGTCAAATTGATAATAAGGCTGCCGAGTGCCGTTCTGGCCAAACCTTGATTGGCAACGAACGCCGCGTGCACCGCGTCATGATGCGGGGCCGCCGGGTTGCCCAGAACCAGCGATAGCAGTGTGAACTCCTCGGCATCCAGAATGCCCAACCCGCTCTCCGCCGTGTGATCCGCGGTCGCGGGGTTAAAGAAAGTCTCTCCTGCCAAGGCGAGGAACCGGTTGTGGCAAAACTGCATGACCGGAGTGAAGTTGATCGGGAGGGGGTCGGCCCAGACGCTCGGCGTCAAGAGCAGGGCGAGCACCACCCCAACCGTAAACACGGCATGCCGTTTAGGTAGACGCGCGCACTGAGTAGTTTGGAAAGCAAATTCCTGTTTCATGGGTAACCTCACGTAATGGTTGAATGCAACACACTACCGGCAACCTAACGCACTGCGGGTTACGCAACGCCCGCCGATGCTTTGATCTCTAACGCCCCTTTAGTATTTCGCCCCGCCCCAAACGACGCGCTTTCCTACACAGTAGACATAATAGGATTGCACCTGTCCTAGAGTCAATAGAAACATGGTTAGCGCATCGATGTTTCTTGACAGAATGGCCCCGACAGTGTGGCTAGTAAGATTTATGCGGGCAAAAACCGCCAGCGTGTTTCTGGATCATCCAGATCCTGGAAACGCACCCGCCGTCGCGCGTGGTGCGCTTCATCGACAATGATCAGGTCCCACGGCTGGGCGGACAGAAGTTCCGCTTGCCTTTCACGCCGCTTTGGAGTTAGCTCGATGCGAGCAAGAGAGGGTAGGCACTTCAGACCGACTCACCCCTCCAAGGAACATCTCGGTTAGCCGATTAGCTTCACCACGTCCTTCGCCCGGCTGAGCGGGGTGCGGCGGCGGCCTCCAGATGCGTCCAGAATTGCGTACCGTTTCCCCGGCGATCTTTTCGGCCTGTCTGCGCGGTTCTGTGGCATCATCAGGTCAGTGATTCCTTCTCACATCCTCGTTTGGGCACCGATTCTCTCCTCGTGCGCGGTCCTTCCCAAGGCCTTATTCTGCCGTTACGCAGGCCCGTATGAATTGTCAAGGGTTTTGCGAAGTGCTTTACCGGAATTGGGTTGTACGTCGAGACCAGGTGGACAATGGCTCCCCATACGGAAAGGCCGCTGTCCGTGGCGGCATAATCGGTGGTGTTGATGTGGTCGGCGAAGGCGACTAGAATCAGCAAAAAGCATTCTGCGGAGGTCGCAGGCAGGTCCATATGGGAAATCTCGTTTAAGCACACGGTTGACACGCACGCGGTCCCGATCGGCACGCTCCCGGAAGATCGCAGATTCAACCTCTATGGCCAGGACTTCGACTAGACCGAAGGCCGCGAGAACTAGAAAGAGAGCGCGATAGGAATGGCAGTGCTTCTTGGATGCGTCCTTTTTATGGCCGGCGCGCTCTCTTGCTTGTTTCTTATTTTCGTAATCGGGCCTTTGGCCGTTGAAAGAATCGTGCTCCGCGAATTCCGCGACCTGAATTTTCCAATTCATACCTTGAATTCTAGCAGCCTTAAGACTCTCCTCGAATCCGTGGAGCCGATCTCGCGACTATTCCTCACCGAAAAATCGCTTGCGCACATGACCGAGAAGATCCGCGACCAGCACAAGGTCCGCGTCCAAGCCGCAGTTAACGGGATTAACAGCGACAGTGAAATGGTCGCATATCTTTCAGAAGCCGGTCTGCTAGGAGAACTGGGCATTTCCAGAGAACAGGCAGCCGGGATGCTCACGTCCACCGACTGGGCGTCCCATGTTCTTAAGCCACGTTCCAACCACGTTCAATTTTTCCCTGGCCAGGCGCCGCAACATCCTGTCCGGTTGCCCGCGGAGTTCGAGAATATCGGCGCGGTGATAGTCTCTTTCCCGATCTTCTTCCCGAAGGCCTGGAAGGCGCACGCATCGTTGATCAGGGAAATAAGTTCGGTGGCCAAAGCATTCGTGATTGTGCGCAACGAATTCTGGCAACGGGCGGTCCAGCTTTATTTGCAGGCACGCAATGCCAACTTAGATGCGGTTTTTTTTCTCCATGTACCTACTGATGATGTGTGGACCCGCGATTATGGGCCAACTGCGGTCTATTCGGGCAAGGATGAAAACCCGGTTCTTATCTGGAACCCTTATTACGTCGCGAATCAGGCCTATTACAAGTTTGACGCAGACGTCTCAGCAAACCTGGCCCAATCGCTCGGACTGCCCGTTTATCGTCTGCCCCTGATCGTGGAAGGAGGCAACATAATCACGGAGGGGAAGGGCGCCATCATGATGTTCGATTCGGTGCTGTCCATGAACCCGGAGCTGACCATGGAAGGGCTTGAGAAAATTCTCGCCGAATATCTCGGCTGCGAACAGCTCTTGCTTTTGCCGTCGTTGAAGGGCGAAATCACCGGCCACGTGGATATGGTGGTGAAGTTCCTCGATGAAAACACTCTGATGGTGGCCTCCGCCCATCGGCGCCACCGCTGGCATGAAGGTTTGGAGCAGACCGCCCGCCGTCTCGCCGCTGCAAACTCGATTAACGGCAAAGCCTATACGATTGTTCGTATGCCCCTGCCGCGCCGGCCGGCTTCGACTCATTGTTTCTGGAGCTACGTCAACAGCTTGATCTTGAACCGAAGGGTGATCGTGCCGGTGTTCGGGATGGCGGAGGACGAGGAGGCGCTTCAGATATACCGGTCGGCCATGCCGGGGCACGAGGTGGCCGGGGTTGATTTCAGTTCGTATCCGGTGGGCTCGATCCATTGTCAATCCAAGGAAATCCCGGCCCGGACCCTGCTTCTGAGCGAGCGCGGTCCCGCGAGTGAGGATAGAAGGCTGTGAGCCGGCCGCGGACCGACAAGTTGCCCTTTCCGGTGAAGTTCTTTTACGGGGGCGCGGAATTCGCAAACTCCATGACCTTCACCTTGTTCTACACCTTCGGGATCTTCTTTTTCACTGACGTGGCGCGGCTGTCGCCAGCTTTTGCCGGGCTCATGATCATGGCCGGCACGCTCTTCGACGCAGTCCTCGACCCGATCATTGGCATTGTGTCCGACCGTTGGCGCACCCGCTGGGGCCGGCGCCGTCCGTTCATTCTGGCCATGGCCTTTCCGTTCGGCTTGGTCTCGTGGCTCCTCTTCACGGACTTCAACCTAAGCCCCATCTGGTCCCACGTCTACTTTTTCGTCATCGTGCTGTTGTTCTTCCTCTGCTACGCGCTGTTGACCGTGCCCTATTACGCCTTGGCCGCGGAGATGACCCAGGATTACAACGAACGCACCAGCTTGGTGAGCTACCAGGCCGGCTGGAGCCAGGTGGCCTCGATCATCGCCGGCGGCGCCCCGCTGGTCCTGGCGGATTACTTCGCCCGGAACTGGAATAGCGTGAAAGCCGGCTGGTGCACCGTGGGCGCGATCTTGGGAGCGGCCTGTGTGCCCTTGATCCTCCTCACCTGGCACTTCACCCGCGGCTACGAGCTATCCCCGGAAAACACCCGTATCACGTTCAAAGACGTCTACCAGGCCGCCTTCAAGAACCGGCCCTTCTTCTACACTATGGGTCTGTACACTTTTGGCATGATCGGCATGAGCGTGGCCTCTGGCTTCGGCATGTACTTCATGAAATACTATATGGAAATGGACCACGAGCAGTCCTCCCTTGCCTTCACCATCCTGTTTGGGTGCACCATCGTCTGGATCCCCTTCATCAGTCTGATTTCCAACAAGTGGGGAAAGCCCTGGGCCTACATGGTGTCCATGGGTCTGTGGGCCAGCGGGCAGGGGATCGGGATCCTCGTACTACGGCCGGGCATGACCGTCCTCCTATATCTCGTCATGGTCCTGGCCTCGGGAGGGTTCGTTGCCATTTCCCTACTCGGCTGGTCCATGCTCCCGGACGTCGTGGAGGTGGACGAGTTCAAAACGGGACAGCGCCGCGAGGGCCTCTATCAGGGTATCTTCGCCTTTGTCCAAAAAGCCTCCTGTGCCCCCATCCTCGGCCTCAACGGGCTCATTCTTGAACGGATCGGTTACCTCCCCGACGTCCCTCAATCCAAGGACACCATCCTCGGAATCAGGCTCATCTTCTCCTGGGACGTGACCGGTTTTATCCTTATCGGCATGGTCTTCTGCATCCTCCTGCCCATGACCAAGAAGAAGCACGAACTCTTGCGCCAGGCCATTGCGCTAAAGAAGCAAGGCAAGGAATACGATCTGCAAAGCATCGAGGACCTGGTGCGATGATTATTCACGTGCACGCTCATGTAGAACGTTTCACAGGCCGCCCAGAATGACAAATCACGTGGTTGAAAGGGATCGTCGCCGAGACTACACTGGTTCAAACTTATGGGTGGTAATTCCCGGTAGGTCTACATGGGGACTCTCGGCTTATTACAGAATGTCACGTTGTGTGAGGAATAGGCATCGTGAAGCGTTCCCATCGAGACTGTCGCGAGGTAAGATACGCGTAGAATCTACAACGTGCGGCCTGTCCCTGATCCGCTAGAGAGGGAGGGATTCTCGTGCGACTGATGATCCTGCTTTGTGTTCTGAAGTGGAAGCTCAAACGTGCGGTTAAGTTGACATTTCCCCACCCCCGCGATAATCTGCCGTCCTATAGCGCCCCGTGTCGAATAATGGCAGCGAGCGCACGGTGAACGGGGTAAAACGGGGCCTAGGCGGGGAAACATCCGGCGAAGCGAAAAGAAACTAATGAGGATCAGTCAGTGATCAAGCGGGTAAGCGTGACTAGCCCTGGAACGGTTGAGACATTGATTGATCTGAGTACTGTCGGCCTTTCCCTTGAGGGATATGGAGTAAGAAACCCTCAAATCGTTCAATCGCAAACTTGCTTAATGGGGAAGAACCCATGTCGCTGTTCACTGGCGAACATTTTGCACACCAGGCCGAACTGCTTTACACACGTATCAACCGTTTCCGCGCAATAGCAAACGCACCAGCGAGCACACACACGGAAACCGCAGTGAATAATCCGATCATACCCGCTGCCGGGAGACTCCCGGTGGGAAACACGACCACGTATGCTCTGTCGGTTTCATATATCCCTTTGGATTGATCTGTTACGACGCACCAATAAATTCCTGTATCCGTCAGAGCGAGTGACTCAATAGTGAACCGCTCTGATGTGGCTCCGGGGATTTCCCCAAGGTCTTTCTTCATCCACTGGTACTGGATGTCCCCAACGAGCGCCGTTGTGGCGGCAAGGAGATCAAGTCGGCTGCCCTCCTCCTGCCAACCTCCGGGGGAGAGATAGACGATCCTTGCTCCAGGAAGAGGAGTCAGCAGGGTGCGATAACCGAGATCTTTCAAGGCGCCAATGTCTAGTGGGGAATATGTGCGCATCGTCAGGGAGGAGTACGCGGGGGTCATAAGGTCGCTTGGCATGTTATTCCAGTGGCAGAGGCTGCTTCCGCGGAAAAAGGGCTCTGGTGTATAGACCGGGGGCTTCGCGCCAAAAGCCGCGATGGCATTGGGGCCTGTAAACACGACGCCGCCGTCGCCCCCCGTCAGGTCCGATGGCACCCCCAAGAACGCGGTCGAACTATTCCAAAGCTTTTTTCCGTTTCCCGTTTCCAGGAAGCTGTCCCATAGCATCAGTACGTTCGGGTACACTTGGCCTGCCCCTGAGGCATCGGAAAGAGAGGCGAACCCGAGACTATGCGTCAATTCGTGCAGTAATACCGTGAACAGATCGACGGACCCTGGCGGGGTCGGACCATCGCCTACATACCAGTTTACGTTGCTAAAGATCATCACCTCTATGTCAGGCACCTCCGGACTGGGGTCGATGCCGGTGGTTATGTGCTCATAGGCAAAACCGTTGGTGAAGAGAGGACCGGTTGTAGGAACATACACGTGAGATGCACCTAGTCCGCCACTGTAGTTTTCAGGGGAGTCGAAAAACACCACATCGCACGCACCAGTTTCATTGAGTTGCTGGCTCATATAGCTAAACACGGCCTGTACTGCTTCCCGTCTCGCAGGTCCGGCAACGGGGTCGTCGAAGCCTACTCCTGTGTGATCCGTTACGTCGTTGAAATACACATTGAAAGTGACGCCGCCCGCCTTCGGCTGTATCATCGGGGGCGAGGTCGGCATCGCATGTTCTCCGGGGTTTTCAGTGTCTACAAGCTCCATGTGCCCGTCAGACCCCACTAGTCCCAGGACCTCTCCGGAAGCACCCGAGAGAGCCGACCCACAGAGCAGAATACTCGCCAGAACAGAGATCCGACCTATCGAACACCGCACTCTTAGGCCCGAAAACCACATCGTCACCTTGGGTGTCTCCATCCTGCAAGCATATGCTTCACGCATTTTATCTCGCCTCTCGACGGGAACCTGTGTATATCGTCAGCGAAAGTGGGAATTTTGAGGCCCTGAACTAAGGTACAGTCTGGTCTTCGGTGGTCATGGATTCCTCAATTTCCCATTTGCGTTTTTTGAGGCATCGCAGGTCTATCATCCGATGAGGTGTTCTCGGGTGGGCGTGACGCCAATTGAACGGCACGCCCGACCTGTCCTTTGGACAGGCCTCATCGTCTGATGAGCCTGGCCGGGTTATCCCTCGATGGGTTGCTCGCCAGCAGAGCCCATCTCCGTTTCGCCCGGCACATTCCAGTATAGCATGTTTCGATTATCGTTCGGGGCTGACTGCGATACGGGTAGTGGTACATTTTGAACCGAGATTTCCCATATGGAACCGCCTGCGAGCATCGCAGACTGATTTCCCGTCATTTTAGTCCTGTTTGCCGATGTCGTCAGTGCCAGTTTTGCTGTCCTGGTGGCTCTTTGCTGTCGTCCACAACTCAATAGTAGCCATACAGGGCGACCGTGAGCGCAGTTCGTGCGAATTCTTGCGGACCTCTCCATCGGGTTCTGCGTCATTTCCGTTCCTGCGAACACCGCCTTGGTTAGGTCGGCACTGGCAGCGGCGGTGCCAGTCTCCTGGTGCGGTGAAGGATAGCTGCGAACAAGCGCCTGGGGATGGCCACTTCGGCCATCTCAAACGTGACGTATCGTGCGTGGGTGACGACCTTTGCACCAATCTTGACCAGCTTCTCCCTCAATGTCATCAGCGACCAGTGTTTCACGCTTTGGGGTAGCGCCACCCTGCGAAGGAAGTTGCCCAGGTTTTAGGCCACGGCGAACAATTGCAGCCGCACCTGGTTGTCCACGAAGTCGTGGCACGAAAGCCGAGTCCATTTCACAGCATTCTTGCCTTCCTTGATCCACTGCTCCGCTGTCCCACGCCCATTGTAGAATCGCACCACACCTTCATCACTGCGCCGAAGATTCGTCACGATGAAGCCCACGCGGGGAAACAACTCGTCCTGATGCCATTCCACTTTCGCCACGACGCGACGGGCTTGGTCCCAGCTCTTGGCCTGATAGGTGAAACTCTCGTAGAACACCTTCGGCGCTCTGGAGGGTCGTCCGACTGGACGCGTCAGCAAATGTTCAATGGCGCGCTGTAAGTTCTGGTTGCCCGGAAGGCGGATCGCGTAGAGGTAATCTTCTTCTTCGAGAAAGGTATAGATGTCGGGATTCGCAAACGCTGCATCCCCCCGGAAGAATCGGCCAATATCCGCATCGCGGTAACGGGCAACGACCGGCTCCAGCACACTGCGTCAATCGTCGGCGCTGTGCACGTGGCCCTCGCGCAACAGTGCTCGTTCCAGGTCGCCAAACTGATTGAAGCAGAACAGAGGATGATAGCAGGTGCAGCCAAAGTGCCCGTTGTACGCCGTGCCCTCCTGCTCGCCATACGTCTCACTGACCGAACTGTCCAAATCCAGAATCACTTCGCGAATCGGTTTGTGTCCCCGAACGCGATCAACCCATTTGCCCGACAAGTCCATCAACGCCTCCACATGGTACGGGTCCGTCAAGACCTCCGTCTCAAAACGCCCCATTTGACTCGTCGAAGCGGCGCTCCGTGCCCTGGCTCTGCCACCCACGACAAAACGCATGGTGGGATCGACACAAAGCCGCTCAGCGTCGTTGGTGTCTTCATAGCCTGCAAGACGACTGAAAACGGACTGGCGCAACAAGGCCGTCAGCGTATGCCGGGTGTTCTGCCCCGTCCGCCAATCGTCCAGGACGTCGTCCGTCATGGTGGTCAATCCGAGTGCGTTATCCAGCTCCCGGTACGCCAGCAATCCCGCATCGCTCGTAACCCTGGAGCCATGAAACTCCAGCTTCAAACTGCGGTCAAAACAAACCCGCAACGCGGCCTTCTTCGTTTCACCCATTGGATTTCCTGCTATTTTGGGTCATCACCCTGAGAATCCCCTTTATTCATAGGGGTAAACGCTTGCAGCGGATCTCAAGATGACTTTTCTATATGGGAAATCCGGGCTTATACCAATCCGCCATCAAACAAATACGTCCCGGAACGCGAGCGAAAGCGCCGCCAATCTGCCCCGACTGGCTGCCCGGCTGCCTTTGAAAAAACTGTGCGTATCTATTACACTAACGGCGTGCTATTTCTGAGGGTGGGGTGGTTATCGGTTCGGTTTCCCGGAATACGGCAGCAACGGGGTCAATATCGGGTACGAAGCGCAGCTTTGGCAGATGGCCGATACAATGTCGGACAAAATGCGGCGGCTCACCGCTGCCCTGAGCACCAACAGCCCGAAGCCGCGAAGTTGGACAAGGCCATCGCCCGCAACCTGAAGGGGTTGGCATATGCGGCGTAGCACCGGCTGGCGTGCATCCGGGCGGGGTGGTGCGCGTTTAAGGTCACAATTTGTGACCTTGAAGCCAACGAAAAACGCAGGCAGCACGCACGTGGCGGAAGAAACAATGCGTAGGCCGTTTGAGGTACCAGATTGGCACCTCAAGACGATTCCAGTCGGCCCGGAAGGAACTCGTGATCTTGAAGTCACAAATTGTGACCTCAAGATGAGCCCACGAGAACGGAGGCTCTGCTGATATGACCGAAGACAAGGCGCTGATTCCCATCGAACGGATCGAGCAGAGAATCCTGCGAATCCGGGAATCTAACATTATGTTGGACGAGGACTTAGCGGAATTGTACGGTGTCGAGGTCAGAACCCTTAACCAGGCCGTGAAGCGCAATATTGACCGCTTCCCCGGCGACTTCATGTTCCAACTCACCGCCGATGAAGAGGCTCGTTTAAGATCACAATTTGTGATCTTAAAGACGACCGGCCGCGGCCAGCACCGCAAGTATCCCCCCTACGCCTTCACCGAACAGGGCGTGGCCATGCTGTCCAGCGTCCTCAACAGCCCCCGCGCCGTACAGGTCAACATCCAGATCATGCGCACATTCGTTAACCTCCGCCGGATGCTCGCGTCAAACGAAGACCTCGCCCGTAAACTCGCCGCCCTCGAAAAGAAATATGACACCCAGTTCAAAATCGTGTTCGACGCTATCCGCCAACTTATGACGCCCCAACTACCGCCAAAACGAAAGATCGGGTTCAAACGCGACGAACGGTAGACGCCCGGAACATTCTGCAGCAGGGCTCACCGCCGCCGAGCCCCAACGACAGGCCGAGGCCACGACACGGCTGTCGCCTCCCCTCTCCCGCTCCCCTCTCCCGTGTGCACACGCTCTTGACTCATGCTTCATTCGTTGTCTTGAATCAGTCTCTTGAGCTTTTCGTCAAGCAAGGCCTGCGGGATGCCGACCCTCTTGGTCCACTTGTCATAGATGGAAATGAGACGGGCGTCGACCTTGGAGAAGAAGTCTGAAAGCTCAGTGAGTTCTTCAATCATCTTGTTTCGCCCGCGCGTGGTCATGAGCTCTCCCGCCCTGACCCAAAAGTACTCGTGCGCCAGCCAGTTTCTCTTCTCCCATACATCGTCAAGCATCCGGTCCAAGTTCGATGGAAGGGCGATCTGCTTTCTCATTCGGGTCAGCAGCTTGCCGATGGTCTTACTGAACACTTCATTCTGCATCTCTCCCCGACGATCGGTGTCGCTTGGCAGGAAGTCCTTGTTGAAGACACTCGACACTAAGATTGCCAGACTCTTTTCAACGCACTGTGCATGATACATAGCGAGGCCATAGCGAGCGAATGTCTCGCGTCGTTGCCGCGCATTCTCGTCGAGTTCTTCCATCTCAATCCTCATGCATCAAATGTCACGCCTTACCAGAGCCGAAAGGCACGTCTGCGCCCCCTTCGGTCTATTGTGAAGGCAATTGCTCCGCAGTCATCTATTTCTGCCTAAAGTTGTGCATGAAGCCGACTCTGCCTGAGATAGGGCAATCAATAATCCAGGCGGGAATAGCGTCCCCGAATGCATGATTGAGGACAGACAAGGCCAGCTCATCTTCGATATCCACGTAGGCGACTGCCTGTAGCATCGCCGAATCGTCGTCCAGTGCCTCCACGATGTCATAGCCGGTGCTTGAGGCCCAGAAAGAAGAGTGCTTAGGAACATCACGTCTCGAATTCGTAACCAATACGACTACGCCTGCTTCGTCGTCGTCACCGTAAACCATGTATGTTGTGTCATCAGCAATAGCGGATGGGGACGCGCGAAGAGCACTTACAACGGTGTGCAATTCGGGGTCATCGGTACAGTGAAGAATTCCCTCAAGTGCCCGGAAGCGCACTCTTGGGACTGGGTCCGAGAGCAGGGGAAGTTTTTCCGAGAGGGATATTTGGTCATCTGCACATGCCACAGCAGCGGCCACTTCTCGCTGTTGCCAGTTCGGTGAGCGCGTGAGCCTCCAGCATACGCGGTCCTTGTCGTGGAATGACATGTGGCGCATTTCCATACCGGCAAGGTGGGGATCGTGGCCGACAATTCTCCATGCCATCGTGGGTGCGTGCTTGACCAGACTTGGGAGTGCATCTCGGTCCAACATGTGTCTGACAATTCTGTGGAATGGAGATGCATGTTCCGTTTGCATTGCGTAGCTTTCGAGTCTCTGGTAGTGGGTGGTGGCGGATCGGGTTCTTTGGCAAAGCACGAATGAGGCCATTGCTCCCACTTCCGGTAAGGGATGACCCAACCAAGCTTGGAGGGACCGTAAACCTGCCTTGTCGTCCCTTCTACCCAGGCAGACGGCACCGAGCAAGAACGCAACGCTAAGGGCCGTAAGCGTGGAGTTAATCTGAAGGAGGCCACCAGTTGCCTGATCCCAGTCAACCGCCACGTCGCTCAAAGATCCAGGCCACAGAACCGAGCGCAGCTCTTCTTCATCGCGCTTCAGCAACGCAGCCAGGACGCTCACTAGAAGCTCAGAAGGTTCCGGGCGCATCACGAATGAGTCTGATCGGTCTCGTCCCATTGATTCGGAGATCATCAGGAAGGTCTGTATTTCATCTGTGTTCTCCGACGGAGGTGCGGAAAATCCGTGCTGTGTGGTTCCCTTGGGTCTCAAAGCCTTTGCTACCCATGATACGAGGTCAGACATGCTGGACCTGTAATGCGGATACCATTGGAACCTCCTGAGAGACACCGTGTCGACGGTTACGTCAGGGACTTCGCACGGCTCAAGCATGACTGGAAACAGGTAGAGAGACGTGGGCGGATGCTCTGCTGCAAGACTCAGGGCCAACCGATACTCCCTTTGGAAGTAGCCTTTCTTCTCAATTGATCGCCGCGAGAGAAAGATCAAGACGAGGTCGGATTCGGACATGTGCCGCCGGATCTCCGCATCCCAGTCTGCGGTGACAGGTATTCCGTCCAGATGCCAGGGCCGCGGCGGAGCGTCCATCCATGGATTGAAGCCAGCGAGCTTCAACGCTCGGTACACCGGAGTCACCTTGCGACGGTCTTCCTTCGCATAGCTCAGGAACACTGTGCGCTTGTGCAATTTAGCGTCCTTCTCCCGTGGTGAACGATGTTTACGTGGTTTCTGTATAGCACCTGTGGCCGTCGAAATTGTAGTATAACACCCGAAGTTCGAAATTGCCATAAAGGCTGCTATTGCAGGGTATTAAGACGCCTACATCGGTTCGAAGGGCGCCATATCCATATATGGTTTCTGCATAACACACTTGTGTTGTCCAAGTCCGAATCGCAATTCGGACCTGCGCTGTCTGCATCAGGGTCGGACATGGTAAGAAGCAGGGGATTTTGAGAGCAGCCAAGCGCTATTGATGGATTGAACCAGTACCGCCAAGTCGATATTGTTAGGGGCAGTCTCAATAGGAGACCCGATATGACACCATCGGCTTTAGAGGCTCAAAGGATCCTGCGTGACGGCAGCCTGTTCCAATGGTACGTGATTCCGTTGTTTGCGCTTGTGGTGTACGTCTACGCGGTCGAGGTCGAGCGGCGCAACTGGAATCTGGTGTTGGCGGGATTGGCCTTTTGGGGGATGGACTGGTTCAACGAGACGTGGAACGGCCTGGTCCTCCATTTCACGCAGTACGCGCCGGTTTGGGGTGCGCCGGGGAAGACGGCGTTTCTGATCCTGATCGGCTTGAACATCGAAATCTGTTTCATGTTCGCCATTTCCGGCATCATCTTCACCAAATTGCTCCCCCGTGACAAGCGGCTGAAGATCCTTGGCGTGCCGAATCGTCTTTTCGTCGCGATCACCGGCTCGATCTTCTGTGTGTTTGTCGAGTTCCTATTGAACCAGGTTGGCGCGCTCACATGGGACTACGCGTGGTGGAACCAAGGTGCGCCCTGGTTGATTTTCCTGATCGGTTACCTACCCTTCTTCCTCGTCGCCTTTTGGGTGTTTGATATGGACAGTCTCAAGCGGAAGATCGGAGTTGTCTCCGCCATCTATGCGTTCGACATAATCTGCCTCATTGTGTTCGCGGGCGTGTTGAAGTGGATCTAGGTGCGGATGCGGCAGGACAGGCGTAAAATGTAACGTGCAGCCAGTCTTTGATTCGCTGGAGAGGGAGGGCATTCTCGTGCGGCTGATGATCCTCCTGTATGTTCTGAAGTGGAAGCTCAAACGTGCGGTTAAGAAGAGACCAGCCTTCAGGAAGATGGTGAGGAAAAGGGACTACACGCTGGTCATTCGAACTGCCGATGGCCGGTATGGACGTTTCTTCACTTTCTCCGGGGGCGATGTTGTTTCGAGAAATGGCCGCCACCCGAAGCCGGATCTCGAACTCGTATGGGTGGATTCCGTCACGGCGTTTCGCGCCTTGGCCGCGGGCGGCCAGGAGGCTGTAGTTCAGGCTCTCGGGAAATCACAGCTCAAAATCGAGGGCAATCTGGATCATTTTTTCTGGTTTGGCGAGGTGATGAAAGAAATGATGGCCGCTTAATAAGGTGCTGGGGTCCCGGGCCGGGACCGGCATGGGAGGTGTGGCATGGGTTATTTTGGCGAAGGACAGGATATAACGTTCGATGGGCCGGTCTTCCCTACAAGAGGAGGCACGGTCGAGGGGGTTCTGTCTGCGCTGGATGAGGTCTACCGCATGGACGCGGACCCCATACACGGGCATGTCATGCTTTACGCGACGACGTTGATGGAAGGTCATCCGGCCACCGACGTATGCCGGCGCGCCTATGCGAAGTACATGAAGAAAAACATGATCGCCAGGGAGATCGCGCCTGGCCTCCAGCGGCTCGAGCAGGAAGTGAAGCGAATGGCCATCGAACTGTTGGGCCTTCCCGACGGTACGCGCGTTAATATCACGTCGGGCGGGTCGGAGAGCCTCTACTGCGGGATCAATGCGGCCTACCAGTGGGCCAAGGACGTCAAGCCAGACATAACGGAACCGGAAATCGTGATTCCGTACTCGATGCATGCCGCGTTCAGCAAGTGGTGCCATTACACCGGCATCAAAATAACGCGCGTGAAACTCAGGCCCGACTACCGCGCGGATGTCACGGCCATGGAACAGGCGATCACACCCAATACGATCATGATTGCAGGGTCGGCGCCGTGCTGGCCGTACGGGTTGTACGATCCCATCGAGGAAATCGCCGCGCTCGCTGAAAAGCGCGGAATCTGGATGCACGTTGACGCATGTATCGGCGGCTACCAGGCGGCGTTCGTCGAGAAGCTCGGCGTCAAGTTGCCGAACTGGCGAATCGGACGTATCCCCGGCGTCTGCTCGATGTCCGCCGACCTGCACAAGCACGCGTACGCGGCAAAACCGCTTTCGACGGTCTTCTTCAAGAACAAGGAACTCCAGAAATACCATTGGTTCCATCCGGCGGACTGGCCCAGCGGGCCCTATGCGACCGAGGCACTGATGGGTTCCTTTCCGGCGAGCTCCGTCGCGTCCGCGTGGGCCGTCATGAAGTTCCTGGGTGAAGAAGGCTACCTCGAGCTTGCGAAGGCAACGTTGGACGCACGGAAACGGTACGTCGACGGGATCAACAGCGTCGAGGGCATGCGCTGTTGGGACACAGACCTCTGCGTGCTCGTGTTCGAGACCGGCCCCCTGGACACGTTGGCCGTCATGGCGGGCCTATTCGAGCGGCAATCGTTCGTCTTCCCCATTTATCAGCCGATGCTTATCCAACTTGCGGTCGATCCCGTTTCTGTCGAGGTGACGGAGACTTTCGTCCGGACATTGAGAGACGTGGCGCAAGGTGTCCGCGAGGGTAAAATCACCTCCGAGCCGCTGATGAAGCTTATGTAATCAGAGTTGGATGTGCTCATCGTGGCGTTACGGAATTCGGGTCAATACACGAAGAAGGGGTGGCTGAACCAGCAGGTGCAAGCGACGCTTCATAGCATCCATGAGCGGCGTCGTTATCTCGATTAGAGAGCGGCCGGACCTAATCGGACCGCGTCTGGAAAACAGGGGAAAAAACCGCACGGTATTCTGCCGTGCAGGACGGTGTCACGTGGATAGGCTTGCGTTGGCGTTGGCCAAGCCAACGGATGCCGATGCACTGATTGACTTGTGGTTTGAGGCGTTTCCCCTGAAGTTCGGCCATCTGATGGGAGATGCGTCGTTGCCTCTGTTGCAGAACCGGTTTGAGCATGTTCATTGCATCGCTCTGTTAGTTGGCCGACATCATTGGCTTAGCAGCCCGTGGTAAAAGTCTCGTGATGGCGAGCGCGAGCCATTTGGCTCGGGATCAAGGCGCGAAACCGCAGGAAAAGTGCCTCCTTTTTCAAGGTTTCGCAATGCAGAGACCGTCACAAAGGGCCGCGCGCAGACCGCGACGACTTTTGCCACGGGCTGTTAGCGCGGGGTGGATTCGAACCGCTGACATTTGTGCTCCGGCCCCTTGTCTGCGCCGGTTTAAAAGTGAGCGGGTGGCGGTCTAAAAGTGAAGCACGCGACGGGTTCATCATGTACGTATTGATGGGGGCCATCAAGACGATCTTTGGGTCCTCTTGGACCACATTTGCCCATGCGCACTTGGATTCTTTAGTCGGGTGTGACTACTTGACCAAACACGTCTACATGCTTCGTGGTATTCTCACGGCCTACATGCGGGTCTTCATTCACATAGGGAGCCGCAGGGTTTACTGTAGCCGGCCAACCTGCTATCGCGCCTGGAGCCGGGTCATGCAACAGGCGCCGAGCGCCCATATGAGGCTGGAAGTCATGGGAGTAAAACCACGCTTTTCCGATTCCCGGCACAAGATTCCGGCGCCTGTTCACACGTCAAAAGGCCGCTACATCGGTTGAAATTGAACGATACAATCTGGTCAAATGCCTCTCAACACGGCTCAACATCACAAGCGCGGGGCACTACCCATGTCTCGGCACCCGCCAGTGACTGGGGAGAGAGCCCGAAGCAAGACAGGGAATGACCACGGGGAAGCGTGAGCAAATCGGGGATTGCCCCGAGCTCATACGGCAAATCTGTTGAGGAGACTCTTGCAGTGGCAGACATGACGCGGCGGCAATGGATGGGTACAGCGACGGGCGCGGCAGTGCAGGCCGGAAACTAATCTTGTTATGGAAATCCTGGGCCTGAATCCGGCGATCTGGTTGGTACTCGCGGTCTATTTCGCTGCCATGATCCTGATTGGATGGTTCGCGCGCAGGCGCATTCACGACCAGAACAGCTACCTGCTTGGCGATCGCGCATTCAACATCTGGTACATGGTGATGCACTCGTTCGGCGCGGGTACGAACCCCGGCGATGTGGCGGGTGTGGTGAGCAAGACCATGAGCAGCGGTGCGGCGGGCGTGTGGGTATCCTGGATGTGGCTGTTCGGCACGCCCTTCTACTGGATCATCGCTCCCATCGTTCGCCGGTTGCGCGCCGTGACCATGGCGGACTATTTCGAGCAGCGGTACGGGGGATACTCCAGCGTGCTCTATGTGATGTTGGCGACACTCGGCATGACCATGTGTCTGGCCAGTGTGCTGCTGGCGACAACGCGCACGGTGCAGGGGATGATGGGCAAGGCCGGCGGGCCGGATGCGGACCTCTGGTTCTTCGGCATCCTGTTTTCGTCCACCTTCGTTTTTGTCCTTTATGGATACTTCGGCGGGATCATCGCGGCGATCAGAACCGACATGGTGCAGGGCATCATGATCATTGTCTTGTCCTGCCTGGCCATTCCGGCGGCGCTGAACATGCCGGAACTCGGCGGGTGGGCGGAGGTCAAAGGGGTCTTGCGGCAAGCGTCAGGGGGCGGCACGGAATATCTGTCCATTATCGACCCGGAGTCCTTTGACCTGTTGAATATCATTCTACTGTCCATGAGCGCACCGCTGACCGCGCTGGCATTGCCCCATCTGGCGACCGTGTGCGGTAGCGGACGCACGGAATGGGAAAGCCGGGTGGGTTTCGCCACGGGAAATTTTCTCAAGCGGGTTTGCACCATGGGGTGGTGCGTCCTGGCCTTGTGTTGGCTGGCTTACCTCATTCAAACACAGACGGAAATCCATCCCGACGCGGCTTTCGGCGATTCCGTGCGCAGCCTGCTCTTCCCATTCCTCCAGGGGGTCATGCTGGCCTGTGTGATGGCTGCGGCGATGTCCTCGGGAGACGCATTCCAGATAACCGTGGCGGGCCTGTTTTCAAACAATATCTACAAGCGCATCCTCAATCCCGGCGCCAGTGAAGCCACGCTGCTGAGGGTTACGCGGCTGGCGGGTCTCGGTGTCGTGGTGGCCTCGCTGGCCGTGGCAATTGTCTATCGGAACAACATGGTAAACAGCATTATGGACTACTTCCGAATTCTGGGGTTCACGGGCATCTCGATTGCCGTCGGCATCGTATGGCGGCGCATGAATGGTGCTGGCGTATACGTGGGGCTGTTGTCCTCCGCACTATGTTTTCTCGTGCTGCGTTACGGCGTGGGCGGTTTCAGCCCAAACGCTGTCACCGCACTCCCGCTTCTCGCGGGCATCACGGGAAGCATCGCGGGGAGTTTGTGCACCCGGCCCCCGGATGCCGAGCGCGTGGCCCTGTTCTTGAAGCGTATCTACACGCCTATCGGTAAAGAGGAGATGCTCGAGCGCGACCTGAATGAGGTGGTGCCTCCCCGCAGCCGTCTTGTCACTGTTGGCGGCCTCTTCATCGTAAAGCCCACCCGCCAGACCTGGATGGGATTCTCGCTGTATCTGGTGTTGTGTATCACATGTGTCGTCATACTCACCGTCATTCTTCGAGGCTGAGCGAACCGTGAACGGCCTGCAGCGATTAGAACACGCCCAGCGGGCCGAGCCCGCCGACCGTACGCCGTTTGTCCCGTCGATATACGAGCACGGCGCCACGGTTCTGGGGCGAAGTCCCGGCGAGGTAAGCCGCGACGCCGGCCTGATGGCACAGGCTGCCACTGATTCCTACAGGCGCTACGGCCATGACCTGGTAACCGTGGGCATCGACATCTACAACATCGAGGCCGAAGCTTGGGGATGTGGTGTCAGCAAGGGAGAAGGTTTGTCCATCCCCGGCGTGACGACCCACCCACTGGCGGATGACCCGGAACTCGACCCCGCGCGGTTGCACGAACCCATACCCGGCCAAGGCAATCGACTCATGCTGCTGGTCGAAGCCGTCGACAAGGTTGCCTCGGCGATCGGTGACGAGGTGTGGGTGTATGGATGCCTGGGGGGCCCATTTTCCCAGGCGGTCGAGCTGCGCGGCTTCGACAACCTGGTCATGGACATGTATACAGCGCCAGAGCGGGTCCACGAGTTCCTGGAACGTCTCACCGAGGCTACGCTGGACCATGCCCGACGTGTGTCGGAGAAGAACGCCGGCGTCTATCTCTACGAATCCTGGGCCACCCCGCCGCTCATCAACGCCGATATCTTCAGGGAGTACGTCACGCCCTACAACAAGGCGCTCGTGCAAGCCATCAAGGTGGAATACGCCACCCCGCCGCCTGCGGTCATCATGGGAGGCGACGTTACCCTTCTCGGAGACCTCTTCCTCGACATGGGCGTTTCTCTCGTTGCCGCGGACTACCTGGCCGATTTCAGTGTGCTCCGCGAGAAATTCGGCGGCACCGGCACAATCGTTCGCGGTTGTGTCGACCCAAAGATGATCGAGCGGGGCGACTGGGAGGGACTTCAACGCATGCTCGAACAACTGGCCGAGAAGTCACAAGGCATGAACAACTTCGTCTGGGGATGCGGATGCGTCTCCTACAACACGCCGGAGGAACACCTACTCCATTTCAAATCCCTGTGCGCACGTGCGCGCTGATGTGCCCCACGGATATTGGCGGCATGGGTGGTGCGAAAGAATACCGTTCGGCGCTAACGGGGGGCGGATTCGAACCGCCGACCTTTGACAACCTTGAGTTCCGGCCCCTCAGGCCCTGAGTATAGATGAGAGGACTACGGCCGGCCTACCGGACTGAATACAGTCCCTGTCCATGTCCTTGCCCGCGCACCGATTCTCTCTTCTTTTTGGTACTTTCCCAGGCCTTACCGTGGCCTTACGCAGGCCAGTACAAAGTGTCAAGGACTTTGCAAAGTGCTTCACTAACAAAAGTTTGCACGTCGCGGCAAAGTGAACCATGGCTGCACATATGGCTGTTCTGTGGCCTGTAACAGTCTTTGGCTGAGGCGAAGGTGATCGTCGCCTGGTGCTTCTGAACTCCGAATCAGATGCCAGAGGCGAAAACCGCGTACATTGAGCCTGGAAGCTCCCGGAAGAACGGCTACAACGAATCAAAACTCAGAAATGGGCTTTCGAACAGAGAATTCTTTGACACGCTACTCGACGCCAAGGTCTTGATCGAACGGTGGCGCAGAGAGCACAACAGCATGTGCTGCTTCCGTTACTGCAACGCTTCGCCGTCTTGAGTCCAAACCGTGAGGTTGGTCCAGTTGGCTTTCTTCTTCTCGAAAAGTTGGATGAGGCCTGCCACCAAAAAGCCCACAATGAAGGCGCAAATGTTGGCAAGGAGACCGGTGTAGTAGTCGTCGGTGAAATACCACGGCTGGCCGGCGGGCCCACCCCACCATTCGAGGGTGATGCCCCCCCTCCACAGGGTGAAAACGGTGGTGACAACGACGCCCCAGAAAATGGCGCGGCCGTCGCCCAGAGGCACGAAGAAGCCGAGCATAAAGATGCCGAATATCCCGCCGCCCATGAGCGCGGCGAGTATGAGGCCCGTGTCTTGAAAGGTTTTCATGTCCAGGGTGGTGAGCCAATAGGCTATGCCCAGCATGAGCACCGATGCGATGATGGCGACCCACCGTGCGGCCGCGAGATAGTGCCGTTCATCTTTGTCTTTCACCAAGTGCCGCCGGTAGATGTCGTGAATGCTGACCGTGGCGATGGAGTTGATCGATGAGTCGAGGGAGGACATGGCCGCAGCCAGCACGGCCGCCACCACGATCCCGCTCACGCCCGCGGGCAAATAGTTGACAACGAAAAACGGCAGGATCTCTTCGGCGGCGGCCCCGTTAGTGCCCACAAGGATGTCATAGGCCTCGGGGCTCGGGAAATGCTTGAAGTAGACGTACATGGCGCTGCCGAGGAACATGAAGTAGGTCCAAATGGGCACGCTGGAGAAGCAGCAAAACCACATGGCTTTACGGGCTTCCTTCGGCGATTTCGAGGCGCAATAGCGCTGGATCACCAATTGGTTCCCGCTGTACTCGTAAAGCCAGTTTTGGAGGCCGAGGAGGAGCATCATCAGCGCGGTCTTGTGGTAGAGCGTGAATTTCCAAGAGGTTTCCTTGAAGGAAAGGATGGATCCCCATTCCGTATCGACCCCTTGGTAGGGCACGCTGCTATCGACCACGGTTTCGGCAAAGCGGAGCTTTCCATCAGCCACGCTCTCTCGAATGATTTGGATCAAGCCGCCGGGCACGTGCCATGCAATCACGGCAAGACATGCCAGGCCGCCAAAAACCAGAACGATGGTTTGCACCACGTCGGTCCATATGACCGCTTCGATGCCGCCGAGCACGGTGTAGAACGAAACGAAAATACCGCCCACCATGATGCACACCACAAGATTCCACCCGGTGATTTCATTGAGCAGCAGCGACAACAGAAAAAGCACGGAACCAAGACGGAAAACTTGGCCGACAATGAAGACAGCGGCGACATAGGCGCGCGTACCGGGCCCGAAGCGGCGCTCGAGGTATTCGTAGGCCGAGGTGGTCTTGGTGCGGCGGTAGAAGGGCAAAAACCAGCGCGATCCAACAAAGATGGCAAGGGGCATCATGAAGGCGCCCAGAAGCCGTAACCAGGCCGTCTTATAGCCATCGCCCGGATAGGCCATGAAGGTCAGCGAGCTAATCGAAGTGCCCACGAGCGAGAGGCCTACAACCCAACCGGAGAAAGTGCGGCCGCCGAGGAAGTAATCTTCCGTGTTCTTGTTTCTTCGGCTGAAGTAGATGCCGGCCCAGGCCACGCCGCCGAAATACACCAAGACAACCAGCATATCCAGCAATCGAATATTGCCCATGGGCTTCCCTACTCCATGTTTGGTCAAGACCGAAGTTCACGAGGCCGCGATTATGAGGACCTAGCCAACCAGACAATCGACAGAAGGCGTCCGAATAAGCCGAATGCAGACACAGAGCGAAACATTGAACGGGGCCCCTTTCATGTAACACGTCAGGACCGAGGTAAACTTTGGATCCACCCGAGATTTCTCATATAGGCCCACCCGCGACCACCGCGAGCCTGTTTCTCTTCACTATGCCCACCGTGGTAAGCGCTGTCAACACTAAACGAGGACAACCCTCGCCCCGGTGGAGGGGAAGCCGTGAGTCTCTCACAGCGAACGATGCTAAAAGCGTTTTAGATTTCCCGTATCTTCGGTGTTGGGGTGCCCACTGAAGCGGCACGTTGCCCTTGCGGCCGCGCTTGCGTTTTTTCCTGGTCGGGTGCTGCAGGCCGTTCTCGCGCCATAGGCGATGCACCCGCTTGTGATTCAACACGCCTTTTACCCCATCGATTATCTCCGCATGCGTTCGCCGATACCCACAGCAAGCGTGCTTCTTGCGCACCTTGTTAATGTCCGCTAACACGGCCGTATCCGCAGCACGCCACGGCGCGTAGCCCACCGCGTTCAGGATTTCGAGCGGTTCGCGCATTCTGTTGGCAATATCGACCACGTCTCCGCCCTCTTGTTTCTCCAAACCGACAGGAATGATAAGGTGCGCCTTCCGGGCTACGACGACGGACATGAACTTGCCGGTTGTGCCGGACGTGCTGTTGGGAACACCGCCAATGAGCTGTGGTTCCCGAAAACCCCATACGGCCAGTTAACCGGGTTCTGAACCATGATTGAGAAGCAGGATGCGCGGATGACATAGTGGAAGCCTTCCCTGGACGGTCAAGAAGTGCAGCACCGTTTGTGGCGGTCGAGAAGTGAAGCACCCTTGGTAAATCCTGGTCTTCGGCGTATTGGGCCCCAGTCGGTCGGGAGGGAACAAGATATAGACCGGTTCTGAATTGTGATTGAGCGAACTATACGTGGCGGGTACAGATGCTATATAATGTGCCAAGTGTTCGTGTGAATGCGTTGGAACAGCCTTAGTAATTGGGAACAAAAAGGAGCGAAGAAGTGATTCAGAGCATCGACATTCATAGTAGCGTGGCCGTCTACGTCCAGATTGAAAACCACGTGCAGTTCGCCATTGCATCAGGCCGCCTTAAGCCAGGCGACAGGCTGCCTTCGGTTCGTGAACTCTCAGAGCGTCTCGGCATCAATCCCAACACGGTCGCAAAAGCTTACCGCGACCTCGAGGTCATGGGCCTGGTGTACACGCGTCGCGGTATGGGTGTGTTTATCAACAAAGACATCAAAACCAAGTGTGGTCAGGACTGCCGCAAACGCATCATCGGGCGGTTGTTTGAAATCGTCGCCGAAGCTAAGGCCGCGGGCATGTCTCGCAAAGAAGTACTCACCATCATCGAAGCAAGCATTGCTGTCGACGCCACCCCATACGGGGAGACCCCCGCATCCCTCACCGCCCTCGCTAAACAGCCAAAGAAGACCTCCAAGTAAAACCATAACTTTTCTGGCATCGAAAAAACCGTGGCCGCCTGCAACGGGGGTGGCCACATTCGCCTTCTGTCAGAAGCGAAACCTGCCGGTATGACGCCGCAGGAAATCAAGGCCGTCTGCACTGCAAGTCGTGCAACCGATGCAGAACCTTACGGTGAAACGCCGGAGGCTGTGCTCGCCTTGGCGAAGACGAAGAATGGCTGAAAAAGGAGACACGCAAATGGGAGACAAAAGCAAGAAAGACAAGGAAAAAAGCCTGAAACAAAAATCAACAAAACAGGAGCAAGAGTCAAAAGCAAAGCGGGACAAGCAACCAACAAAAACCCCCTAGCTGGCCTTGACGGACGAGGTTAGCTCCAAGAATACAGTACCGCTTGAGAACCTGCTTAAGAACCGCAATTGCGGGAGGAGTCGACTATGCCAACCTATTCCTATCGATGCCAGGTCTGCCGGAAGAGCTTCTCACGGCAAATGACTATTGCTGAGCACGATAGGGCTCGGACGAAGTGCCCCAAGTGCGGGAGCCGCAAGGTCCGGCAGAGCATTGCTTCCTTCGGCGCCATTACCTCGAAGAAGAGCTGATTCATCCCACCTCTTCATATGGGTTAACCGTCGGGAGCAACTCTATGTGAACCACAGCGTCAGAACCTACGCTTCGTCAAGATCTGCGGGTTCACCGGTTCGCCGCTCAATTTCCTCCGCGAGTTCTTCTAACGAATGAAAATGTATGCGTTGATCGATTCCTATCGACTCCGTATAGTTGTTGCCTTCATCGTCTTCGATGGAGACAACCTGGAAAGTCTCCTCTGGTCCGGCCTGTTCAGAAGTCTGCCGGGCTAAGTGAGCAAAGTAATGCATTCAATTCACCCCCTTTCTCTTTGTGCAATACACAGAATGCAAAAACGTCGGTTATACGTTGAAATCAATACGCGCCATCCCCACGCCTGTTGTTCGCGTGTAAGAGAGGTCGTCATTACGGCTCCTGGGTTTCGGCCGGCGCCGCGGCTGCACTTTGCCTAGACGTGCCCATGCAGAAGTCGACGTATCTCGGCACGAAAAAACGATTGTGGCATGGGCCACCCGGTGCAGCGCAAACTCCCCGAACGTAAGAAACTGAGCAGGCCTTTATGTGCCGGCCCCTCAGGTGCTGAGTATGAATACGGGGATTGGGGTCTCCCGCATTGAATGGATATTCCTTCTCACATCCTCGCTTGGACACGGATTATCGCCTCGCGCGCTGTCCCTGCCAAGCCCTTATTCTGGCCTTACGCGGGCTTCTGCAGAGCGTCAATAGTCTTGCAACATACTGTTACGCCAGGCCTTACGTGCCACGAACACCCAACTGCGCGTTTCACATACGGCAGGACCGTTGTCCCTCTCCATTAAGAACCACGCGGACGGATCGGAGCCCGATGGCTAACCTCGTTCTCACGCAAACCGAAAGAGTGGATACCCTTGATGGCAGTAGAAACAAAGCGGCCGCGCAAGCGGAGAGTGGACTGTAGGCACGGGACTACCGTTGCGGGCAGGGACTGCGGTCAATGATATAGTCCGCGGCGTTCTCTCACCCTTGTTCTTCCGCCGAACGATCCATGGTATAGACCTTCGGACAGGTTGTCTTTGTGGCACTCACACAAAGGTGCGATGGAAGCGCGTTCGAAGGAGGACAAAGTTGGTAAATTGGCTGGGAATCCGCCGAATTCGTTGAACTGCGTCTCCCTTCGTAAGTTATTGCCTACCAATAAGTACGCGTTTTCGGGAACTACCGGGAAAGAAACTCCTATTTGCCTATTTTGAAGTGTAGTTGGAGGATGGCTTTCGCTTCAAAATCCGGGGAGTCGGAATCCAGGCCTGTGCCGACGCCGAGGCCGACGGTGCACGCGGGGCTGAAGTTGTGGGAAATGCCCAGCTCGATGAGATTGGCGTCGTCCGACTCTTTGTAGTCCTGTTCGTGAGACAAGGTGGCTATCAAGGTAGTGGCTTCGGTAATGTTGCACGAGTAACCGAGTGCGGCGCCAAACCGGAATTTGTTGTCGGTGGATTCATCGGAGCACCACCAGCCATGGTGGTCTTCTTCGACGGTGCCGTAGAGGCCGGTAAGGTTGAGGTGCAGGGCGTGCTTTTGGTCCGGGCCCAACGGATGGGTAATTCGCAGTTGTGCCTCGCCGCCAATGCCTTCGCTGTCTTCGCCGGTGGGGAAGTCGATGCGCAACTCGCCGCCCACCCTGGTGGAATCGGAATCGGGATTGAACACGCACTCGATAAAAAGGCCGACGTCTTCAAGGTCGGCGTTTTCGCCTTCTTCGAATGAAACCGGCGCCGAAATGCCGAGTTCCAAGTACTTATTGATCCCATAGGACAGCTCGGTCTCGCTCTCGAAATAATCCCCGTGCAAATGCACGTATTGAATGCCTTGTTCGAGTTGGATTGTCTTCGGAATAACGGGGTCGGCGGGCTCGATGTTGGTGGGTTCGACGGCTAAGGCCATCAGGGGGAACAAGAGGGCCGCGGCCAGTCCAGCGACCACGTATTGAATCCGTAAATGGCTGTGCATGGGGAAAGCTCCTTCGCGCGTTGTTGGTCAACATACCGGCGTATTGTCAACCGCGAACATTGCGGGAATATTTCTAACACATTGCAGATTTTGGCAAATTCCGGCCAAACATTGCCGTTTGGAAATCTGGCGGCAATGTTTCGACAACCAGGCCGGTGTAACGTATGCTTTAACAGTATGCGTGTTCTTGCCGCGAAGCCAAAGCCCGCGGCTTTCTTTCCCGCCGACCCGGAGGTGCCCCGATGCGTGTGCTCGTTGTGGATGATGACGAGAAAATACTGTCGTTCTTAGTGAACGGGCTGAAGCAGGAAGGCTACGTTGTTGACATGGGGCGGGACGGAGATGAGGCTTGCGGGTTGCTGCTGACGCGCCAATACGATGCGGCGGTGCTGGATATCATGATGCCGAACGTGGACGGGCTGGCGGTGATCCAGAAGGTGCGGGATGAAGGAATCAAGACGCCCATCCTGATTCTGAGCGCCAAGCAAAAGGTGGACGACCGGGTGACGGGCCTTCGCGCGGGCGGTGACGACTACATGACGAAGCCGTTTGCGTTTTCTGAACTGATAGCGCGGCTGCAGTCGTTGGTGCGGCGGGCGCGGGGAAGTTCGGAGCCGACGCTTTATACGGTAGGGGATTTGTCGTTGGACGTGCTGAAGCATGAGGCGCGGCGCGGGGGTAAGCGCATCGAGTTGCAGCCGCGGGAATTCTCGCTGTTGCTGTACCTGATGCGCAATGCGAACCGGGTGGTGTCGAAGACAATGATCATGGAGCACGTGTGGGGATACAACTTTGACCCGCAAACGAACGTGGTCGAGTCGAGGCTCAGCCGGCTGCGGGACAAGATCGACGAGGGTTTTGCGTGCCCCTATATCCATACGGTTCGGGGGGTCGGATATGTCATCCGAGCGGACGACCAGGGTGTTTGACAGTGTGAAATCGCGGTTGACGCTGCTTTCCGGCGCCATCATAGCGCTGACGACGCTTGTGGCGTTCTTGTTGCTCTACGGCTACCTTGTGCACGCGCTACAGTCAAATGTAGACCAGGCACTGGGCGCGGAATTTCGGGAATTCCAGTCGATTTACCGGGAGGGTGGCTTTGAGGCGTTGCGGCGGGAAGTAGCGCTCGAGGAGTCGGTCAAAGGCAAGAGCCAGGTGTTTGTCCGAGTGTTTGATGGGTCGGGGTCGGGGCTTTTTTCGAGCGATCTCTCGTACTGGAATGCCGCGGCAACAAAACCGGCGGATATCCGAGGCAAGGAAACGCCCGTTTTTGCGGCGTTCAAAGACCATGCCACAGGAATGCACGCGCGGACGATATATGGTCCGCTGGCCCCGGATCTGTGGGTGCTCATGGGGGTTGATACGCAACAGAACGCCATGGTGCTGGCGACCTACCGGCAGCGGTGCATCGAGGTGTTTGCGGTATCGCTTCTGGTGAGCGTTTTTGCCGCGTGGCTGATAGCGCGGCGGGCGATGCGGGGTGTGCAGGCGCTTACAGCCGTTGCGGAAGATATCGCGGGGGGCGCCATGGACCGTCGGATTACGACGATAGGGCATGGCCGGGAAATAGATCGGCTTGGGCATGTGCTCAACACGATGCTTGCCAGGATTGCGGGGCTCATCCAGGAAACGAAAGGGTTGAACGACAGCATTGCGCACGAACTTCGGAGCCCGCTGACGCGGATCCGGGGTGTGGCGGAGATGGCGATTACGAGCGAGGCGTCGTTGGAGCAGCACCGCGAGACCGCGGCGGAAATTGTGGAGGCGTGCGATGAGTTACTTGTAATGGTGAATTCGATGCTCGCGATTTCGGAAATGGAATCAGGCGTGGCCAGGCTGGATGCGCAGCCGGTTGACTGCGCGGGCCTCGTGGCGGAGACGTGCGAGTTGTTCGAACCGGCCACCGAAGACCGGGGAGTCAAGTTGAGCGTCGAGGCGCCTGGCCCGGCAGTGGTTTCGGGCGACAGGTCGCGGCTGCAGCAGGCGGTGGCGAACCTGCTGGACAACGCGATCAAATACACGGCGGCGGGCGGTGCGATTCATGTGAAGGTGGCGATCGAAAGCGACGACGTGGTGGTTTCTGTTGAAGACACGGGCGTGGGTATTGCGGAGGTTGACTTGCCGCACATCTTTGAGCGGTTTTACCGCGCCGACCATAGCAGGTCGAAACCGGGCAACGGGCTTGGATTGGGGTTGGTGCGAGGTATTGTGAAGATGCATGGGGGCACGGTCGAGGTGTCGAGCGTTGTGGGACATGGCACGGCATTTTCCTTGCATTTGCCGGTGTTGGTGGAAGGTAGACGTTGCCAAGAGGCAATGTTGGCGCAACGTGGGCGCAATATGGGCGACGTACAGTCCGCGGGTGATGGTTGAATACCGGTCTGGGGCTCGCAATTGACAGGCCTATTAGAATGAATAATGCTGGATTCTTTCGATTGTTCGGGATTTGTGTTGTGGCGATCGTTGCTGTCGGTTGTGGGACAGTGCGGCCGCAGGGCGATTATACGCGCGCGGGGGCGATGATTACGGCGCGGACGGGCAGTGACGGTGTTTATGATCCTTCGAGCGAGTCTGTGGTCCAGGAAGAAGTAAACGGGCTGTTGGATGGGGGGCTGACGGCGGAGGAGTCGGTGCGAGTGGCGCTGCTGAATAACAAGGGGTTTCAATCGCAGTTTCAGGAGATCGGGGTATCCCGGGCGGAGTTGGTCCAGTCGGGCCTGCTGGCCAACCCGACATTCTCGTTCAGTGTCCGGTTTCCCGAGGGCGGGGGCCGATCAAACCTGTCGTTTGGCTTGTTGCAGGACTTGGTTGACGTTTGGCAGATTCCGTTGCGGAAGCGGATTGCCAAAGACAAGCTCAACCAGACGGTGACGAACGTGGTGCGGTCGGGTGTCGAACTGGCGGCCCAGGTAAAGACTTGTTACTACCAACTGCGCGTGCTGCACGAAACGGAGAAGGCGGCGCGGAAGAATCTGGAATTGCTGCAGCGGTCGGCGCAGTTGGCGGAGGGGCGGTTCGACGCGGGGGAATCGACCATTCTGGATGTTAACCTGATCCGATCGAACGTGTTGCAGGGGACGATCGGCCTGGAGTCGGCTCGCCGGGATGCGGAAGTGAACGGGGCGGCGTTTGATCGCCTGCTTGGGTTGTCGCTGGACCAGGCGGGCGTCGAGTTGATTGATCCGCTGCCGGCGGCGACGGAGTCGATTGCGGGTGACAAGGCGCTCATAGAACTGGCATTCAAGGCGCGACTGGATGTGCATGTGGCTTCAATCGAGATCGATTCCGCTGGGCGCGAGATCAAACGCCAGCGGCGGGCGGCCGTACCGAGCGTGTCTTTGGGCGTGGAAGTCGAACGGACGGAAGCGCGTGCACCGCGGAGCCTCAAGCCGCTGCCAACGGAGTTCGACCTGTCCAACCCAAGCCAGGCGCTCCAGGATTTTGCCTTGCAGCAGCTTGACGCGCATCGTGAGCGGGATTTCGAGAAACGCCAGAGCATCGATTTGCTGCTGGGACCGAGCATTGAGTTTACGCTGCCGGTTTGGGATCAAAACCGTGCGCAGATCGCGAAGGCGCGGTTTCAGTTTGCGCAGAAGCAGAAAGATTACGAGGAACTGCTGCTCGGGGTTGTGCAGGAAGTGCGGCAGGCGGCCGCGACGGTTCGTGCGTCGGAGGCGCTGCTGCGGGTGACGTTGCACGAGGCGGTGCCGCTGGCCGAGAAGAACGTTGACACGGCGCAGCGGATGTACGAGGGAGGGGAAGAAACGGTGCTGGCGCTGCTGTTGGCGCAGCAGAATCTGAATGACCAGCGTGAAGCGGCGATCAAGCTGGCCGGGGATTATGCCACGGCGTTGGCGGAGTTGGAGAAAGCCGTTGGGGGAACTTTGAAAGGCGTGCCGGACGACGGCGCGGCCGCGGCGCGATGATGCCGCTGCCGCCGAAAGAGGCTGCCGCGGTCGGGCCGGGCGATGCGTTGAGGCAGAGTTACGTGGTCCGCCACAGCAAGATGATCCTTTTTGTATCTCTGGCACTATGCCTGGCGGGGGCTTATTCGGCGTACCGGATGCCGGCGTCGGTGTTTCCGCAAACGGACTTCCCGCGCGTGGTTATTCTTGTGGATAACGGGGTGATGCCGGCGGACGAGATGATGGCGACGATAACAAGGCCAATCGAGGAGGCGATGAAAGGTACGCCGGGCACGATCAACATCCGCTCGGCGACGGGCCGTGGGTCGGCGGAAGTCAACGTGTTCTTTGACTGGAGCACGGACATGGTGCAGGCGGAGTTGTACGTGCTGGGCCGGCTCTCGCAAATCCGCAGCACGCTGCCCGTGACCGCCGAGTACACCGTCGAGCGCTTGACGTTTTCCTCGTTCCCAATCATCGGCATCAGCCTGACGGGGCCCACGCACAACATAACCGAGTTGTGGGAGAGGGCTGAGTATGAGATCAAGCCCCGCCTGTTGAGGCTCAAGGGGGTGGCTCGAGTAGACCTGGTGGGCGGCAAGGAACCGGAATACCACGTTGTGGTGGACCCGATGAAACTGGACGCGCACCATCTCGCGCTCACGCAAGTGGCCGAAGCCATCAAGCAGACCAACATGTTCACTTCGGCGGGCCTGCATGAAGAGAACCGGCAACTGTATCTGGCGATCGTGGATGGGCGCGTCAGGAAACCCAGCCAAATTGAAGATATCCCGCTGGCATGGAAGGACGGCGCCCCGGTCTATGTGAAGGACGTGGCGACGGTGGTTCGGAGCGCGGCGCCAAGCTACAAGATAGTTTCGGCGGACGGCGTGGAGGCGGTGCTGGTGAATGTGTACAGCCAGCCGGAGGGCAACACGGTAGCGATTGCTGACGCGCTGCACGAGGAGTTGCAGGCGATCCGGCAATCGCAGCCGCCAGACCTGCGGCTGGCCCTGTTTTACGATCAGTCGCTGTTTGTCCGGCAGGGGTCGAGAAGCGTGTGGGAAAGCATAGCGTTCGGCCTGCTGCTGTCCGTGGTTGTTTTGTATCTGTTTTTGCGGAGCACTACGACGACGCTTGTAGCGATCGTGGCGATTCCGGCGTGCCTACTTATGACGCTGGTGGTGATGTATGTGGCGGGCATGAGTTTTAACTTGATGACGCTGGGCGGGATTGCCGCGGCCATCGGGCTGATCATCGACGACGCAATCGTGGTGGTGGAGGCGATGTACAGCAAGCTGTGCGCGGGGCGCCGGCTGCGTGAGTCGATCCAGTTGGTGATCCATGAAGTGGGCCTGGCGCTTGTGGGGAGCACGGTCACGCCGGTGGTGGTATTCCTGCCGCTGGCGTTTTTGGACGGTGTACCGGGGGTGTTTTTCCGGGCGCTGGCGTTTACGATGGCGGCGGCGCTCCTGATTTCGCTATTCCTGGCGTTGACGCTGACGCCGGCGCTCGGCATTTACCTGCTGCGGGCGAGGGCGGGCGAGGCGCAGGACGAACTCGAACAGGGAGGGCCGGTGCTTCGGCGCATTATCCGCCTTTATGAGCGTGTGGTTCGCCAGTCAATACAGCATGCGGCGATCGCGGTAGCGTGCATGGGCTGCGTTATCCTGGGCGGCATTATTATTTACCGCAATACCGAAAGCGATTTCCTGCCGCATATGGAAGAGGGGGCGTTTGTACTTGATTACATAAGTCCTGCCGGAACCAGCCTCTCGGAAACGGACCGGATGATGCGGCACATCGAAGAGATCCTGCGCGACACGCCGGAAGTCGAAAGTTATTCTCGGCGGACCGGGGCGCAATTGGGGCTGGCTGCAACCGAACCCAACACGGGCGACTTTCTGGTCAAGCTCAAGCAGGACCGTCACACGACGACTGAACAAGTGGTCGATTCCGTTCGCGAGCAGGTGGAAGCGGCGGAACCAGCGCTTGAACTCGAGTTTCCGGGCGTGCTGGCCGACCTGATTGGCGACCTCACATGGTCGCCCGAACCGGTCGAAATCAAAATCTTCAGCCCGGACGTGGAGACTCTGAAGACGCTTGCGCCGCAAATTGCAGAGAGCATCGAACAGATTACCGGCGTGGTGGACGTGAACGACGGGCTGATTGTCGCGGGTCCGTCGGCCATATTCAGGGTGCTTACGGCCGCGGCGACGCGCGCGGGGTTCAGCGTGTCGCAAGTTGGCGCCGAAGTGGAGACGGCGTTGGAGGGGGAGGAAGCGTCGTACGTGCTCGAGGGCGACCACGTGGTCCCGGTGCGTGTGCTGGCGGACCCGAGGTACCGCCAGCGGGAGCATGACATCTCACTCATGCCGCTGCGATCGCAGGACGGGGCGCGCATCACGCTCAATGACGTTTCCAACCTCGAACACGAGGCGGGCCTGCTCGAGATGCACCGGGAAGACCAACGCCAGTTCATCGCGGTGTCGGGGCGATTCTCGGGAATTGATTTGAGGAGCGGCATGGCGGCGGTGAAGAAAGCGATCCGCGAGCATGTTCAAATCCCGTCAAACGCGACCGTGGAATTCGGCGGCCTTTACCAGCAACAACAGGAATCGTTTGCCAATCTCACGCGGGTGCTCATCATGGCGGTGCTGCTGGTGTTTGCGGTGCTTGTGTTTGAGTTCCGGACCATCACGCACCCGCTGGCGATCGTCATTGGGGCGGTGCTGGCGCTGCCGGGCGTGGTGGGGGCATTGTGGCTGACGGGCGTGTCCTTGAACATCGTATCGTTTCTTGGGGCCATCATCGGGTTCGGGATTGTGGCCAAGAATGGCATTCTGATGCTGGACTTTGTCGAGCAGCTTCAACGTCGCGGCCTGCCGCTGAACGAGGCGCTTGTGCAATCGGGCCGGCGCCGCCTGCGGCCGGTGCTGATGACATCGCTGACGGCATTCCTTGGGCTGCTCCCGCTGGCGTACGGCGTGGGCGCGGGGGCGGACATGCTGCGCCCGCTTGCGATCGGCGTCATCGGTGCATTGTGCATATCGCTTGTGTTGTCGCTTGTGGCGACACCTACGGTCTACTATCTTCTTGCCCGGCTGTTTGGGCGGGGCCTGATTGGGAGGAGCAACGCGTGAGAGGTTTTGCGCTGTTAGTTTCTGTGTGCTTGCCGGGGCTCGTAATCGGGTGCGGCGCGGCGACACCGGGCGAGGGCGCTCAGGATGAGGCGGCGCCTGCAACGGTGGTTCATGTTGTGGCGGCGCGGACCGATTCCATCCGGCCAACGCTTGACCTGGTCGGCACGCTGGTCGCGCTACCCGAGCGGACGGTCGTTTTATCGGCGGCGATAGCCGGCGTGGTGCAGACGGTGAACGTGCACGAAGGGCAGGCGGTCAAGGCGGGCGAACCGCTGGTGGTTCTGGATAGCCGGGGACATGAAGCGGAATTGGCAAAGGCGCGCGCAGCTTCGGATGAGGCGCAGGCGATCCTGGCGATGGTCGAGCGAGGGCCGTTGCCGCAGGAAATAGAAGCGGCCCGGCAGGATGCGCATAACGCGGAGGCCACCGCCGAGGCGCAACGGGTGAAGTTGAACGCGCTCCAATCGCTGTTCGATAAAGGCGAGATATCAACCGTCCAGTATGAGCAAGCAAAAGCGGCCAAGGCCAGTGGCGAGGCCGCCGCGCAGGCAGCGCAGCAGCGGCTGCAAATGACGGCAGCGGGTTCGCGCAAAGAGATGGTTGATGAGGCCAGAGCAAAGCTGGCCGGCGCGAAAGCGGAGGTGGCGGCGCAGGAACTCGCAGTCGAGCAGTGCGTTATCAAGTCGCCCATAGACGGGGTCGTGACAGAACTGGCGGTGCGGCAGGGGATGTATGTTGAACAGCCGGCGGTGCTGGGGCAGGTGATCGATCTGTCGTCGTTGTTTGTGCGGGTGCGGGTGCCGTCGAAGTATCGCGGGCTGGCGCAGGAAGGGGCTACGGCGGCGGTGAAGGCGGGCTGGCTCGGCGAGCAGAAGTTCGAGGGGCGGCTGGAAAGGCTTTCCAAACAGGCCGACGCGCAGTCGGGCGACACAGACGCGTTTGTGCTTGTCGAGAACGAGGGGGGCGTGTTGCAGCCGGGGCTGTCGGCATCCGTGACGATTGCCTTGCCGGAGATTGCCAACGCGCTCGTCGTGCCGGTTGCGGCCGTTGCGGACAGAAGCGGCGCCGCCGTCGTCACTACGATACGTGACGGTAAAGCGTATGAAACAAAGCTCGAGGTGGGCATCCGGACGCCTGAGGTAGTCCAGATTCTCAGCGGGCTGTCGGTGGGCGATGTTGTTGCCACCGAAGGTGGATATGGTTTGCCGGACGGGTGCCCGGTGAATGTCGAGGCGGACAGCTGACAGGATAACAGGATGGACAGGATCCATGTGTGCCGCAAAGACTTTTCGGGGGTCGTGCCCAGGGCCTTATCATGCCCTTAAGCAAGTGTGTCCAAACTGTCAAGGGTTTCTCAAAGTGCTTGCCGGGCTGTGATTTACACGGGGCGAGTAGCCGGACAATGGCTGCCCATACGGGCTGATCATTGTCTGTTGCCATGGACAACCACACGGGCAAACTGGAAATCGGGCGGAGGTGGACCTTCCGGCAAATTGTCTCTGGGGCACTCGCCCAAAGGTCAGGTAAACGGAGCGCTCACAAGGGAGAGAAAGCGGGCAGATCGTCGCAGATTCCGGGGAGTTTCCCGAACGGCATCAACCTTGGCAAGTCGTTATGTGTCAATTAAGTACAAGTTCTCGGGAACCACAGCACCATAGAACCCGATGAGGCGTCCGCAGGGAAGATGTGCCTTCGAGATGCCGCGGGGAGAGTCGGGACAGGCAACCCTGACTGGGCGCCTGCCCCTGTCATAGACGGAGCTTTTCCCCCATCGAAGGAGGAACTGGGTATCCGTTCAAAGCAACTATCCGCTCTTGCGGGCTCCCCCCAAGTTACGAAGTTACGAAGGCTTCTCTATACACAAGATCGATACACCCGCTCCTGGGACTGTCGCACTAACCGGTTGAAATCCCACAACAGATTCTGGTTGAATGAGGTTATCATTATGTTTGGAAGCAGCAGCCCATATTCTCACAGCCGCCATATGAGTACAACGCCACCCAACTCGTTCGAAACCGTACCCGAACTGGCGGCGGAGGCGCGTATCGTGTCGTTGGATGCGCTACGCGGATTTGCCATGTTTTGGGTGGTGCTCGCTAACACCGTTCTGGAACCCGGCCAGTTCATGGCCAACAATAAGACGGTGGATTCTTTGGCCGTACTGCTCGGGCATCGGGACTGGGAAGGGCTTTCGGTAGCGGAATTCTTTTTCCCCTTGTTCGTGTTTATCGTCGGCATTTCAACCGTATTTTCCATCGGCAAGATAATCCAACGTCACGGCCGCGCCGCCGCGTACAAACGACTGGTTCGCAGGGCCGCGCTGCTATTTCTCTTTGGAATCTTCTACAACGGCGGACTCACGTATCCCTGGCCTGACGTACAATTGATGGGCGTGTTGCAGCGGATCGGCGTCTGTTGCCTCGTCGCGGGAGTGCTCTTTTGCCTTATCGGACCCCGTGGCCTTGTCGCGGCGCTGGTCATGATTCTGGTCGGGTATTGGGCGTGGCTGACCTTCGTGCCCGTGCCGGGACTGGGCGTGCCATCGTTCGCGAAGGGCGCCAATTGGGCGTGGTACATCGACAAGTTCTACTTGCCGGGGCGTAAGCAGTTTGGCGATTGGGACCCTGAGGGTCTGTTGAGCACCATCCCCGCAGTGGGCAGTTGTCTAATAGGTGTGCTGGCGGGCCTGTTGATGACGAACCCGGAGATCCCACAGAAGAAGAAGCTTAGCTGTTTTACGCTGGGAGGTGTGGGACTCATTGTCCTGGGATGCCTTTGGTCCCTCCAATTCCCATTCATCAAAAACCTCTGGACCTCGTCGTTCGTCTTGGTAACTGGCGGGGTGAGTTGCTTGGCGTTAGCCCTGTTCTGCCTCGTCGTGGATATCTGGGGGTTCCGGCGATGGACGCCCCCCTTCATCTGGCTGGGTAGCAACGCACTCGCCATATACATAGTTATACGCATCGTGGATTTTCGAGGAATCGCCCAGCGGTTGGTCGGGGGAGACATCCATGCGGCGCTGGGAACCGGAGGCAATGTTGCCATTACAGTGGTAAGCATCGCCATTGTTTTTTTGCTGGCGAGATTCATGTACCGCCACCAGATCTTCCTGCGCGTGTAAGCGTCGATCTGTTTGGCCGGTCCGACCGGTCCGCCGCCTCCACAACCTGGCGGGGGACGGATTCGAACCGTCGACCGTTCGGTTCCTGCCCCTCAGGCGCTGCGTATGAATACTTGGATTCGGATCTCCCGAACTAAAGACGGCCCACTTTACATATCCTTGCCAGCGTACCGATTCTCCTCTCGCATCTGATTCATGCAAGGCCTTATTCTGCCCTTACGTAAACCTATTCAGTGCGTCAATAATTTCACAAGATGCTGCAATGCGGCGTTTTACGTGCCATGGTCACATAAGCGCTCATTGCACATACGGCGGGATCATGCCCCGTAATGATGGGGCCTGTTCGGGCTTGCACGAGTAGCACTGAGGATTGCTTCCGAAGAACACTGCTGGGCCTCAAACGAACTCAAGAAGGGCCATTGTCGAAGTCTATCAACAGACTCGATGTGTGCGTTGTCTGCGGGCTTGCCTGGTCGATTGAAACGTTGTTTTCTGCCTGCTGGAAATCTATAGTGCTCCTCACAGTGTTCTGTCGGTCGAACGTTCCATGAAGAAGAGGAACTCACATGGAACCAACCGTGCGAGTGGCAAGTGGCATCCTGGTGCTGAGTCTTTTCTTGGCCTGGGCGCACACGGCGTGGACAGATGAGCTCAGCAGGCCGGAACGCGGGAAGAGAGTCAAGGTCTTTCTTCTTGCGGGACAGTCAAACATGGAGGGACGGGCGGACGGCAATAAGCTGTCGTCCCAAGACAGAGAGCGCCTCAGGAAGGCGCAGAATCATGTCCAGCTCGCATTCAACTACGAGCCCATTCGTCCACTGGATGCGGCCAGACCCTCGGAAGAGATCGCGGAGATATACAAGCGAGACCTTATCTTCGGCCCCGAACTGTTTTTCGGGATCACGATGTCCGAAGCCTGGCCGCAAGAGAAAATACTGCTCGTCAAGCTCACCGCAGGAGCGACCTCACTCCACGGGTCTTGGAACCCCGATTGGCGCGGGGACAAGGCCGCGGCCATGGGCGAGGAGAGCGCGCCAAACCTGTACAGTGCCCTGACGGCCTATGTCAAACAGGTGCTTTCGGCATATGGGAACGACGAGTACGAGATCTGCGCCATGCTATGGGTCCAGGGCGAGACGGACGCCGGTAACGAGACCGCCGCAACGGCGTATGGAGACAATCTTCAGAATCTCGTGAAGAGTATCCGCCATGATGTGGGACGCGAAACGCTGCCGTTCCTGCTCTTCCAGGTCGGTCACGGAGAGGTCGTCGAAGGAATGAAACGGACGGCGCAAGACGTTCCGAACGTAACCCTCATTCCCCAAAGCCTCGACCCTATTTCGCTGGACTTCTATCAGAAAATGGAAAACGGCCATTATAACTACGAGGGCATGAAAAAGCTGGGGCGCCGGTTTGCGGAACTGTTTCTCAGCCAATATGCCCAGAAACACGAGTGAGTTGGTATGCGTTCATGTGTTTTGAGCCTTGCAGCCGTGTTTTGCGCGTGCTGTCCCGTCGCCTTCGGGGACTGGCCGGATTGGCGTGGCCCAACGGCGGACGGGCATACTGATGCGACGGGGCTCCCGCTACGTTGGTCGGAAACGGAGAACATCGTTTGGAAGACGGGCATCCATGACTTCGGCCATTCGACTCCCGTCGTGTGGGGCGACCAAATCTGGCTCACAACTGCCAAGGAAGACGGAACGGTGCTGTACGCGGTTTGTGTCGATCTGGAGTCGGGGGAAATTGCGCGTGACATCCCGGTGTTCGAGGTCTTGACTCCGCAGCATATCAACCCGCTTAATTCTTATGCCACGCCTTCGGCCGTGATTGAAGCGGGGAGAGTCTATGTGCATTTTGGCAGCTTTGGCACGGCCTGCATCGACACCACATCGGGCGAAATCTTGTGGCGGCGCACGGACCTGAATTGCGACCATATGCAGGGCCCGGCGTCCTCTCCCGTGCTGTTCGAAAACCTCGTCATCCTTACGATAGAAGGCACGGACAAACAGTTCATGGCGGCGCTGGACAAGAAGACCGGGGAAACCGTGTGGAGGTACGACCGTCCCTCCGACCTGTACCAGGGCATCGAGGGCGTTTACGTCAAATCGTATCAGACACCGGTGTTCATCACGGTGGACGGCAAGCCGCAACTGGTGAGCAACGGCGCCTTGCTAGCAACGGGGCACGACCCGCGAACAGGCGCCGAGATTTGGCGCGTTCGTTACCGCGACGACAGCACGATCTCGCGCATCGTCACGTGGCAGGACCTGATGTTCGTGAACACCGGCGGGTCCCCCGGCGGGACTCAGCTATACGCGGTGCGAAAAGGCGGCGCCGGCGATGTCACCGATTCGCACGTGGTCTGGAAGATGACAAAGGACGTTCCGCACGAATCGTCGCCGGTGGTCGTGGGAGACCTGCTCTACACCATGAGTGAAAAGGGCGTGCTGATCTGCGCGGAAGCGGCCACAGGGAATCAAGTTTGGTCGCAGCGCATGAAAGGCGAGTTCTGGGCGTCGATGTTGGCCACGAGCGACCGCATCTACCTGCTGAACAAGAAGGGCACGACAACCGTAATCGCGACGGGACCCGAATACCGCGAATTGGCGGTCAACCAACTCGATGGCGAGCTGTGGGCCTCACCGGCAGTAACGGGCGACAGCCTGCTGCTTCGTACGAAGTCCCACCTGTACCGGATCGAGCAGACGAACTAGGGACGGAGTCAATGCCTGTGGTTCCCGAAGACCCGCCCTTATCGAGGGCGATGGACTCTTGCGGTCTGCCGGAAAAACTAAACGACGGCACCGCCTCGCCATAGACTGGGCCTGGCGGGGAAAGCAATGAATCCCTGGAACAGAACCTGTTGAAATCCCACTTTTAGCGGACTTCCTCGGGCCTTAGGAACAAGGCCTTGAAGTGTCAACAAATCCCTTTAATCATTTCCGGCCATGGACTTGAAGCCACCGATCTCAGAACCGGTCGTCGCCCATACGGGCGGGTCGTTGTTTGTTGGCATGGAGAAGCAGACGCACGGACTGTATCCCGAGCAAATGGTCTCGTCGTCCCCGACCCCTTGTGACAAATGTTACGAGGTCTTATTCTGCTGGTTGCGCGAACGTCGCGCGGGCGTGGTGGCGCGAACGAAGGCCGGATAGGGTTGTGGACTACCCCGAGATACTCCTGGGGCATTGTGGCGCGCCACGGAAACAGTGAGCAGAAGCTCTCGTTCTTGACGCCGCCAATGGGCTCTTTTTCACCCAAAAACCCGCGACACCTAGCTGGCTTTGGCAAACAAGTAGTAAAAAAATCTTGGAATTTCTGCACAGTTGTAGTATGCTTGCATATAAGGAGTTACGGAATTCAGCAGAGACGGACGGACCGCCTCCGGAGCCAGGTGTCGCGCGTTCAAATCGCGCCGAGCGCGCCATTTTTTGTCTCACCGCTGCCGCTTGAACACCATCACCAATTCCTTGACGATCCCGTAGGTTTGCGTCACGGGGATGACGCTCACCAACTCCCACCCCTCGCTGCCAAGCCCGTTCAGCGCACCATCAATCTCTTGCGTATCTATTTTCGTCCCCCAAAACCCCGCCACTTTCATTTTCAGCGTGTAATATTCCCAGTCCATAGTGATTACCCCGTTCTATCTCGATCAGAACCAGTTCATCTCGAGCGGTAACGTGGAAGCGGCATCCTTGCCGCTTTATCCCTGGTGCCACTCAACGGGACGAGGAAGTCGCATCCACGAATCCGTTTTGCCTACCTCAGGTTTCTATCCACATAATCCGGCCACAACGGGCAGTTCAAATCGATCCACGTCTTGATGCGCAACATCTCATCCGGCCCGAGTCGCACCTCGTGGTGGCCCGCGTTCAACACTTCCCACAGTTGGCTTTTCAACGATCCAAATGTCATCGGCTCAAATTTCTCGCACCCCCCCGAGTTCCAGCCGCAGTCGACGTAATGTACCAGCCCTTTCGTAATCAGCGTCCGATAGGACGCCGGCACTTTGTCCGCGTCGTGCACCCCACGGAAATCGAGTCCCGCGGGATGTTTTTCGTTGTGGCACGCAACGCATTTTGCATCCAGCACCGGCTGAACCTCGCGCTCGAACGAAAACGCCTCCGGACCCCACGACGGCGGCTCGATTTCACTCGCCAACACGCGCGCGGCCCGCGGACCGCTCGGCGGCGCCGCCATTTGCCGGTCTTCGTGGCACCCGATGCAACTCCGTTTCTCGCCCGCCTGCAAATGCACAACGCTCCGCATCCGCTGCAACTCGTTGTAATCCTTGTCGAGCACTTGGAAGTAAAGCGTTTTCCCCGCGGGCGCTTTAAACCGGGCGCTCCCGTCTTCCTCGACCGGCACCAGGCCCAGCGAGGCTTTCGCCACGTACGTTGGCCAGCCGTTCGGGCCGTTGACCTTGTCCACGGGCGAGGCGTAAAAGTCAAAGAACACCTCGTGATCTTTCCGATACTCGCCGTCCGGCTGGAGTTCGAGCCGGTGCTGCACCTCTTCCACCACACGCAGGTACTTGATGGCCCCGCGCGGCACCGCCGATCCCAGCCCCGCATACACATCGGCCAACTCGAACTCGCCCGGCTCGCCTGCCGCCGCAACCAGTTCCGGCAACACCGGCGGGCGCGGCGTCGGCCGGAACGGCGTCGGGCACATCGAGTCCAGGGCCTCCGGGCTAATCGTCTCCGGCTCGGTGTAGAGCAACTCGCGGTTGCCGTACCGATCGATGAGATACAGGCCGAACTGCCTCCGCGCCGCGTGCGAACACAATACGTAATCGCGCGAAACCGGGTACGGATCCCGGAAACATTCCTCGAACGGCGGCGCACCCGGCCACGGCACCTCCGGCGTCAAACACCGGATCGCGCCCGGATCAAACCGCCCCTGATCGAGATCGAGCAGCGCGATTGGCCCGTTCAGATCGCCGAAATGGCTGATGAGCGTGCAAGCGATCTCGTTCGTCCCCGGCACCTGCCGGCCGTTGACGTAACCGTTGGGCTGGATGATGTCGTTGCCAAACACCAACTCCGGATGCGTACCGTCCGGCCGGATCGACCACAGCGTGTGGCCGAAATCCGCCCCTTTATCCACGTACTCCCACCGTGTCCAGATGATCCGTCCGTCGTTCATAACGGACGGCGCCCACTCCGTCAGGTTGGCAAACGACAGCGGCCTTATCTCGCTGCCATCGGGTTTCATCCGGAACAACACCGACGACTGCGGCCGCCAGCAGAACACACGGCACGTACACCGTGTCGAGATAAACGCCATCTCGCCGTTGGGCAGCGGCGTTGGCCAGAAATCGTGGAACGGCCCGTTGGTAATCTGGCGCAGGTCCGACCCGTCCGCCGCCATCGATATGATGTGATAGTAACCCGGCTTGGAATCCCTGTAACCGAAGTAGACGCGTTGTACGTCAAAATCGGCCGCCGGGTTCCTCGCAATGCCGTCGCCGGATTCAAACAACGAAGTCAAACTCGCCCGATCCGGGTGCAGCCCCTCACCGTCCCGCGGGATGGCCAGCACAAAAATCCCGCCGCCCGGCCGGAACGGCGCATCGAAATAATCGCTGTAATTGTGCGACGGCCGGAACGCATGCCGTTTCACAAACAAAATCTTCTCGATACCTGCCAGTGCCGGGTCCCGCAACATCAGCTCCCGCTTCGCCAACCGCGCCTCATAGAAAAGATCCCGTCTGGGACGCTCCCCGGCAGTTGTGGGGAGTGTCCCATTCTTGGTTATTGTGGTGCGGGCGTCCCGCCTGCTCTTTTCCCTCAACTCGCCAACCCGCGCCTTGGCCTCCTCGACATCAACCCCGCTCGCATCAAACCGCGCGATCATTTCATCCATCAGGTCCAGAGTCCGGCCCGCGGGATCATACTGGAAAAGATGGAGCGCGTACTCCGTTCCCCGCTCGTCTTTAATCTGCAACTTGAACTGCGGCCCAATCGGCCCGTGTTCCGGCGCGATCTCGATCACGCGTTCCTCGCCCGCCCGCAACCCAACCGACTCATGCTCCGCCGCATTAGTCAAAATCGTCGTATCGTGGCTTGCGCGCACCGCGACCACGAAAGCATCTTCTCTCCCGACCATTTCCCGCACCGCGACTTTTGCCCTGTGCAGCAAAATGCCGCGCCCATTGGCCGGCGTGTGTTTGCCCCCCATCCCCAACCCGACACGAAGCCCCGTTTCTTCGAACCCCGGAAACCACTCGAGCGGCAGCCGCACCACGAAAACTCCCCGGCCAACCGATACAGACTGATCCGGTTCGACCGAGTCCGCCACGCCAACCATGCCGCCATGTTTCTCGTAGGTATTAAACTTCAGTTTCTTTCCCTCGATCATCACCACACCCGCGTTTCCGCCGTCGCCCGTCGAGACCACCGCCAGGTGCTTGCTCAGCAGCCGATCCATCGCCAGGCACAAATAAACATCTTCCCCATACGTCGCCGCCCACAGCTCGATTTCGGCCAGCGGGCCCTGCTCCCAATCGAGCGGATCCGCCACACGAACCACGCCGCGCGACGCCTCCTCGAGCCAGCCCCGCTTGTTCAACCGCGGCGCCCGCGCCAACTCCGGCAGCGGCAGAACGTCGTCGCCCACGTGCCTCGGGTACTCGGTCACCCGCCCATTGTACGGCACCAGCGTCGGGCACAGGTCCGCCCGCCCGAACGTTTTCAGCCACGCGTGCTCCTCGCCCAGAAACGCCGATCGCAACGGGTCGGTATCGAGGTCAAACTTCCGCGGTTCCGGGGCAGAGGCAACTGACGGAATGACGCCCATGGCTATCTCGCCCGCAACGCCCGACGATACCGATTTCACCGTTGTCCAATTCGCGCCGTCCAGCGAGACGCAGACGTCAAACTTCACCGGCACCCGGTCGCGGAACACGCCGTTGCGGTCGCGCGAGAACACCACCTTCGCCACGTCAGACTGCTGCGGCAACTCGACCTGCACCCATTCCGAATCCGTCCCCGCCGCAACCCAACTCCGGCCATTCCCATACTCGCCGTCGTTGAGATGCTCAACCTTGTGAATCGAATGGCCGCCAATGCAGGAAGAAGCAGATGCTTTCGCGCCGGCCAATCGCGCCAGGTTTCCGGTGCCATTCGGCGCATACACTTCCAACTCGTCAATGCACGCGGCGGTCCCATCCGCCGTCGCATACACCACCAACCGCACAAACCGCGCCGGCGCCGCAGAAAACTCGACCGCGTTCGGCTTGTCCGGCGCGATCGCCTGTTCACCTAAAGCATCCCCGGCAACCGCCAGCATGACTACAATGAATAACATGCCACGCATGCGAATACCCTCCGTTTCCCGCGGCTGATTATAACCTAATACGGCGCCGGCTTTCTGTAATCGTGAGAAAACGGTTTGATTGCCTGGGCTGACGCACGTAAACTGGCTGCCAATGTGAGAGGCGCTCGTCCGGGAAGGCCAACTCAATGCGAAGTGTCAAAGCAGCCGCTCTGATTTTGCTGATTGCCGGGTGCCGCGCAGGTGTGGCGCCCGAGGAAACAATCGCGCTGGACCAGTACCCCCGCAAGCAGGTACTGCGGGGCGACGAGTGGCGTTGGGCTCGGCGGATACCGGGGGGCGGCGCCCGCATGGTCGAGTTGGGCGTGCCACAGTCGGAACAGGCTTATGTTCGGCTGGGCCTGTTACCGCGCGACGTGAGCGAGCAGGCCCTTCACGTGGATGTCCTGGCGGGCGACGACGTGGTGGTCTCGTTCAAAACTACCGGGCCACTCGTGTGGACGGACCGGCGCGTGGAACTCGGGCCTCAAGCCAAAGGCCAAGCCTGCCGGGTGCGGTTCCGCAGCGCGCGCGATTTCATGATCAGCACCTGCATGCTGGTGGACAGGCCCCCAAGAACGCCCAACGTGATCATCGCACTGATTGACGCCGTGCGAGCCGACCATTTGGGTTGCTACGGGTACGCCCGGCCCACCTCCCCGCACATCGACGCCCTTGCGGGAAACGCCGTCCGGTTTGAGAACTGCATCGCACAGTCCTCGTGGACGCGCCCCTCCGTCGCAACGCTCCTGACCGGCTGCTACCCGAGCACGCACGCCGCCGTCGACCGCGACAGCGTAATGCAATCCAACCTCCCCACGCTGGGTGGCAGCCTGAGCGCGCACACATATGAGACGCACGCTTACATCGGCAACCCGATGTGCCTGCCTATCTGGGGCACCGCCAATGAGTTTGACCGCGTCTTGCACATACACCGGACGGACTCCCAAAAAGTCGGCGACAACGTGATCATCGACAAGGCCCTCGCCGCCGTGGAGGAATGCCGGGGTATTCCGTTTTTCCTTTATCTTCACTTGGTAGGTTTGCACACCCCGTACACGTCGCGGGAGCCGTACAACACTATGTTCGGGTGCACCGGCATCACGGGCGGCGAAGAGAACATGCCCACGCAGGATCTCATCAACTGTTATGACGCGGAACTGGCGTTTTCCGACGTCCAAATCGGGCGGCTGGTGGACGGACTGCGGGCGCTGGATCTGTACGACGACACGGTGCTGGTCGTGACGGCCGACCACGGCGAGCAGTTCTACGAGCACGGCGCATTCGGCCACGGAATGAGCCTGCATGTCGAGGAAGTCCGGATTCCAATGATCATCAAACTGCCCAACTCAGCGGCCGCGGGAACGGTCTGCAACAATGTCGTCGAGATGATCGACCTCGCCCCCACTCTGCTCGAACTTCTCGGGATACCGGCCGAACCACGCTTTCAAGGGGCGTCCTTTGCCGGAGTTTTCCAAGGCCGGGCACTGGACAACCCCATGGCCTACGCATCGCTGCAACTCGAAAAGAAAAGCGCGTACATGGCCCAGAACAGCCGCACCAAGTTCATCAAGGATCTCGCAGAAGGGCGTGAGACGTGGTTTAACCTCGAACGCGACCCGTTGGAACAACAGCCGATGGAGGCGCCGGCCGCCGCGTTCCCGGGCGGCCCGGAACTCGTGGATTTCGCCAACGCCATCGCCGCTCTCGAGACCCATGGCCTCAATGTGCTCATCACCACGGGCCAAGAGGAAATCGGCGTCGTCTCGGGCCGGTTGCGCGGGGAAGGCGTCAAATTGGCGGCCGGTAGGTCGAACGCGGACGACTGCAAGGTTCGTGAAGAGGGCGGCGGTGTAGCGTTTGAAATCGATTTTGCCGGCGGACGCAGCATGCGCCCGGGTGCCGCACAGTGGCATGAAATCGTCCAGCAGGAAAGCGCGCAACTGCGGTTTTCAGCCCCCGGCGACGCCGATCTTCTCCTCGATCTCGAGGTGGACGGGCGGCCCGTATCGCCGTCCGAGATTTTCCTCGGCCCGCCCAACACGCCAACCCACCCGCAAAAAAATGTCTTAACGCTTTCCAACATCGTGGCGGATTCGCGCGCGTTCGATCCGTTGTTGCTCGACCGCCGTTTCGCCGTGTATGTATGGTATGTGCCGATGCCCAAAACAATCAGCGACGATGCGCTTGCCCCGGAGGTGCGCGACGCCATGCAGGCGCTCGGATACCTCAAGTAGCAGGAAGGAGAACAAGATGGACAAGATCACGTCAAGGCCTATACGATTCCCGACAGGGCATCTACCTCGACGGCATCAGCCCAAAAGACCAATGGCAAAAATGGCAGGCATACGGCGACAAGTACGTGCACGAATACTGGAGAACCCGCGGCGAAGAAGCAAAGAAAACCCGACACGGCGGCGCTGACTATTTCGTCATCTCCGATTTCATCGAAATGGTCCAGCAAGACCGCGAACCCGGCATCGACGTCTACGACTCCGCCACACGGAGCGCCGTAACGCCGCTCTCGCAGGAATCTCTCCGCAAAGGCGGCAGCGACGTAAAGTTCCCCGACTTCACCACCTAGCAAAAAACGGGGACTGACTCGCTTTTTCCCGGCAGTTTGGGAAAAAGCGTGTCTGTCCCCGCTTTTCGCGGCACCGCTTTTCGCAGGCGGTTTGGGAAAAAGCGTGTCTGTCCCCGCTTTTCGCGGCAGCTTGAAATAGGCCGGCCGCGCTGCAATAATAGGCCGGTATTTGAGATCCGACAGATCGGTCCGATCCGTCCGATCCGTCCGATTCGGAGGGGAAAAAAGCATGCCAAAGATCAGGCCCAGCGGCGGCTACCGCGAACTCCGCAGCTTCCAAACATCCACCATCATCTACGACGCCACCTACTGGTTTTGTGAGCACTTCATTGATTCGCAGCGGATGAGCGACCAGATGGTTCAAGCTGCCCGCAGTGGCCGCCAGAATATCGCCGAAGGCAGTCGCGCCTCCGCCGCTTCTTCGCAAACCGAACTGCGGCTCGTCAACGTCGCCCGCTCCAGTCTCGAGGAACTCCTTCTCGACTACGAAGACTTCCTCCGTCACCGCCACCTGAAACAATGGCAGCCCAACCACCCCGAAGCGCTCGCGATCCGCCGAATAGGCCAAAAACATCCGTCGGATCCGTCCGATCTGTCCGATGAGCAACGATACGCCCAATACGCCCACTGGCTTGACAACGAAGATCCCGCCATCCGCGCCAACACCCTGCTGTGCCTCATCAACCAGGCCAACTACCTGCTCGACAAACAAATCGCGGCGCTCGAGGAGCAGTTTATCGAAGACGGCGGCTACAGCGAAACACTCGCCACCGCTCGCCTCGCCGAACGCAACCGAAAAAAGGCTGTTGATCCGTCCGATCCCATTCCGCCCTGCCCTGAATGCGGCAAGCCCATGGTTCTGCGCACCGCCCAAAAGGGCAAGAACACCGGAAAACAATTCTGGGGCTGCTCCGCCTACCCCGACTGCAAAGGCCTCCTGGACATTTGAAAAATCCGTCCGATCCGTCCGATCCGTCCGATCGGGCTTGCTCCGGCTACCCCGACTGCAAAGGTCTCCTGGACATTTGAGAAATCCGTCCGATCCGTCCGATTGCTCCTCTCGCCCACCCCTCAGACTAAACCCCCACCCCAAGTGTAGTAAGATCAGAAAAACTAACCGGAGCGGCAAACATGCAGGATCGTATGCCGATAGTCATAATCGTCCTCACCTTACTAAACGTCCCGCTGTACTTGTGGCTGGGACGGGCCGTTTTCGGCGGCTGGCAAGGCTTCTTTGACTGCATCGTTTTCTGGTTTAAACCCGACCTGTGGTCATTCTTACAGGGGGAATGGTACGAGGATTTCGTCGCCGAACTAAAACTCGGTGTCTTCTTCGCCCTCTGCGCCGGCCTCGTTGCCGCCGAATTCTTGCTGCTGACACCCCTGCTCACCTCCGTCCTGAACTAATCCATCCTGTCAATCCCGTTATCCTGTCAAACTCCTCTCAACCCGCCGCCTCCACTTCCGCAACCCGCTCCCTCGCCGGCGCCTTCTCCCTGAAAAACACAAGCATGATGGCCGCGACAAGCAATGACACCCCGGCGGGCACGCTCCAGAAAAGCGTGTAATCGACCAGCCCCGTCTCGGGCGACGTCAGCAACTGCTGGAAATAGCCCCCCGCCACGTACACGCCCGCCGTACCGAACCCCGAGATGATGATCGCAAAAAGCGGTTAAATGCTGGACAGGGACATCACCGTTTATTTCTTCTTGGCACTTTGTAAGATCGTTACCTAAATTTCCCGCAGCAGTTGCTCTGTATCCTCGCTGATTTGTTGCTCTACAATCTGGCTATAGCCACCGCTCCTGAACTCGTGCTCGACATCGGGCTTCCTACCATTCATGAAGAGATCGCGCAATGAGTAGCCGAGGTGCTTAAGATACAGCAAGAGATCCCGTAATTCTCCAACCGTGGTTTTATCAAAGAGTTCATTTCGGGCTTCTTCGCCCAGTACCTCTGCATGGGCGAATACTTTATTCCGGAGGGGAGCGAATTTCTGCTCATAAATCTTCCGACGTGTATCGACACCTTTTCGAAGTTGCCTGAAATCGTTCGCTTCTGGGATGTACGCATTACTCACGTACTTCGTAAGTTCTGTGCTCGCATCTCGAAAGCCCATTCTCTCTTTGCGTTTGGCGAGCGCATTTCTATCAAACACAGTGACACTGTCCTGAGCCAATTTGAGAAGTCTATCAACACCATGTGTGTTCCTGCCAAACAGTCGACCAAGCACAATGACATAGCTCAACTGAAGGCTGTAGAGAACAGTGTTCCAGAAATGGCGCCTCTTATTCATCGCTCTGTGGATTCGTTTGTCCTTCGCTGCGGTGCGGTGGATCGCGAGCCAGGCGTGGAAACACTGCGATGCCAGTTCCACCTCACTGATGAAGACTTGAAGCTCTTGCTCGAACTTCTTCTCAGCATCTATCGTCATATTTGTTCTCATCGAAGCTCCCTTGAACGGTTACCGCTAATTGCATTCTGCCCTCTGTCTCCTGGGTCTATATGCATGCACTACGGCTATTTTGCCATTTCCTGGCTTGGGAATCAATGATAGTTATCTGCGATCCGCCACGCCAAATCTTCGCGGCAAGGCCGCTCTGGGTGCTGGTCTCCCCCCTCACCAAACTCGAACACAACCTCGGCCGCCGCTCCCGCCCCCTCCCAGTCGGCCGCCCCAAGAAACAGAGGCCCGAGAGACGGGAAAAGCGTAAATAGATTGCTGACCCCTAATGTTCTTGTACCCTAAAGGTTCTCTCTCTTTCCCGCCGATCACAACGACCTTCGCCCCTAAAAGTGTGCCTTAATTAACATTTATGGTACTATTCTTGGACTGAGCCTTTAGGACGGGTCATCGCCTAAAGAGGGGACGTTCCGATGCTCGACGGCTTGAATACGCGGACGAGGAAGATTGTACATAGTCTGTTGTTGGGCGAGGCAGTTTCCGTAGGGGGAACATCTGTAGCCCCTCTCGACGATCGGGAAAGGGTCTCTCTTTTTCTCTTGGTTAAGAATGTCAGCGAACTCTCACCGTTAAAAGGTGCGGCTCTCGCAGAGACGTTTCTTGAACTCCATTCAAAATACTGTGCTGCTATTCACAATGGTGGGTTAACCCTTGAGAAAACCCTCGGTCTACCCCTGACTTCAGCTTCAACTCAAGAAACTGCTAAAAGAAACAAGTGGAGGCTTTCGCAGTTGCGCGCAGAGTCTTTCCGTGGCTTAGCCCCAGCAGGCGTTCCATGGGAGTTCAATTTTAAGGGGGACACGCATCTCTTCCATGGCCCAAATGGATGCGGAAAATCCTCTCTGTTGGGTGCCATATGCTGGTGTCTCACGGGACGCCTGTTTCGCGATGACTGCGAACCATTAAGCCCGCAACCCGTGGAAGTATATAGGATGGCCGGAAGCAACCCACAGAAAACAGAACGTTTCGACGCTCTGGCGTTGCTCGATGGAAAGGGCAACAACACCCAGCCAGGAGCCCCTTACTACGTCGACCTTCAGCTAACTTCTGGAGAGGATGTGGTCTGGATTCGGCGTCACAGCCTGGATGGACTACAGTCGTCGACTGACGGAGCAAAATGGCAGACGGTGAACTCGATCGAAGAAATCGGTCTTGCTGAGCTCGATGCTGAGCTTCATATTCTGATGCCAGCTCGTGTCCCACACCTGAAGTTTGGCAAAAATGCGGACCTCGTTAAGATTTTTGCCCAGATAGTAGGACTGGACGATCTTGAAAACCTTGCTGAAGTGGCAAAAAGTCTCTGTACGAACTTGCGATCTACTGCGACACGACTCAGCAAACACGAATTAACGCCGAAAAAGGAACAGTTAGAAAATACCCTGCAAACAATTATCGAATCCGCCCCCGAGGAACTGAAGTCATGGCCTGAGTACAATAACGTGCTCCGTCCTTCACGGGACCTCCAGTGCATCGAAGCACTCGGAACGCGTCTACACGCACACTGCGTGCAACTGCGCAAAACGTTGGCAAAGGACCTTGGTATTCAAATTCCATCAGAGGAATCAGAGAAGTGCCGGGAGTTTCAGCAGAGCCTCAAGAACCTGCCCGGGCAAGTCCAATCTGCAATTGAGTTTCTTGCACGTATACCTGCTACAGTTCTTCCCCTAACCTTTGGGGAAATTGACCCATCTAAAGATGATGAATGCAAACTGAACGTCGATCTATCCGCCTTTGAGAGAGAGGCGCTTACAGAGGTTGCGGCGCGCCTAGCCTGGACGCGTGAGGAACTAGCTGACCCGAAGGTCAATCTAATGCTTCAAGCGGCCGAACATTTCAGGCCGGATATAAATGAATGTCCGGTATGTGATCAGAACCTCGAGTTCGTGCCTCGTGTGACCACAAGACTTCTCTCATTCAAGGAAAAATCATGCGAGCCACATCTTAGAAAAACCCTAGAAGATCATGAACGTGAACTACTCGACCGCCTTAATGCGATCATTCCGGTCGAAAAACGCACTTTAGGGAATCAAAGCCTATCAGACCGCATAGCTGAAGATTGGAAAAAGGTAAAGCAAGAGCGGATGCCGGGTCTGCTCGAAGGCATTGCCGGCAAGTTCGATACGCGCATTGCAGGTATCGCCGCTAATTGTGAGGTAAATGAACTAGTAGAGGGTTTCGTCTTTCCAGGAAAAGATCAAGATCGGCTTCAGACGGCATATAACCGGCTTGAAGAGCAGATTACCCACGCAAGACGTTTTCTAAAACTTCTTGCGTCGTTAAAGGAGCGTGAAGCGGAAGTGCAAGAAGTTCATAAATTAATAGCAGGCACCGAAATGGCAGATTCTCTTTTATCCGTCCTTGAGCGTGGAAGAGAAACAAACGCGGCCGTTTCCGTTTATGAACAGGTTTATAGTTCGCTGAACAATGTATGTACGACACAAAAGTCAGTGGAAGTGATAAGCGACAGGATAGCTACATGCGGTTCACTTGCGGACTGCCTGGAAGCTTCTAAGAGACTTGCTGATCTCGTGAGAAAGGAAGTTGTCGGTCAGGTAAGGTCCATCGAGCCTAGTATGCAGAGATACTACAAACATCTTTATAATTCAGACATTCTCCCCTTCAACATGCTAACGGCCGGTCACGCAATGAACCCTGATATTAAGGATCTGCTAAACGCTTATCTCAAGGCAGGAAATGAGCTTGTTCCTATCGCACCCTTTGCAAATGCGGGGCGCCTCAGAGCTTTGGCGCTTTGCTTTATTTTTGCGCTTCTTGATAAATCCCCGCAGAGTCTTGCCATACTTGTGCTTGATGACCCGGCGCTCTCTATGGATGACCAGCACAAAGCTCGTTTTCTTACACATCTGCTTGTGCCAAGAGCAGCCGAAGAGCAAGTTTTGTTGGCGACGCACTACGAGAATTTCTTTAACGAAGCAAAAAGCAGGCTCACCGATGTTGTTGTGAAGCGTTTGACTCCGAGGCGATGTAACTGTGATGCGGTAGGTTTTGAACCCGGTAAATGGCTAGATAGGGTCGAGGAATCATTAAAGAGGCCAAGTAGTACTTGGATGGAGTCTGCGATCGGGTGCCGCAAATGGCTGGAGGAAACACTTGGTACGCTGAGCGCTTACTCGCCAGTACCTTTTCATGTTTACAATAATATTCGGGGTACGATCGAGAACTATCGGCAAATCCAGGACCCTCGCATCAAGAGTACAAATAGGGATCATTTGTTGCGGCTACTTTCTATAGATTTTGTGAAAAAGATTCATGACTTAACGGCCCACGCCGGGTCATCGCCAATTAATACTGACATAGAAGACCTTCTTAAGGTGCTCCGCGAGTGTGAGAAATATGCCAAGGCAGACATAGAGGCGTTCAAGGAAAACTATTATCGGGATCTTCAAGCTTTGTCCATTGAAGCGAGACCGGTCGTTCAACCTTTAAAACTGCAGTCTTCAGTATCTCGTCCGCACATGGACATTGTTGGAATGGCTGCCGCATCCGGCACAGGAACTGGAATCCAGTGGCAGGAGCGATCAAGGGTCAATTTAGGTGATTTTGGTGTAGCTGTTGCAAAACTTGATGTCATCGCGCCAATTGCTCATGTAGGTCAAGTCTTGTTGCTGGATGGTCTAGAAAGATTGCCAGAAAACGAGGATCTTGTTATTGCACGGACTCGAGAGGGGGAGCGCTTTCTTCGCAGATTCTGGAGGCGAGGCGACTTCTCACTGTGCTTGGAAGCAACTAACCCTATACAGCCTTACGAACCGATATTCCTACGGAAGGGTTTTTGCGAAGTGAAAAGAATGGTCGGGGTCATCTTTGATTCATGCCGTTGTGGCCTAGGGAAACCCGGCGACGAGTGGTTTGATCCCGACGGGGCCGTGACCCCCAACTTGAAGGAGCTGTATGGTCTCAGGGTCTACGGAAGCAGCATGGAGCCAGTCGCACGTGATGGGCAAATGGTACTTGTCCGGGAATCATCGGACTTGCATAGCGTCAGGGATGGAGAGCTTGTTTGTGTTGACCTGGAAAACCACGGGGCCGTTGTGAAACGCTGTTTTTCTTATGACGGGCATTGGTATTTCATCTCAGTTAATCACTCGGAAGTCAGCCCACCTATCGTTGTTGCTGAGAAAGACATCCGTGAACGAAAACTATATGTTCTCCGTGGGGTGCTTTTCGAATACGACAGGTAATTCCTGGAAGTTCAAGAATCAACACTATTTTGAAAGACTAAAATACCCGCATCAGGATGCAAACTGGGGCTGAAAGGCGGCAGGCTGGATTACGGTGGAAACTCTGGGTAAATAGTAAATAGGGCAAATAGGGTAAATGGTAAAGGTAAATAGGGACAGTCACGAATGGCACTGACTTAAGCAAGTTAACAGTCTCTTCTCAGAACTTGAAACTTGCTGCTAAAGCAGTTTTGAAGTCACGCTAAAGCGCGCTGTGGACAAAGGGTTATGCCATGACCACCCCGTCTAAAGGCGGGTGCAAAGAGGAGCCTGCTAAAGCAGGCTAAAACGGTGGTGCGCCAGTGCCGGCTGCCTTAAGTCAGTGCCATTCGGGACAGTCACCGTTTATTTCTTGCTGGCGCTTTGTCAATCCCGTTATCCTGTCCAATCCTTTCAACCAGCCGCTTCGGCCACTTCAGGAGCCCGCTCGGTGGCGGGCGCCGTCTCCCTGAAAAAGACGAGCATGATGATCGCGATACACAGCGACACGCCGGCGGGCACGCTCCAGAAAACCTTGTAATCGACCAGCCCCGTCTCGGGCGACGTCAGCAACTGCTGAAAATACCCGCCCGCCACGTACGCCCCCGCCGTGCCGAATCCCGAGATGATGATCGTGAAAAGCTGCTGTGCCCCGGCGCGCGTCTCGGCGGTGCTGTGTTGGTCGACGTAGATGTAGGCCGCGGTGAAATAAAACGCGTAGCAGATCCCGTGCAGCGAAATGCCCGCCAGGATCGGCGCCGCCGTCTGGCCGAACGCGAACAGCGCGTAACGAACCGCCTGCGCCGCTAGCCCGACCACCATCGCCTGTTTCACGCTGATCCGCCCGAGGCAAATCCCCAGCAGCCCCAGCACCACCACTTCCGATACCTGCCCGACGCTCATGATGGGCATGATGTACTCGTTGCGGAACCCCAGTTGGCTCAGGTAGGGGCTCATCCCGAGGTAGTACACCTGATGCGTCATGCCGCTCGCAAACGTCAGCACGCACAACAACAACAGCCCCGGCTGGACCAGCACTTTCAGCGCCTTCCAATACATGACCGTGGTCCGCTCGCGCCGCGCCGGCATCTCCGACCGCGGCAGCGCCAGCATCGAGTACGCCGCCAACACCAGCGACGTCGCCGCCGACACGTACAGCATCCGCCGCACGTCGCCGCCGCCGCGCAGCCACACAAAACTAAGCCAGCCCACTACTACCCACCCTGCCGTACCCCACATCCGCAGCCCGCCGAAATCCCGCCGCGCGTCCGCCACATTGTGCAGGGCCACCGCGTTCGTCAGGCCAAACGTCGGCGTGAACGCAAGCCCGTACACGAAGTAAAGGCCCAGGAACGGCCAAAACGAACCCTGGCTCGCCAATCCCAGCATCGCCACCGCCGAAAGGCCGTGGCACAACCCCAGCATCCGCTCGCCGCGCATGTAACGATCCGCTACATGAGACGCCACAAACGGCGCAAAAAACGCCGCCAACGCCATCACACCCATCACCTGGCCCACCTGGTACGCCTCGAAATGCAGCGAATTCCGCAAGTAATGGCTCAGGATCGGCACCGTACAGCCCGGCACAAAATACTCCAAAAACATCATCGCCGAAAGACGCGCCTTGAGGCGGGAAACCACGAACAAATCCTTTCTGTCCAAGCCCAATAAACGCCGATTATAGCCCATCTGTCCTCGTCATCAAAAAGCATCGAGCCATTTCGTCCCGATCGAGTCCCAACCACTATTTCTTGGGGTGGATAAGCGAGATCGCGTAATATGTAGTGATGCGGTTATCACGGCAATTGATTTCGCCCAATAAAGGCTGAAATAGACCAGTTTTTGAACTTTTTCCCGGATGCTCGGGTTTGCCATTTTGGCAGCACCAACGGCCCGCAAACATAAGTCTATGAAAAAAAATACGTTACACTGGAACTTAGAAACATTTTGGAGTATTATAGGCACCGGATAAGTGCAAAAGGCAGGAAAAAACCGCCTTGAATGCGCGAATTGGGTTCTGTTACTATTCGGCGCGTGTGCGCGTCCCGCTAATGGGGTAGAGAAAAACAAAAACAGGAGAGTTGGAGGAGAGATGAACAACATGCGCGTGAAGACGTTGTGTGTGCTGATGTTAGTGTTGGCGATGGTAATTGCCCCCGGCTGCAAACGCGGCCAAAAGCCGATCAATCCCGATCTTACCCAGGGCGCCGGGCCAACGACGCCCGAGCGGCCGGGCGGGCCGGAATTGCCGGCTATTGACCAGGAATCGATCCTGTTTGGGCCGAGCGGGCTTCAGAAAGTTTACTTCGATTACGACAGCTTCGCGCTGCGGTCCGATGCGATCAGCACGCTTAACGACAACGCCGGCAAAATCAAGCAGGCCCCCAATGTACTCATTCAGATCGAGGGCCACTGCGACGAGCGCGGCACCCAGGAGTACAACCTCGCACTGGGAGAGAAACGCGCACTCGCCGCCCGCGATTACCTGATGACGCTTGGCATTTCCGGCAACCGGCTCGTGACAATCAGCTACGGCGAAGAGCGCCCCGCCGTCGAAGGCAGCGATGAGAGCGCCTGGAAGTTCAATCGCCGCTGCGAATTCAACAAAGCCATCAACAGATAATCGGCTATGAAACCCAAACTGCGGCTTGGCATATATGTCCTGACGGCGATGCCGTTGGTGATTGGGTGTGCGACGGGCGGCAACCAGATCCAGAACACCGTGTATTCGACCCACCGGCACGTGGCCAATCTCGAGCAAAACCTGCAGGGGTCGGTTCAGCAACTCAACCAGACCGCTGCCGGTCTTCTTGCGCGAGTCGACGCCAACGACCAGGCGCTCCGCGCCGTCGCCGGAAAGCTCGAAGAAAACCGCGCCAAACTCGACACGCTCGAGCAGCGGCTCGATGCCCTGATTCGCACCTACTCGCGCCAGCAGCAACGCGCGCTCCCAGGACCCGGCTCGCCCACAGGCCAGTCCGAGGTCGAGATCAGCGATCAGGATTTCGTGGTGGAAGACCCTGACGGGGCCGTGCGGCGGTAAGTTCAACCGCAGCCGGCAACAAAGACAGGACGAGGCTCAAAAATGGTTAATCGACTCCTGCGAAGTGGGCTCATGATGGCTGTTGCGATCGGACTGGCGGGCTGCTTCGGCGCCGGCGGCGGAAACCAGTTCCAAAACACCGTCTACGACACGTACCGCCGCGTCGCCAACCTCGACAAAAACCTCCAGTCGTCGGTCACCCAGTTGAACGAAACCACCGCTACACTGCTGACCCGCGTCGACGAAAGCGATCAGCTACTGCGCAACGTCCAGGGAGTCCTCGAGGAAAACCAGGCCAGACTCATCAGCCTCGAACGAAAACTCGACTCCCTGACCAACATCATCTACCGCGAGCAGGGAAGGACCCTCCTTCCCGGATCTCCCTCGGCCGTCATGCCCCCGGCGGGGCCGCCGTCGGAAGTGGGAGTCGGCGGCGGGTATGGCCCGGCTGGCGCCGCCCCAGGCTCACCGCCGGGTATGGCGCCCGGCGCGCCGGTTTCGCCTGGCGCCCCGGCCCCCCAGCCACAGGAACAGCCCCCCCTCGAACCCATTGCGGTTGGGCCGCAGGCTCCGGCCGCGACCACCCCGCCCTCCACCGGCTCGCCCGATACGGATTACCTCGCCGCACAGAAGAGCTACGCCCGGCAGGACTACCAGGCCGCACTTGACCAGTTTGGCGCGTTTCTCCAAAAGTACCCGCTGTCGATGCAAGCGCAGAACGCCCAGTTCTGGCGCGCCAAATCGTTCCAGGCGCTCGAACGCTACGAGGAAGCCATTGCCGAATACAACCGGCTCCGCGATTCCTATCCTACCGGCCCCAGCGACAACCCGGCCAACTCCAAAGTGCCTTCCGCCATGCATCAGCAGGCCGTCTGCCACGCCCGGCTCGGCCAGACCGAGCGCGCCATCGAACTGTTCAAACAAGTAATCCGCGATTTCCCCAATTCGCCCGCCGCCGTACAAGCCACCCAAGACCTCCAGCACATTCAGTAAACACCGTCCAAACTCATCCCCGCGCGGGGTCTCCCAATCCCGCGCGGGGCAATTGTTTTTTCCGTAAGCCGACGCGCCGACAAGATCGGCGTCGCCGAAGTCCGCCCCGGACCCCGGCCGCTCCGCTCGAAAAGTTTGAGCCGTTTGCGTTAAGATCCCGCGAGTATCTACAGGAGGTCGTTTGAGATGAAGTACTATCTTGGCTTGGATGCCGGCGGCACAAAAACGTTCTGCCTGATCGGCGACGAGCACGGAAACATCAAGGGGTTCGGAATAGCCGGTTGCGGCAGCTACGAATATTACGGAGTCGCACCCGCCGCCGCAGAAAACCAAAAAGCGGTCCAAGCAGCCCTCGCCGAAGCCGGACTCGCACTCAAAGACATCTCCGGGATTGGCATGGGCATAGCCGGCGCCGACCTCCCCGAAGACTACGAAATGCTCGATCGCGAAATCTACACCCCCCTGTTTGGTCAAATCCCCCGCGTGTTCCGCAACGATTCCATGGCCGCATTGCGCGGTGGCACCCGCGAACCCTACGGCATCGTCATCGCCTGCGGCACCGGCTGCGTCTGCGCCGGCGTAAACCCACAAGGCCGCCACACCCGCGTCGGCGGGCTCGGCGAACCGTTCGGCGACGTCGTCTCCGGCAGCAGTATCGGCCTTCGCGGCATCCAAGCCGTCATGCAGGCCCGCGACGCCATCATCCCCCCCACTCTGCTCACAAAAAAATTTGTCGACCGCGGCGGCTGCGCCGACGTCGAAGACCTGTTCTACAAGCTCTACCGCAACCAGTTGACCCACCAGGACCTCCAGCCCATGGCCAAACTCGTCTTCGACGCGGCCTGCGAGGGCGACTCTGCCGCCGTCGAAATCCTCGAATGGGGCGGCCGCTACCTCGGCCTGATGATCAATGCAGTTGCAACAAAACTCGAAATGCGGCAAAATGAATTCGATCTGGTCACGGCGGGAGGTGTGTTCAAAGGGCGTAGTCCCGTCCTGATGAACGTGATGAGCGCCGTGGTTCATGGCGATTGCCCGCTGGCCCGCATCGTCATGCCCGTGTTCGAGCCGGTCGTCGGCGCGTTGTTGCTGGGCATGGAGTTGGGCGTGCAGGTAGACCAAACTGTCTATGGCAACCTGGAACGGCAACTGATCGAAGCCGGAAAAAAGTACCAGGTAAACTTTAAGGCGAACTAAAAATGAAACTCCGTGGTGCGCATGTTGTCGTATTGGTGGCCGTGGCCGTGATTGGGCTGTTGGTATACGGGGGCGCCAGAATGGCCGGCCAGGCGCCCGGCAAACAAGCCAACGAAGACCAGTTCCTCGAAGAGATCCGCCAAATAGCGCCGACCGCCCCGTCCACCGAGGAAGGAACGGTCCCGCCACTGGCCAAAGCCGACCAGGCGCCCCGTATCGAACTCGAACCCGCCGGCGACATCAACATGGGCGTCATTCGCAACGACGGCAACACCACCATGGAAATCAAGGTCCACAACAAGGGCAAAGTACCCCTCAAAATCACCAAGATCACTACCGGGTGCGGCTGCACACAGGCAACCATGGAACAAAAAGACAAGACCATCGCTGCCGGCAAGTTTTCCCCGCTGAGAATAACGGTCAACCCGGCCAAGATCGCCAGCGGGTTCGAATCGCGGAAAAGCGTGACGCTGAATTCAAACGACCCGGCCACGCCCGCATTCAAATTCAACGTGATTGTGAAGATCAACCCCGAGTATCTGCTCGAGCCCGCGCAGGTGGCTTTTGGGACGGTCGAGAAAGGCAAGCCGCACGAACAGACGATACTGCTGCGCCAACTGACGGACGACCCCCTCGAAATCAAAAACATTACTTCCATGGCGAGAAACCAGTCGCTCGAACTGTCGCACGAACTCCGCCCCAAGGAACAGTGGGTCGACCCCAACAAGCCCGAATACAACATCCATGTCAAGCTGGCCGATCACGTCCCCCTGGGCCGGTTCAACGGCCGGTTCACCATTCTGACCACGTGCAAACGGCGCGCACAAATACCCGTCACCGCCACCGCCACCGTCACCTCCTGGTATTCGATAACGCCGGCCCGCATGCTCGTGCTGCGGCAGGTCCCCGGAATGGGCCAGGACAATCAAGCCACGGCCGTCATCACGGCGGACAGGCCGTTTGAGATTGCCGATCTGGTTCCGACGATCGAAGGGTTGATTGCCGAAGTCCAGCCCGGCGAAAACGACAACTCCAAAGTTATCCAACTCAGCCTGGACGTAAACGCCAAGCCGCGCGGAAAGATCGAATACCTCAATTTCAATATCAAGAGCGGCGAACAAGTCATGAAAGAAATCCTCGAAGTCCGCGTGATACCCGCCACCGCTCCCGGCGCTGCTAACCCGAAAAGGTCGCGCCCGCTCATCAACCGGCCTCGAATAAAGTCGCTCCGGCCCGGCGCAATGACACTGCCCCCGGCGCCCAACGTGCAACCCGGGCAAACACCGCCCCAGCCGCCCCAGCCGCCGGCACCCCCCGCAACCGATCCAACTCCGCCCGCACCCACTCAGCCGACACCGCCCGCGCCCGCCGCGCCCGCGCCTTAATACTTGGGCGGTCAACCGTAAGACGAAATGACGGGACTCGCGGCCCCGCAACCAATGGGAGTGGAGAAGCGTGGCGCTTTTTGGGTTGGGCGATAAACGGCAAGGCGGCGACGACGGCCCCCCGCAGAGCACGGCTCGGCCGATCGCCGGCCATGAGGCCTTCTGCCGCATCTGCAACCGGCGTCAGCAATTCACCCGCTGCTGGCTTCGGGTGGATCCCATCAGCCAATGCCCGTGCTGTAAAACCGTTTTCGAGAACCTCGCGGCCCTGTACAAAGAGTTTCTACCCCTCTGCCCGCGCTGCGGCGAGTACCTCGAGCAGCCCGGGTTTGAATACGGGCTGTGCGACGGGTGCGGCTCGAAATTCGAGCTTGTGACAGGAACCCCGCCGGGCCTGCTGCCCAGCCTGAAACAACGCGCCGAAATGGAAAAACACGGAAAGGTCTGGAGGCGCACCTGATGCAATTCGCCGAAGCCCGGGCGCTCCTCGATCAATACGGCCAGGAGCACCTGCTCGAGTTCTACCCTTCCCTCGAGCCCTCGAGGCAGCGGGCACTCCGCCGCCGCATCGAGGCTATCGATTTCCACCTCATGACGCGCCTCATCGACCAGTGGGTGCTCCACGAGCCCGCACCCGAGAAATTCTCCCGCATCGAACCCATCCCCCTCATCCCCAAAGCCGCCGCCAACCCCCGCGCCGCCGAAGCCGTTGCCGCCGGCGAGGATGCCCTGCGACGGGGCCGGGTCGGGTTGTTCCTCGTGGCCGGCGGCCAGGGCACCCGCCTCGGGTTTCCCGGCCCAAAAGGGGCCTACCCGATAGGCCCGGTATCGTCAAAAAGCCTGTTCGAATTCCACGCCGAAAAGATCCACAACCTCCGCGCCCGATACGGATGCCCACTCCCCTGGTACATCATGACGAGCGAGTCCAACCACGATGAGACCCGCGAGTTCTTCACGCAAAACAGCCATTTTGGGCTCGACCCCGCTAACATCATGTTTTTCAACCAGCGCATGGTGCCCTGCGTCGACATGCAGGGCAAATTCATGCTCGACGCAACCGACAGTCTCGCCTGCAACCCCAACGGCCACGGCGGCTGCATCCCCGCCCTCGTCGAAAACGGCGCCCTCGACGATGCCCGAAACCGCGGGATCGACATGTTCAGCTATTTCCAGGTCGACAACTGGGCCGTACAAGTCGCCGACCCCTATTTCATCGGCCTCCACGTCCTTCACGCCGCCGAGATGTCCTCCAAGAACCACCGCAAAGACCACCCACGCGAGTCCGTGGGCGTTCACTGTCTTTGCGACGGCGTCTATCACGTCATCGAGTACACCGAACTCGACATCTACCCGCAGTTGCTCGAAACCACGCCCGACGGGAAACCCATCCATTCCGCTGGCAACTCCGCCATACACATCCTGTCCGCCGATTTCATCCAGCGCGTCTACAACGACTACGAGCATTTCCCCTGGCACCGGGCACACAAGAAAATCCCATGCCTCGACCACAACGGCAACCTCGTCGAACCCGACGCGCCCAACGGCTACAAGTTCGAAACGTTCGTGTTCGACGCACTCCGGTTCATCCGGCACAAACCCGTCGCGGTCGAAATCGACCGGCCCGGCGAGTACACACCCATCAAAGAATACGACGGCGACAACAGCGTTCTCGCCGCATGGCAATGCATGAACGAATACTGGGCCGATTGGCTCGAGGCCGCCGGATGCAACGTAGCCCGCGACGCCAACGGCAAAGTCGCCATAAAACTCGAAATCAGCCCACAATTCGCACTCACTAAAGACGAATTCCTCCAAAGAGCGCACGCGCGCGACGCCGGTAAATCCTGGCCCACCCAACACGACCTCGCTATCGGACCCAACGGCGAAATAATATTGGGCTGTGGCGAGCATTAGAGGTAAACAATTACCGTGCTTTCGGCGGCATGCCGCGACTTATCATCGTAGACAATGGCCATCTCGTTACCGGCGAACTTGATGTTCCAGTCGGCATGCGTGGGGATTAACATGGTGTCTATCACGGCCTAGTCGGACGCCGCCATCACATCGCACCTGCGGTCAAGTTCTGTGATCTTGCGTGCGCAATCCCGGCTGCCCGACGCCTCCGATAGAACGCGTACAGACGGATATTCCTTCTGAAACGCCTCGGCAATCTGTTTGAACGGCACCGATAAACTGCCCGCATGAAATACCATCACCTCGCCCGACACAGCGGCGTCTCCCGTTGCCCAGGCGCTCAAAGAAAAATACCCGCACGCCAGCAACCCCATTCCATACAAGAAACGGCGTGGCATCTGCTCTCCTTATCGTTTACTTCCCTTTTGCTTCGTTCCCATGCGTTGGTTCCATTCGGCGAACGCCTTTTCAACCGACTTCTCCACCTCGGCGTGCATCCGCTGAAATTCGCGCAACCACATGAGCCCGGCTGCGGTCAGACGCGTCTCACCGCCCGAACTTCCGCCCCGATGGCAATCCAAGAACGTGATGCTGAGCGCCTTCTCGGCCGCCCGCAAGTCGCCCCATGCCTTTCGGTAGCTGATGCCTACAGAAGCTGCGGCCGCTTGCAACGAGCCCAGGCAACGGATTGCGTCCAGCAACCGCCATTTGCCCTGTCCAAAAACACATCTGGCGCCGGGGCATGACAGCCACAGCTTGAACTCCGGTACGGCACCCACCGCTTTGGGCGCGGCCAAATGGCTCATCGGAAGCATCCCAGTTGACAGTTGACTATCTTGATATGGTTTTCGTTGCACAGCCGGCCGATCTCGGCTAACGCAACACCGTGCCTCTCGGCCAGAGCAAATGCTTCGCCGCAACGCAGTATCAAACGCCCATCCTGTTCCAACGCGGCCTGTTTCACCGCTTCCGTCAATGCTTCGGCAGGACACATTGCTTGCTCCTCTCGTTATGTTTTCCACAACATATCGATCCGCAGGATATCTATCCGCCCCCGCTAAATCAAGCCGGCCTCAGTGTTTGCCCCGATGGGGCGGCCGGAGCAGTGGCGATAAATACCGACGCCTGAAAAGTTGCTTCCTGAAAAAACACGGAGCTTGACTTACGAAAACGAATAAAACATAATCCCATGCCAAAGTAGGAAATGCTCTGGGGAGGCTTGAGTTTCGACTGCTCGTCGACACAGCCAAAAAACTGAGGGAATCCCGGTGATACAGCAATGTCCATCGCCGGGAGATACAGCGGAAAAGGAGAAGTTTGTTATGCCGGAACAAAAAGGTATTTCCCCGTCAGCGCCCATTAACCGGTGGTTTATCGCGTTGGCGGGCGTGGTCATGCAACTCGTCTTGGGAACGGTTTACGCTTGGAGCGTATTCAAGAAGCCTTTCATGGCGCAACACGGCTGGTCGGGAGACCGCGTGGGGCTTGCCTTTACCATTGCCATCCTTTTTGTCGGCATTGCGGCGGCGTTCGGCGGCAAGTTTGTCGACAAGGCCGGCGCGCGCAAGGTGGCTACGCTGGCGGCGATTTTGTTTGGGTTGGGCACGGTGCTTACCGGTGTCGCGGACGCGATGGGCAGCATCGTATTGCTTTACGTTGGCTATGGCCTTATAGGCGGTATCGGTAATGGATTGGGTTATATTACCCCAATAGCCGTTCTAGTTCGGTGGTTTCCCGACAAGCGCGGCCTGATCACGGGTTTGGCCGTGATGGGTTTCGGGTTTGGCTCGGCCGTTATCGGGCAGATTGCCCCCTTTATGATCCCCGAGGTGACGACCGCCGCGGACGGCGCCCTCCAGGTTGGTGCGCCGCATATGGGGTTGGCAACGACCTTCTATATTTTTGGCGCTGTGTTTTTTGTGCTGTTGATTGCCGCCGCCCAGTTTCTGAACAACCCGCCCGCGGGATGGACGCCCCCCGTGCCGGCCAATAAGCCGAAAGCCGCGGCGCCGGCCGCGGCGGGCGTGGACCTTGGCGGCGCTCTGTCAATGTACCAGTTTTACATCCTGTGGCTATTGCTCTTCCTGAATGTGGCGGCGGGAATTGCCCTAATCAGCAATCTGTCCGTGATGGCGCAAGAGGCTTGTGCCGTGACCGCGGTGACGGCGGGCACGGTGATCTTCGTATCGTCGCTCTTCAACGGGTTGGGCCGCATTTTCTGGGCGAGCCTGTCAGACAAGATCGGGCGAAAAGCGGTGTTCGCGATCCTGTTCGGCACGCAGGTGCCGCTGTTTTTCTTGTTGCCTCAAGTCACCAACATCGTCCTTTTTTCGGTTATTGCATGCTACATTCTGGCGTGTTACGGCGGCGGCTTCGCCTCGATGCCCGCATATGCCGCGGATACGTTCGGCGCGAAGAACATGGGGCAGATCTACGGCAAGATCCTGTTGGCATGGGCCGCGGCGGGCGTCGCCGGGCCGATGCTGATGGAGTACATCAAGAAAAGCTCCGGATCGTTCAAGACGGCCGTTTTCGTTGCAGGCGCCATGCTGATCGTGGGATTTGTGCTGAACTTGAGCTACCGCAAACCGAAAGCCGCGTAGCATCCGGCTTGGCGCGCAATATTGTGCAGATAACTACTAAAGGGAATGGTATATGATACAGCTTATCATTGACGGCCGGAAGGTAACGGCTGAACAAGGGCAGACTGTTTTGGAGGCGGCCCAAACCGCCGGCATTTACATCCCGTCACTGTGTTACCATCCGCGCACGGGCCGGGCGGGCCGTTGCCGGGCGTGCGTGGTGGAAATCGAGGGGATCCGGGGCCTCCAGGCCTCATGCACGACGCCTGCGAAAGATAATATGGTCGTGCAGACCCAGACGTCCACCGTGCTCGAAGCGCGCCGGATGATCGTGGAGTTGCTCCTGGCGAACGGGAATCATGATTGCCTTTCGTGCGAGGCCAACGGCGCGTGCGAACTGCAGGACATGGCGTACCGATTGGGGATTGAACGGCCCGCGTTTCTGATCCCCGAAGAACAGCAGCCGCGGGATGACTCGGCGGAAGGAATTATCCGCGATCCGAACAAATGTATTCAGTGCGGGCGTTGCGTTGCGGCGTGCAATAACACGGTAATGCATGAGGTGCTCGACTTCGGCTACCGCGGGGCGGGTGTGGAAGTCGTGTGCGACGATGACCAACCGATGGGCGCGTCATCGTGCGTTCAATGCGGCGAGTGCGTGCAGGTCTGTCCCGTGGGCGCGCTGATTCTCAAACCGTCGAAGGGCCGCGCCCGCGCCTGGGAGGTCAGCCACAACGAGGTGGTCTGTCCCTACTGCGGGGTGGGATGCATCATAGAGATAGGCGTCAAGGACGGGAAGTACCTCTGGGCGCGCGGCGCGGAGACGGACTGGTGCAAGCGGGCCAACCAGGGGATGTTGTGCGTGAAGGGCCGCTTCGGCCTCGAGTTCCTGAACAATCCGGACCGGCTGATAACGCCTTTGATCCGCCGGAAGGGCAGCCTCGAACCCGCCACTTGGGATGAGGCGCTGGACTTCGTAGCGAAGAAACTGAAGGCGGTCCGCAAGCAACACGGCCCCGACGCTATCGGCTGCCTCAGTTCGGCCAAGGTGACCAACGAAGAGAATTTCGCGATGCAGCGGTTTGCCCGTGCCGTAATCGGGACAAACAACGTGGACCACTGCGCGCGCTTGTGCCACTCATCGACCGTGGCGGGCCTGGCGACCACGCTCGGGTCCGGGGCGATGACCAACAGCATGCAGGAGGCTTCCAAGAGCGACGTAATCCTGATCACCGGCAGCAATACGACGTGGTGCCACCCGGTGTTCGGCGGCATGATCAAGAAGGCCGTGAAACAGCAGGGCGTGAAACTGATCGTGCTGGATCCGCGCGAGACCGACCTGGCCAAGATCGCGGATATTCATCTGCGCCAGCACAACGGCACGGACGTCGCCTGGCTGATGGGCATGCAACACCTCATCGTGCGCGAGGGATGGCAGGATCAGGCTTACATCGATGAGCGTTGCGAGGGATGGGAGGAGTATAAGAAAAGCCTCGAATTTTATACCCCGGAAAAAGTCGAGGAACTTACGGGAATTCCGAAAGATCGCCTCTTCGATGCCGCCAAGCTATATGCGACCGGCGGCCGTTCCGCCATTTATTTCAGCATGGGCATCACGCAGAGTTCGCACGGCGTGGATAATGTAAAGGCTTGTGCGAACCTCGCGCTCATCACGGGAAATCTGGGATTCGAGGGTGGCGGGGTAAATCCTCTGCGTGGACAAGTAAACGTTCAAGGCGCTTGCGACATGGGTGCATTGCCCAATGTGTTCAGCGGCTACCAACCCGTGGCCGATGAGGCCGCGCGCCAGAAATTCGCAACGGCCTGGGGCATAGACGCCTCATTCTTGAGCGGGAAGGTCGGCCAGACGGTTACGACCATGATCAACGCCTGCGGCAATGAAATCCGGGCGCTCTATTTCATGGGCGAAAATCCGATGGTCAGCGATCCGAACCTCAACCACGCCGAAGCGCAACTAAAGAAGCTCGACCTGCTGGTGGTGCAGGACATCTTCCTGACGGAAACGGCGAAAATGGCCGACGTGGTGCTGCCGGGGGTGGCGTTCGCGGAGAAGACCGGTACGTACACCAACACCGAACGGCGCGCCCAATTGAGCTATGCGGCGATCGAACCGCCCGCGGGGGCGCGGCAGGACCACGAGATCATCGCAGACATCGCCGGCCGCTTGGGGTACGCCGATTTCCCGAGGACGCCCGAGGCCCTGTTCGCGGAGATCAAGGCATTGACGCCCTCTTACCACGGCATGACCTTCGAGCGGATCGAAAAGAACCGGGGCCTGCGCTGGCCGTGCCCGAACGAGGACCATCCCGGCACACCGATCCTCCACGTCGGAAAGTTCCCGCGTGGGAAAGCAGTGCTTTCCGCGTTAGCGTACCGCCCGCCGGCCGAAGAGCCGGACGCGGAATACCCAATGCGGCTGAGCACGGGACGCATCTTGCAGCATTTCCACACGGGCAGCATGAGCCGGCGGGCGCCGGTGCTTGACCACCTGGTCCCGCATGGCGATGTCGAGATACACCCCGAGGACGCGCTGGAACTGGGGCTGTGTGACGGCAGGCGGGTGAAGGTGGCTACGCGGCGCGGGGCCGTGGTGACGACGGCGCGGGTGACACCGCGCGTTGCGCCGGGATCGCTGTTCATGGCGTTCCACTTCGCGGAAGCCGCGGCCAATCGCCTCACCAACGACGCGCTCGATCCCGTAGCCAAGATACCCGAGTTCAAGATATGCGCGGCCCGCATCGAAGCGGCGGAATAGCGGCGGGGAGGAACCAACATCATGGAAGTTTCCTTGCGAGAACGAATCGGCGCGCTGGCCGCGCGGTATCCCCATAAACGGGCGGCGCTGCTGCCGGCATTGTACGCCGCGCAAGACGCCAACGGTGGGGTCATTTCCGAAGAAGACCTGCGCGATGTGGCGAGTCTCCTCGGGATCAGCCCCTCCCAGGCATTTGGCGTAGCCTCGTTCTACACGATGTTTCGGAGTAAACCCGTTGGCAAGTATCATCTCCAGGTGGACACCAATCTGCCTGCGACTCTTGCCGGGGCGGACGAGCTCTTGCAACACCTCCTTAATCGTCTGGGTATCCGTGCTGGTCAGACGACCCCGGATGGGTTATTCACGGTATCCACCGTCGAGGACTTGGGCGCGTGTGGGACATGCCCCGTGATCCAGGTTAACGACCGTTACTACGAGGCGATGACGACCGATAAAGCAGACCGTTTGATCGAGTCCCTGCGGCAAGGAAAATGGCCGGAGTGGCCGATCGCCGCGCACTTCGCGTCGGAGTGCAACATCCTGTTGCGGCGGCGCGGACGGCCCGACTCGACGGCGCTGAAAGGCTACGTGGCGGATGGAGGATATACCGCGTTGGCCAAGGCGTTGTCCATGGCGCCCGGAGCCGTCGTGGATGCCGTGAAGACCTCCAGTCTCCGTGGCCGCGGGGGTGCGGGCTTCCCCACGGGCATGAAATGGGGCTTCGTTCCCAAAGACTCGAAGAAGCCCGTTTACCTCGTCTGCAATGCGGATGAAGGTGAACCCGGAACGTTCAAAGATCGCCAAATCATGGAGTTTGATCCGCACCTGTTGATCGAGGGGATGGCCATAGCGGCCTACGCCATCGGCGCGAAAACCGGGTTCATTTACATCCGCGGCGAATTCTCGTGGATCGCCCGGATTCTGGAAGACGCCATCGCCGAGGCGCGTGCGGCGGGCAAATTGGGCCGTGACATCCTCGGGCGCGGGTTCGAGTTCGACGTGGTGGTGCATCGGGGCGCGGGTTCCTATGTCTGCGGCGAGGAAACCGCCCTTATCGAGTCGATCGAGGGCAAACGCGGCCAGCCACGCGTTCGCCCGCCGTTCCCCGCTCAAGAGGGATTGTGGGGCTGCCCCACAATCGTCAACAACGTAGAGACGCTGGCGTGCGTGCCGTATATCATCGAAAACGGTCCGGATGCTTTCCGTCAAATCGGCCCAAACAACAACTTCGGCCCGAAACTCTTTGGCGTTTCGGGCCATGTGAACCGGCCGGGCATCTTTGAGTTCCCGCTGGGAGTTCCATTAACCAAGGTTCTCGATGCGGCGGGCGGTGTGAAAGGAAAGATGAAGGCCGTCATCGTGGGTGGATTGTCAACGCCGCTGCTGACGCCGGCCGAAGCGGCGGACGTCCGGCTCGACTACGAATCCTGCCTCAAGTCTGGCACCATGCTTGGCAGCGGTGGTATCATCGTGATGAACCAGACGGTCTCTATTCCGCGTGTGGCGTTGCGTCTCATGCAGTTTTTTGCACATGAGTCTTGCGGCCAATGCACGCCATGCCGGCAAGGAACCGAAACTATTGTCCATCTGCTGCAGGGCCTTATCGAGGGCCGTGGAGTACTTCAGGATTTGGTGACCATCGAGTGCCTTGCGGCAACGATTAAGGGGCTGACCTTATGCCCGGGCGGCGACGCTTTTGCCACGCCGTTGAGTGCGATGTTGAAAAAATTCCGCCCGGAATTCGAGGCGTTATGCGGATGATCCCCGCATGGCGCGCGTACGATCGAGTACACCCGCGTGCTTTACGATCTTGTTGAGCCGCTGGAAAGGAGAGTCTATGAATGCGGTAAGAGACATCCTGGTGATTGACGACGACCCAGACATTACCGATTGCTGCGGCATGGCCCTTGAAGGCCATGGGTACCGGGTGCGCAGTGCGATATCGGCAAAAGAAGGCGAGGCTGCGCTTCAGGCCCAACGCCCGGACCTCGTGATCTTGGACATCATGATGGAATCCCCCGACTCCGGATTACAACTCGCCAGTATTATCGCCCGCGATTTCTCCGGCCTGCCCGTGATCCTGCTCTCATCCATCGCCAACGCTTGCGTGCAGGTATTCGATACCAGCGATCTTCCTGTCTCCGCCATTATCGAAAAACCCTTTGAACCCGTAGATCTTCTGGCGACGGTTCGAAGGATCCTCAAGGAAAAACCCGAAGATACGCCGGTGGAATAGCGGAGAAGCATACCCCCGGCATCACGAGGGCCTATTGGGCGTGAGCACACGGCGATTGGACAATCCGCGGCAAGCAGACGGGATGGGAGGCGCATCGCCCGCCATCGACACACCATGGTTGAGCAATGAGCATGAGCCCGCCACCGTGATTGTGCTCGCCGGCGGCAAGAGCGCACGCATGGGCCTGGACAAGAGTCTCTTGCCGTTAATGGGCAAGCCCTTGATTCAGCACGTCTGCGCACAAGTCGCGCCCCATTTTGACGAACTGCTGATCGCGGCGGGCGAGGGCCGGGAATTTGCGGTTCTGAATGCGCCGGTGGTCCGCGACGAGGTCCCCGGACAGGGGCCGCTCCGGGGGATTGCATCCGCTCTGGCGGTTTCGCGCCACGACCTCAATTTCGTCCTGGCATGCGACATCCCATGGGTTAACGGTCCCCTTCTCAAAAAACTCTTGCAGGAAGCGCATGGTTGCGATTGCGTTATCCCCATCACGGCCGAGGGACACTACGAACCGCTGTTTGCCATCTATCGAAAAAGCGCACTGCCGGGCATACGGCGGGCGCTGGAAGACGGCGAACGGCGTGTAGTCGCCGTGTTTCGTTATTGCCGGGTGAAAACCGTGTCCATTCCTTCTTCAGACGAAATAAAGAACATAAACACAATGGACGATTATTGGAGATTAGAGCATTTTAAATAAAACTATAGCCGCATGAGGCAAACCAATTTCGTACATCTCGTTGCGAGACTCGCGCCATGGCGCGTCCAACGGCTTGATACAAACTTTCCGGATCGCGCGCCTTGGTTTTGCGAAGGTACGCCTTTATCTTGCTCCACATCTTTTCAATCGGATTGAGATCGTGGCTGTAAGGGGGTAGCGGCCAGATCTGAGCGCCTGTAGCTTTAATGGCGGCACACGCGACGGGAGTAAACGGGGACAGTGGAGCTGGTGAAAAAGCCGATGCGGACGACGATACACCCCTTCCGTCCCTCTGTAAGTCGTGTGTTTCCAACATGCCCATTTCGAAGCTTGCCGACATAAAGGGCTGATTTGGGACTTTTTCACCAGCTCCACAGTCACCATTTATTTCCAGAATGGATGAAAAATAAACGATGACTGTCCACGTTTACCAGAAGGGAACGACAGATGGGGTGGACGGAGAAGAGGATTGACGATTTGCGATTGAGGATTGTCGATTGAAGGGATGAGCAGATGAGATTGACGATTTGCGATTGAGGATTGTCGATTGAAGGGATGAGCAGATGAGATTGACGATTTGCGATTGTGGATTGTCGATTGAAGGGAAGGGCAGATGAGATTGACGATTTGCGATTGACGATTGTCGATTAAAGGGTCGGGCGGGGCGGGGAGGTGCTCTGGGGGACAGGAACGCAGCAAGTCAGTCAGGTCGCGCGCCCAACCGGGCGCGTCCAGAGTCGTTTTCAAGTTCGTGTCCGTTTCATGTGCCTCTGTTTTATATAGCTCGAGGTGGTGTCGTTTTTTGCCAAGTTGGCAGGGGAAAACCGGGGCGAAATTTGGGAAACAAGGGGGAATTGGTTGACAAAACTGGCGAATGAGGTGTTAGAGATGAGAATATGTTAGCCACAAAGAACATAAAGAGCTCAAAAGATTTTTTTACGAGATAGAAGGTTTTATTGCTATATGTCATAATGAGGCTGTAGACTGTAGGCTGTAGGCTGTAGGCTCACTGGCCGGCGCGCGTGGGAGTAGTAGGGGACAGGAAATGGCGACTGATAAGGCTGTCGTGACAAAATATGCTGCGGGGACAAAATACGGGGCCGCGACAAATCTCGCGGGCGCGGTAGGTGAAATCTTGAAGACGAGGCGGCGGCTGGTGGGGCTGACGCAAATTGAGTTGAGTGAGATGGCCGGCGTGAAACAGTCCACCATATCTTTGGTCGAAAATGGCCGCAGGACCTACAGCCTTGATGCGTTAGCTCGCGTTGCGGATGCGCTGGGGACTAAACTCAGTACAATAATGAGAGAAGCGGAAAACATAACGTACGAACGCGCCAAAGAACAGTCAGCTAATGTGCCCCGGCTTGAAAACGCCGATAGCAAAATGGCACAGTCTCGGATGAAGCTGCTTAATTCGTATAGTTTGAAGGTTTAGACCATGAGTGAATCGTCACAATTGCCTAACAGCGATAAAAGAGCTCTCGTAATTAAAGCCGGTATGGAGTTGATTCCATATGTTGGCGGTTCGCTAGCTACTCTTTATTTCGGTACAAAGCAAGAAAAGCGATTTAAGCGTCTTGAATCGTTCTATAAAGAACTCTCTTCGGACATTGCGAGAATGAGGGACAACATCGCGCCTATCGACAAGCATGACGCCGGAGCACTCGAAGCAATTATCGAGCTACTTCATGAAAGAATTGAAGCCGAGCCAACGCTTGAAAAGAGGGAGTTTTTCAAGAACTACTTCAAAAATACACTCAAATGTCCGGTAGTTGGAAATTTTGACGAGCGGAACTATTTTCTTCGTGCTCTCTCTGAAATGACGCTTCTCGAATGTGATCTGCTGGCATTCATTAACTCGCAATCTAGTCCCCTTCAGGTTGGAAGCATCGAAAAGCCCGCAGATAAATATGCAATCGTGGGTGCAGTTGGCAGGTTGAAATCCAGAGGTTTCCTTACCGCCATCCCAAGTTCAATCGTAGTCGACGGCGCGACGGACAATTCATTACTAGAGGTAATCTCTGTGTCGTCCTTTGGAAAGTCTTTCATCAGCTTTTGTCTGCAGGCCTAGCCCATTATCGCCTGTGCAAGAAGCCGCACAAATCCCTTAACTCCACGCCACCTAATAGCCTATATTGGGGGCGGTTCTACAGCAGTTTTTTGAAGCAGACAAGTGCCTTCTGAGGGCGTGTTTCGTGCAGAGGAGGTCCGCCCATAGGGAGCACCTAAGCATTTCTTGGCGACTTCCTGTGTTGCGTCATATCGGCCATATCAAGCCCTCTTGAAGATAGTGATCAATTTCAACTTTAGAGGCAAACGGATGTAGCGCCAAAATCACTCTCAGTATTTTGACGGCACGATATACAGACCTCATGAGATCGCGTTGATCATGGATGTATCTCTGGTTAAATTCGTCTTCCTTAATTGAATGAGCTGGCTTTTGCCGCATTGAACGAACTCGCCGGAAAGTTTCGAGCATCTCCTCAATTTCTCCCCGGTCGTCGCTCTGAAACTTCGCTCGTAGCCAGTCCTCCAAAATCTGGATTGTGCCCTTAGCTCTAACGGCAACTTTACCGTCCTTGCGTACCTCTTCCTCCTCAAATGCAACTTCTCTGCGGAAGAACTCTCTATTGATGTTTTCTGATAGCATCTTGTCCAGAAGATGTACAAAATCATTATATTCCTTCAGCGTAGGACGAAGCAGATATCCAAAGTTGCGGGGTCTGTTAGATTCAGAAAAGTGGTTGTTGAATAGTGGAGCATGACCGATGGCCACAGAAAGTTCATTTATTGATTTCATTTCTAGAAGGACTGCCTGGTAAGGAGACAGCCTCTCCTGCCAGTCGCCGAGTATGGATATTCTGAAATAGTCAGGATGCAGACGGGTTGTATGGGTTACTTCTTTGGATGCCCAAATCAACTGATGTTCTGAACTTAGTCGTGACAAGTACCTAAGAAAGACGGCTACATACATGTTGTGATCTTCATCCAAAGAGAACCCGAAGTTCTGGAGTAATATCTGATCGGACTCTTTCATTCTTTCGATTTCAAAGTACTCATCTTTTATGCTTATGCTTCCGCATATATCGCCATATTGGTAGGAGTACCTAGGATCATTTCTGTAGATTTCAAGAATAGCCAAGTCGAAGCTTCTGTGGCTCAGTTGAGGCGTTCCAAGAGCAAGGCAGCGTTTGTAGGGTCTATCACGAAATTCGGCTGGACCAATAATGTCCTCTAGGTGTTCCCTTGTCGGATAGACACAGCCATGCTCCATTTGCGTTGTTGTTAGCTTTGTGAGTTGTTGTTCAACCGGTTCGCAAGGCAGACCCAGAATATGAGGATTTAGATGACAATCAGCGTACAGAACGCAGACTTTGCCTTCGATGATAAGCTTATGAAGAAGCCCCCGTAATTGTTGTTTACCATGCTTTGCGATCAAGGATGACGTAGGAACGCCATTGTAGTCATTGGACTGCAAGTAGAAGTCAGTAATTTCGGCAAGTAGCCCAGACTCCCTCATCGAAGGATCGCTCTGTCTGTTCCGTCCCGTCAAAGCTGCACCTCATACTATATTTATTGAAAATCATACGGATTGCACCGCAGAATATCACATCCCGGCCAGTCCAGCAGTCACTCGAGTACTCTCTTGAGTAGATAACCGGAGATAACCGGTTACCCCACCGGTTACCCCAAGTTGCGCTGAGTGAGAGGGCCGGTGTGAAACAGTCGACCATATCTTTGGTCGAGAATGGCCGCAGGACCTACAGCCTTGATGCGTTGGCTCGCGTCGCGGATGCGCTGGGGACTAAACTCAGTACGATAATGAGTGAAACGGAAAACATATCATACGAACGGACCAAAGAACAGTCAAATAAAGCGATATCTGAACTCAAGCGTCGTTGAAAGGGGAAGGGTCGTTGTGTTATCGGTTCTAATTGTAGTGGTTGCGGGTAGAAATGCCCGTGTCCTGTTTCTCCCCTGTTTCTTTGCCTGTTTCTCTGTCTTGGCAAGAGATAGCTGGCTGTCCCGTGTTTGTCCTGTGACACACGGCTGATCAATTTTTCACGCGAGGTATGCGACGTGCCTGTCTGCCCTTATAACCTCTCCTTCGTCTTGTTTGCCAACCTTACCTTCTGTATGATGCATGCACGCATGTCAAACAGCTAAATGTTTTTGAGAATTATCGCTTTAGCGGAGACGTCCTATGGACAACATTATCTCCCCCAGGGAATTTTTGAAAGCGCGGAGGCCCGAAAGGTTCTCTGACACTGTTACCCGGGAGACACCCGTAATCGACCGCCCTCAGCTCGAGTACCACCTGGATACACTTACAAGCCGAAGCGAAGAGATGGACTTTGAAGTGTTTGCACTACACCTGGCTCAACGCGAAGTTTGTCCGAACCTTATTCCACAGACTGGGCCTACTGGAGGAGGCGACAGTAAGGTTGATTCAGAGACTTATCCTGTAGCAGATAGTCTCTCCCTTACATGGGTAGTGGGAACCGGACGAGAAGCAGCAAGTGAGAGGTGGGCGTTCGCATTTAGTGCGAAGAAAGACTGGAAGTCAAAGCTTAATTCAGACATTAAAAAGATAGCGGATACAAAAAGAGGTTATGCAAAGGCTTTCTTCGTTACGAATCAGTACGTTCCAGGGAAGAAGAGAGCAGCTGAAGAAGATACATTAACTAAGAAACACAACATAGAAGTTCGCATTTTTGATCGTTCCTGGATACTCGACAGAGTTTTCGAGGGTAATCAAGAAGAACTGGCTATCACAGATCTTAGGCTGAAGGCATACCGGCGCACGGAAACGATTCCGGGACCATTGGATTTCCAGAAAGAACAGGAATTGAAAGCTGTCGAAGCACGCATAAGTTCTGCTATCGAAGAAGACCGCTTTGGAATTCAGATTGTGTCAGATTGCATTGAAGCCGCGACATTAGCTCGTAGCCTTGAACGACCACGTACTGAAACAGATGGGCTCTTTGCGCGAGCCGATAGAATAGCTAAGAAATATGGCACCTCGCACCAGCGCCTACTATGCGCTTACGAGAGGGCATGGACAGCCCATTGGTGGTATGAGGACAGTGACGCTTTCTTCACCTACTATGATGAAGCAGAAAGCCTTGGCCGCAGTAGCAATAGTGCTTTCGATCTTGAGCTGCTTACAAATTTATGGTTTGTCCTGTATTCATTGGTAGCCAAAGGTGGCGCCGATCCCACCGCAGCAAATTTCTCGGAGCGAACGGCACTGTTAACCGCTGAATTAGACCGTGTGGCAGCCGAACTGAATCGCCCCAGCAACGCACTTCAGGCACGAACTCACCGTTTGTTAGTGAATCTCCTCCTTGAGAAGGCTGGTGCCGCCGATTCTGTTTTTAATGAACTCTCGGATGTCATACGACAAAGTGAAGGTCTGATCGGTTATCCCTTCGAGCCCCTGGCCCAGATTCTGATTGAATTTGGACAGCTCTTTAACGAATCAGAATCGTATGTGAACCTGTTTGATCTTGTTGTGGAGGTAGCATCAAGAAGGAAGGGAGATGTGACCGGCGCTCGCATGTTAATCGCGCGAGGCGCACAACTCTTGAAAGCAGAAAAACCGTATGAGGCGATACGCCAGCTTGGACGAGCGCTGACAAAGCTATACAAGGATGAAAGTCGGCACGACCTAATACATGCCCTTGCCATTTGCAGTGCTGCATACGGAACTGTTGGCCTGTTTTGGGCTGCACGAGGCACTTTACTCACAGCTGCATCTCTTGCTACTCAAGATTTTTATACTCGCAGTCAAATAACACCCTTACAACTGTCATGCTGCAGTCGCTTAAAATGGCTTGAATTAGAGTTAGGACGTCTCGGTGAAGCAATTGCGTGGTACGAGCTTGATCGCGTTCTTTCAAACGTGATTAGAGACTATCCGGATAAGCCAGACTGGGTAGACTATGATGTTGAACAATTTGATGCCATTCTTGCCATTGAAATTCTAAAGACCGAACTCACACAATTGCCATGTCTAGTGCAAGCCCCTGATGCCTTGAAAGAAAGGGGGTTGCTGATTTCGTCTGCTGCAGCTCTGTTTGCTCTTGGGCATGATGCAACCTTGCCACCAGAATTGTGCTTTGAGGAGGATGAGGACATTGAGTCCTTCTTCTCTCGGCTGCTTGCTCAACCCGGTTCCAGCGAGATTTCTTGCACTCCGACTTTTGGTGACGAGACTGTAACTAGAATGACCTCTCACATTCTTGGATGCAACTTCACGCTTTGCTGTCCTTATACTTCTCCGTACGTCGAGTTAGGAGAGACAATCTTGGCTGCATTGGAGAGTGTAATGGCAACGGGCTTGGTAGACAGCATTATGGCTCGAGAACCAATTGTAACTCTAGAAATCATTGGCAACAACAAGATTCAGTGGTGGAATTTCAGTTTTAGCGATGAAAATGGCAGACACCATTGTCAGATTACGTGCGGCAGGTTTGATCCTAATTCTTTGACAATCCAGGAACAAGGAGCACTGAAGGAGAAATTGAGAGATCTGCTTTTTCATTTACTGTCACGGGCGTTCCTGCTTGGAAAAGATCTAGAACAATCACTTGTACGATTATTTGGAGAAGACCTGGCGCTGGAGCGTTCGCTAGGTTTTACAGGCAGTTTTGTCGTCACCGGGAACGTCCTTGGGAAGATGCAAAAGCGTAAAATCAGCGAAATAGGGAAAGATAGCCACAAGTATGAAGTGAAGCGTGTGAGCGCGTGGAAACCCTCATTCGGAAATGCCGAAGAGGGCTCTCAAGACAAGGCTAAGCCATTGACAATCGCAAAGGGACCGGCCCCCGCAGACATTTTTGATTCTGCAAAAATGAAGCATTCAGATGTAACGACAGTATCTCTTATTAGGGAAGTCCTATGGAATAAAGCCGGTTGGAACGGAACAGCATTTTTGATCGCGCCAGATAGTCCCATTCCACCTATTATGGCTCTCCTTTTCTCAGATAAGGAGGTCGCGAAGAAGATATTTATGAATTTGAAGAAGGAGTTGGGACCTGTTGATGACCAGGAATTGCTTAGAGTCAGTATCATTAGAGGGATTAGCAGCAGCAATCAGAATGCCTACCGGGTAGTCATCGGCGCTAATCCTACTTCTGGCCTTGTCAAAGAAAAGCTTGCCTTCTTCGTTTACCGCCTACAAACAATGGAGCCAGCCTCTGATGACAACTTGAAGCGCTTTATTTCACGGTATGAGCGTGTGGGGAGCTATGGCCTGACCTATGCGTGGCGACAAAGCCAGAAGAAACAGGGAAGGCTTTTTGAATTAGACTGGGACACCATCATCGCAAAAAGGGAGTTGAACATCCGTGATGCCTGGACCATTGACATTTATGATATTGATGGTGTAGGCATTCAATGTGACGACACACCGATTGTACCGGAAGGCGTGCTAGAGGCGCCGGTCACAGAATTGCTGTTAAAGAAGAAGGAGCGAGTCAAGCAAACGCCTGAAGAATCGGGGAGATAGCCGCAGGGAAGATCCTTTGGGAGAAAGCGGGCGAAAAGGGGGGCGAAAACCGGGACATCCACCTATTTCGAGGAGCGGCAGACCCCGTAGTTTGCCGCACCCGTAGTTGGCTCGCACATTATTCCATAAACGGGGGCTCGCCTTGGATGGACTCGACGGTGAACGGTGGCCGGTGGCCGGTGGCCGGTGGGCGGAGAAGAGGATTGACGATTTGCGATTGACGATTGTCGATTGAAGGGAACGACCGATGAGATTGACGATTGTCGATTTGCGATTGTCGATTGAAGGAAACGACCGATGAGATTGACGATTGTCGATTTGCGATTGTCGATTGAAGGGAACGAGAGATGAGATTGACGATTTGCGATTGACGATTGTTGATTGAAGGAAACGATAAACAGGGTGGACGGTGGTCGGTGGGCGGTGGTCGGAAAAGAGGATTGACCATTGAAGGGAACGACAGAGGGGATTGTAATAATGGGCGGTGGGTAACCGGTGTCCGCGTTTATGGGCGCTAAGCATTGGACGAGGTTTTGGGAACTACACCTTTGGGACAGTGAACCTCTGTGGAGCGCGAATCACTGGGGTTTCAGCGAGAACGTCCGCGTTTACTGTGGGGAACCGCCGCCGGCCACGTCGTTCAGGAACCGAAACAGTTCGCTGCGGGTAGAAAAGACGAGTGTGCTGTCCTCACCGATGACGGTCTTGTAGGTCTCCATGGTTTTTACGAATTCGTAGAGTTTGCGCGTATCGGGGGTCTGGTCGTAGGCCCGTGCGTAGATTTCCGTGGCGGTTGCGTCAGCCGCGCCACGGATCTCCTGGACCTTCCGGTATGATTCGGACTCGATGACGCTGAGGTCGCCTTCTTTGTCGCCGAGTATTTTGGCGGCCTCGCCTTCCCCTTCGGACCGGAACCTCGACGCGATCTGCTGGCGCTCGGAGATCATACGTTCGTAGATCTTGTCCACGACGCTGGGGTTGTAGTTGATGCGCTTGAATCGGATGTCGAGCAATTCGATGCCGAACTCGGCGAGCTTGCCTTTGGCGGCTTCTTTGATCTCCTGTTCGATCATCTTGCGGCCTTTACGAATGGGTTGGAGCACGCCGATCTGGCCCCCGCCTTGGGCGATCTCCTCGAGCGTATCGTCGCGCGTGGGCTCGCGGTCTTTTGTCGTTCGAATGACTTCGATCAGGTCGTGCTTGGCGATAGCGTTGCGCGTCTCGCTACCAAGAATATCGTCAAGCCTTGACTGTGCGCTACGTTCGTCGCGCAGCCTGCGGAAAAACTCGAGGGGCTGGGTGATGCGCCAGCGTCCGAACGTATCGACCGAGATGTAAAGCTTGTCTCTTGTCGGCATTTCGGTGCGCTGGCCGTCCCACTCGAGAATTTGCTTGTCGATCCGGTTGATCTCCTGGACAAAGGGCAGCTTCAAATGAAGGCCGGCCTCGGTGACCGGTTCGCCAACCGGTTTTCCGAACTGGGTGATGATCACTTGTTCGGTTTCCTGGATGCTGTAGAACGCACCCGACAGCACCAGCAGCGCGGCGATGACGATGAGGAGACCCGCCCCGAGGATAAGTTGCGTTCGCATTAGCGCGTCCCTTCCATTGCGATTCCTTCGCCGTTTCCGAGGTTGAGCAGGGGCAGCAGGCCCTTCACGCTCTCGTCGATGATCACTTTCTTCCGGACCAGTGGCAGTACCTCGCCCATGGTTTCCAGGTAGATGCGCAGCTTGGTGACCTCGGGCGCTTTGAGATACTCGAAGAGGAGGGCGTTGAACGCGGCCACGTCGCCCTCGGCTTCGTTGATGCGTTTCTGCGCGTAACCTTCCGCGGCGCGGATTTTCTGTTCGGCTTCGCCTTTCGCCTTCGGAATCGCCTTGTTGTATTCGCCGTTGGCGATATTAATGGCGCTTTCTTTCTCCTGCTGGGCCTGGTTTACCTCGTTGAACGACGCCTGGACCTTCTCCGGGGGATTCACGTTCTTCAGTTGCACCTGATCGATCTTGATCCCCATCTCATACTCGGCCACAAGTGTCTGGAGTTTCAGCAGCGCCTCGGCTTCGATCTCCTGGCGGCCAATCGTAATGACCTCGTCGACCGTGCGGTCCCCGACCACTTCGCGCATGACGCTCTCCGACGCGTCGCGCAGGGTCGCGTCCGCATTGCGGACTTTGAAAAGGTAGTCTTTGGGTTGTTCGATTCGGTACTGGATGACCCATTCCACGAGGCAGGCGTTCAGGTCGCCTGTAACCATCGCCTTCGTGTCCTCCCACTCATCCGGCGTGGTGGACTGCCAGGGGTTCCTGGCTTCGGTCGTGCCGAAGCCGAACTCCTGTTTCAACTGCCGCCTGACCGGCACCACCTTAACGCGGTCGACCCCGAGCGGCATCTTGAAATGAAGCCCAGGGGCCACCGTCTTGCTGAACCGGCCGAAACGCAGGACCACGCCCTCGGATTCCGCCGCGACGGTGTAGACGGTCGTCCAAGCCACGAATGCCAGGAACACCACTACGACCACCGGGACGATCAACTTGATCGGGGGCAACTGAAGCGTCTGTCCCTCGATTCTGATTGGTTCGAGTCTCATTTTCTATCCATCCCACGCGGCGAACCTTGCCGGCCCGTCCGCTGACATGACGCCCCGATTATCGTATGAGTCGAGATTTCGAAAATAAAGTTGCTTACACCCATCGTGAGCAGGTCTTCCACCATCATAAGCGCAAAGACCGGTTATGTCAACACCGATATTCACTACATTGACTGGAGATGGGAAGTGCCAATCCCATAAACCGGGTGTTTACTGGTCAACCGGCACCCCCGAAACAGAGTGTGCGTTTGTGCACGACCAACAGTATCGTTGGCACGCGTAGTGCCGGCACACGATTACGCCGCCGCCAGCCGGTGCGGCAAGTGAAACGGACAAAACCGCGTGTGCAACAGGCCTGCTATGCCGCCCGTGACACTTTTTCACCAGCCCCACAGCCACCTATTTTTGAAGTCTCGTTTCTAAGAAAACGCCATTTCGACGAAGCCGGCGTTATGTACGACCATCATTTCACTGCGGTGTTGCCTTCGGCGTCCTGGTATTTCTGGCCGGGTTTCATGACGGCGACCCGGGCCTGGTGGAACGCGTCTTGGATGGTGGCGGTTGCGCCCCTGATTTTGCTCACTTTGACGATGCCTTCGTAGATGGTCCACCGGTCGTTGTTTTCGTTGAGGACGAGCATGGCGTTGCGATTGCGCTCTCGACCCGAGGTGGCTTTTGTGTACTCTTTCGAGCCCATGATTTTCACGAGCCCGTTTTTGTCTTCGCGGCCGAACCCCGAGTCCAGAAACTCGTTCAGCAACTCGACCCTGGCCGCTCGCATCCGGACAGCCTGCACAATCGGCTCGGAGCTGACCACGATGCCGTCGCGGTCTTTTACGGCGGGTTCGCGGTTCCCTTCCTGGACGGCCTGCTCGATTTCGAGCGCCACCGCATTGAGCGAATCCGCCGGCAGTTTCGTATAGTCCGGCTTGCCGTGCAGGAACGGGTTCGAAATCGAGATACATCCGGCAACCAGCACCACCGCCAACGATGCCACAAAAAGCTTTTTCACGTAACGTCTCCCCGTGCGGCCAAAGCCGCATGATAATCAGAATTCAGGAGTCAGGAGTCAGAATGCGCGAAAAGCGGGGACAGACACGCTTTTTCCCAAAATGCCGGAAAAAAGCGAGTCCGTCCCCGTTTTTCGGGAATACGGTTCAGTCTTGTATGGAAATTCAGTGTTCAACATTCTGAATTCTGACTCCTGACTCCTGAATTCTGAATTGAAACGCGCACCGGGCTCAGCCCACGGCGACGCGGTTTTTCCCTTCTCTCTTGGCGCGGTAAAGGGCGCCGTCGGCAACACGCAACAGCGCCTCGCAGTCCGGCATTGATTCCCGGTCGAACACCGCCACCCCAATGCTCACTGCAACGGCAGATGGGTTCGCCACACCCTCGAACGGCCAATGGCAGATCTCTCTCCGCACGCGCTCGGCCTCGGCGGTCGCGCCCTCGAGTCCCGTCTGTGGCATGATCACCACGAACTCCTCTCCGCCGCACCGCGCCACGATATCGCTCTTCCGGGTAGTCTGCAACGTGCAGGCGGCCACGCCCCGCAACACGGCGTCGCCCAGCAGGTGGCCGTAGGTGTCGTTAAATCCCTTGAAGTTGTCCACGTCGAGGATCATGCACGACAGCGGCAGCGAATAACGCCGGGCGCGCTCGAACTCTTCCTCCATCCGCTGGCGAAAGTACCGGTGGTTGTACAGCCCCGTCAGCCCGTCCGTTATGGCCAAAACTTCGAGCCGCTCGTTCGCCTTCTGGATGCTTTCAAAGAGGTGCGCGCGTTCGAGCGCGTTCGCGGCGGCCTCGGCGACGATTTCGCAGAAACTGATCTCACGCAGCGAGAACGTCCCTTTCCGCCGCGCCGCGCGCAGCAGGAACGAACCCACGTTCTGGTCGAACAACACCACCGGGATCACGATCACCGACTGGATTTCCGCCTTCGCGATGTCCTGGAAGAACGGGCGGGTAAGCGGGTCCCTGCGCGTGTCGTTGATGATGACCTTCTGCCGCGTCTCCATGGACCTGCGCAGTTCGGGATATTTCCGGAGATCGATGGCGAGGTCCGTGACCGACTCGTCCTCATGCGACGCCAGCACGTGACCGCGCTGATCCCCGCCCCAGACCCGAACGACGCTGCACCGGTCCATCCGCACCGCCCGCGCAATCTGCTCGACGAACACGTACAGGATGTCGTGAGCCCGCCGTTCCGCCGACACGGCCTTCAAGATGCTCAGCACACTGAACAGGTCGTCCTTGTCCATGGCGGCATCGCGATGGCGCAACGTCAACTGGCGCGCCAGCAGCGCCATCAGCCGCGTTGAACACGCGAGCGTCGTGTCTCCGGCCCCCTCGCCGGCTTCGGACAACTGAAGTGTTTCCGGCAGGTCCGCCTGATCGAGCAGGTATTGCGCAATCTTGACCGTATGATCCCGCTGCGGGCTCCAAAAGCCATGGAACCATGCCGGCCCCTGCTCGCAAACCAGCCCCAGGCTCAGCCGCGACGACACCACTACGACAAACAGGTCGTTCTCCCCGATCGCGTCGCTGTATGGGCTCGTCGCAACATTCTCACAGCCCGCCCACGCATCCGGGGAAGGCCCGAAAACCACCACCCGATCCGCCGCCGCCCGCGCACCGTCCACCGCATCCACCTGCATCGCCGTCTGCGAATCGACAAACAAGAAAAAGCGTTCGCCGCCCTCGCTGACCGCCGTGCGCGCTATCTCGCTTGCGATCAAATAAAACAGTGCAAAATCCTCTACCGGCACCAGCGCATCGACCGGCTGCGATTCCGCACGCGCCACATCCTGAAGGCGCGATACCAGCGATTCCGTGTTGTTAGCGGCCAACCGTCTTCTCCCCCGCCGGATTGCGGCTTGTGGCGCAGGCGTCCCGCCTGCACTTCTTCATTGTGGCGCAGGCGTCTCGCCTGCACTTTCCTCTGCCTGCGTCTGCGGCGCAGACGCGGGCAGAGCCGGCTCTTTGCCCGAGTATGATTGCACAATTTCGACGGGCGTCGCACGCACCACCAGATCGTACAACTCCTCGATGTCCGCCGGCAACAATCGCACACACCCGTTGGACGAATAAAGGCCGACGGTTTCGGGCCGGATTGTGCCGTGAATGCCCAGATCCGTCGGCAATCCTTGCTGGTCAGGCACCAGCGGCATCCACCGCGTACCCAACTCGTTCCGGGGGTCGCCGTAAAGGATCGGCCCCACTCCCGGTTTATGCCACGTCGGATTCTTTTCCTTATTACCGATCTTGAACGTCCCCAGCGTGGTTTCATGGCCGGGTTGTCCAAGCCCAACCGTATACTGCTTGAAAATCCCCTCTTTGTCCAGCAGAAACAACCGGCATTGGGCCCGCTCGATGACGATTCGGAAGTCTTTGGGCGTGTACTTGATCTGCTGGTTCAGGTTAAGCACGGCGTCTTCGGAGATACCGTTTGCCCGCAGCAGCAGCCCCTGCGTCGTGTTCAGGCTGTTGCCGATGCTCGTGATGCTGTCCCCGCGCTGAACGCTGTACACCTTGCTTTCCGGCGTCCTCATCGGGGAAAAAATCAGGTTGACATTAACGCTCCCCAGCGCATCGACCGCCTCGGCCCACTCCCGGCTGTTCCACGCGGCGTCCTTCACGCCATTCCGGTACAGATCGCGCGCACCCAGCAGGTCATTCTGCCGCTCGGCCTTCCGGCCAAGACCCGTCAGCGCCGGCGCCCGAAGTTCCGGCGGCGCGCTGTTACGGACCACTTCGAAAACGTCCCCCGCCTCCGCCAGTTTACCCGCATCTTCCAACGCCCGCCCATAGGCCACCGCCACCCGCGCGTATTCCGGGCTCGCTGAAAACCGTTTAACACCCGCCTCCAACAACGCCAGATTTTCAGCCGATTTCCCCTGGATGCGGTTCAATTTCGCCAGCAGCACCGTGGCCTGCGGGGCCGTAATCAAGTCGCGGCCTTCCGCTACCGGCTCCAGCACTTTCCGCGCCTCGGTCAGATTGCCCTGGTCGTACAATTCCTGCGCCTTGGCCAGGCTGTCCAACCCCGCGCCAGAGCTTTCCAGGCTCAGTGCCCCCAGGTTCACGTAGTCCTTCAGGTAACTCGCACCTACGACCGCACCCCCGAGCAAAACCACCGCAAAAAAAACTTTCGGCAAACTTACTTCTTTTGATTTTTTCTTTTTTAACATCTAAATGCGCGACTCTCCGGTCCGTTCAAAATCCAGCAACATCTCCGCGACCGACTGATACCGGTTCTCCGGCTTCCGCCGAAGCGCCTTGAGCACAATCTTGTCCAGCGCCGGCGGCACCTTCGGATTGTATTTCGACGGGGGCTCAAACCGGTACTTGCTGCTGCGCAGTTGCCAAAGAATTCCCTTGCCTTCGGTGGCGGTACAGGCGTGACGTCCGGTCAGAAGCTCATACACGGTCAGGCCAAACGAGAATATATCCGACCGCGCATCCAGGCTTTTCTTGTTTAACTGCTCCGGCGACATGTACTTGCGCGTCCCGCCACCTTCCTTGTCCCACAACGAGCGCCACCCCGTGGTGACTTTCGAGAGGCCGAAATCCACAATCTTCACCTGCTGGAGGTCCCGCGTCAACAGGAAGTTCTCCGGCTTGATGTCTCGATGCACGATGTTCATCTGGTGCAGGAAATTGAGGCCCGTGCAAAGCTTCTTGCAGATGTCTAACACTTGTTTCAGATTTAGATCCTGATCGTTGATGTGCTTGCGCAGGTTATGCCCGTCGATGTACTCCATCAGGAGGCAACGCCGCATGTGACCGTTCCGGTCCTCCTGCACGATTATCTCTTTACTCATCCGGATGATGTTCGGATGATTGAGAGCCGCCGCTATAATCACCTCCCGCCCCAGGTAATCCCGCCGCCGGCGCTTCCGGTCCAGGTCGAACCGCCGCTCCAACACCTTGATGGCGATCGTCTGATCCCGTTCGCGGTCAATCGCCTTGTACACGATGCCCATACCGCCCGACCCGATCGGCGCCACGATCTCATACCGCCCCACGCGGGTTAGTTCGAGTTGGGTCTCGTCAGGAGGGGCTAGTTCCTCGTCGGGCACGACACTTATCTTCTCGAGATCGACTTTTTTCTTCCCAAAAAGCATACTCTACCTCAACTGCATCCTATTATTAGGCAAAACCCCGGCGGGATTCAATTGATTTCAGTGTTTTGCCTCCAGTATTTCAGATCAACAACACCCGGCCGCCGAACCGCACGCACCCACACGCCAAGCCCAACTTGTCCCAATTGGCTCATCTGACGCCGGCCCGCCAGGCCGCCTCTTTTTGGAAAAAGGCCCGATCGTATGATAGGATCTTTTGATATACATTCGAGCGCAACCGGAGGCCCTCTTTTATGGGGAAAATCACCCGGGAAGACGTGGCGTACGTCGCGTCGCTGGCCCAACTGTCCCTAACACCCGACGTCCAGGATCGACTTCTCAAAGAAATGGGCGACATCCTGCAATACATGGACAAGCTCAACGAACTCGACACCGCCGGGATCGAGCCCACCATGCACGCCTTGGCCATGACCAACGTGTTCCGCGACGACGTCGTCGGCCCGTCCCTCGACCGCGAACACGCCCTCATGAATGCCCCCAAGTCCGACGGCGAATACTTCCTGGTGCCCAAAATCCTGGATACCGAATGACGATGCCCAAAAAATTGAACGCCCTTACCGCCCACGAAATCCGCGACGCCCTCCGCGCCGGCACGGTTACGGCCACCGAGATCGCCGAAGCCTATTTCCGCCGCATCGCCGAAGTCGACCCAAAAGTCCTGGCCTACGTTGATGTCTGGCGCGACTACGGCCTCGCCCAAGCCGCAAAGGTCGACGAAATCGTCCGACGCGGTGACGAACCCGGACCGCTCGCCGGCGTCCCCATCGGCCTGAAAGACGTCCTCTGCACCCGCCAGGGCTATACCACCTGCTGCTCGAAAATCCTCAAGGGCTACCGCAGCCCGTTCGACGCCACCGTCGTTGAGCGGCTCGAAACCGCCGGCAGCGTATTCCTCGGCAAACTCAACATGGACGAGTTCGCCATGGGCTCCTCGACCGAAAACTCCTCCGTCCAGGTCACCCGCAACCCTTGGAACCTCAAGTGCGTGCCCGGCGGCTCGAGCGGGGGTTCCGCCGCGGCCGTGGCCGCCGACGAGTGTGTCATCTCACTCGGCAGCGACACCGGCGGCTCGATCCGTCAGCCCGCGGCACTCTGCGGGTGCGTCGGCATGAAACCGACCTACGGCAGGGTGTCGCGCTACGGGCTGGTGGCGTTTGCCTCGTCGCTCGACCAGATCGGCCCGTTTACCAAGGACGTCGAAGACCTCGCCGTCGCGCTCAACGTCATATGCGGCAGAGACTGCCACGACTCGACCTCCGCCGGCCTGCCCGTCCCCGATTTCACCAAGTCTCTGCGCCAGGACGTGGCCGACATCACCATTGGCCTCCCCAAGGAGTATTACACCGACGCACTCAACGCCGAGATGCGGGAAAAAATCGAAGGCGCCGTCGCCGTACTCCAAAAGCTGGGCGCAAAGGTTGTCGAGGTCTCGCTCCCCCACACCGGCTACGCTATCGCCTGCTACTACATCATCTGCACCGCCGAAGCCAGCGCCAACCTCGCCCGGTTCGACGGCGTCCGTTACGGCTACCGCTCCCCCATCAGCGGCGATGTCCACGACATGTACAGCAACACCAAAACCGAAGGGTTCGGCCCCGAAGTCAAACGGCGCATCATGCTGGGCACCTACGTCCTGTCGAGCGGCTATTACGACGCCTATTACCTCAAGGCGCAGAAGGTGCGGTCGCTGATCCGCCGCGATTTCCTCGATGCGTTCGAGAAATGCGACGTCATCCTTGCCCCCACCTCCCCCACTGCCGCGTTCGAGATCGGCGAAAAAACGGCCGACCCACTCGAAATGTACCTGAGCGACATCTACACGATCTCCGTCAATCTAGCCACGATCCCGGGGATGTCCATGCCGTGCGGCCTTACCAAACGCGGCCTGCCCGCCGGCCTCCAGATCATGAGCAAGCCGTTCAACGAAGAAACTATGCTGCGCGTCGCATACACGTACGAAAAAAACCGGGGTTTCGAGATGGGCCAACCGCCGATCGGCGCGCAGGCGCGTTGAGGAGAGCCATGGAGTACGAACCCGTCATTGGGCTTGAAGTTCACGTCGAACTGAACACCCGATCCAAGGTATTCTGCTCGTGCAGCACCAACTTCCATGCCAAACCCAACACCAACGTATGCCCCATTTGCCTGGGCATGCCCGGCGTTCTCCCCGTGATGAACCGGGCCGTCGTCGATGCCGCCATCATGGTCGGGCTCGCCCTGAACTGCACCGTCTCAAAATGGTCCAAGATGGACCGGAAAAATTATTTCTATCCCGACCTCCCCAAGAACTACCAGATCAGCCAGTATGACCTCCCGCTGTGTTCCGGCGGCCATCTCGAGGTCGCCGTCGACGGCCGCCTCCACCGCGTCGGCATCACCCGAGTCCATCTCGAGGAAGACACCGCCAGAAACGTCCACACCATCGGCGGCGGCGACTCGGGCATCGATTTCAACCGAAGCACCATACCCCTGCTGGAAATCGTCTCCGAACCCGATATCCACAGCGCACACGAAGCGTTCAGCTACCTCACCGCGCTCAAGCAGATCCTCCAGTATCTCAAGGTCAGCGACTGCAACATGGAGGAAGGCTCGCTCCGGGCGGAAGCCAACATCAGCATACGGCCCGCCGGGTCCGACAAGCTCGGCGTAAAAACCGAAGTCAAAAACGTCGCCTCGTTCAGCGGAACGTTCAAAGCCATCGAATACGAGATCGTACGGCAGACTCGCGCCCTCGATGCCGGCGAAAAAATCGTCCAGGAAACCCGCGGATGGGACGCCGGCAGAGCCATCACCTTCTCCCAGCGCACCAAAGAGTCCGCTCACGACTACCGATACTTTCCGGAACCCGACCTGGTTCCCATCGCCGTCGACGACGCATGGATCGACCGAATCCAATCCCTGATGCCCGAACTGCCCCGTGCAAGGTTCCTCAGGTTCCAGGAACAATACGGACTGTCCCCTTACGACGCCGGCGTACTGACCTCAACCATCGGCATGGCCAACTATTTCGAGGAAACCGTCGACGCCGGCGCACCGCCAAAACAGGCCGCAAATTGGATCATGGGCGACTTCCAGGCACTGCTCACCGAACGCAAAATCGGCATCGAAGACTGCAACGCCTCCCCGCGAAAGCTCGCCGACATGATCGGCCTGATCGACAACGGCACAATAAGTGGTAAAATTGCAAAGGAGTTGTTGCCCGAGATGGCCGAGACCGGGTTGGCACCCAAGGCGCTCATTGACCAGAAGGGGCTCGTCCAGATCAGCGACGAATCCGCCCTGCTCGATGCTGTAAAACAAGTTATCGGCGCCAATCCCGGCCCTGTGGCCGACTATCGCGGCGGGAAAAAACAGGCGTTCGGCTTCCTGGTTGGCCAGGTCATGAAAGCCACCAAAGGCAAGGCCAACCCCAAGCTGGTAAACGAGATCCTTCAACGGGAATTAAAATCGTAGATTCTGAATGCGGCTTCTTAGCCGCGTAAGTAAGTCGGGAGTACCCGTACGGCGTGACAAAACTGGTCAGGAAATCTAAAAAGAACACCCAAGAGTTGCCGGACTTCATGCCCGTGCTGTTGCACATCGCATCGCTGGCCGACCAGCATAAAGCCAAAGACATCAAGGCCTGCGACGTCCGCGGCCTCACGCTTGTCGCAGACACGTTCCTCCTCTGCAGCGCCTCGAGCGAACCCCACCTGCGCGCCATTTTTAACGCCGTCAAGGAAGGACTCAAAGACGCCGGCGTCAAGCCGCTCCACTCCGAAGGCGCCTTCACGGGCGGCTGGCTCGTGATGGATTACGGCACGGTTATCTTCCACATTTTCCGCGAGGAGGCGCGCAACTTCTATGACCTCGACGGCCTCTGGGGCGATGCACCGCAAATTGATTTGGGCTTGGGAAAAGGTTGAAGTGGAGTTGCAAGGAATGGCGCAAACAACTCCTGACAGAATGACGTTGTACCGGTTCAAGCTCGACCGCATACTCGGCAAAGGCGGGACCGGCGTCGTGTACAGGGGCATCGACCCGGAAAAAGGCGAGGTCGTCGCCATCAAACTCTTCTTTGTCACATTTTTCCGCAACAAGCTCCACCTCAAAGACTTCGCACGAAGCGTCAACAAGTTCAAGAAGTTCAAACACGCCAACGTCGCCCACATCCGCGAGTTCATCCAGGGCGAAGAGGGCGAGTGCCTCGTACTCGAATATGTCGACGGGCCCGACCTCAAGTGGTACATCGAGAACCGGTCATGGAACCTCCAGGAGCGCCTCGTGATCGCCGCGCAGATCTGCAACGGCCTCCAGTACATCCACGACATGGGGTTCACCCACCACGACCTCAAACCGTCCAACATCCTGTTCACCCGAAAAGGAGTCGTCAAGCTGGTGGATTACTCGCTGTGCGGGAACAGTTCCTGGCTGACGCTGTTCGACCCGAGCGTCCACGAGCAGGTGACCCCTATGTACATCGCCCCCGAATTGATCCGCAACGAAAAAGCCACTCCCCAAAGCGACATCTACTCGCTCGGCATCACGTTTTACCTCCTGTTCGCCATGCGAACCCCTTTCCCCGTCGACACCCTCCAGAAACTTTACGCGTGCCACCTCTACGTCACGCCCGACAACCCCAGCATGCACAATCCCAAATGCCCGCCCGGGCTCAGCGACATCATCATGCGCATGATCGACAAAAAGCCCGAGAATCGATTCCAGGACTGCGACCAACTCCGCATCGCGCTCGCCGACATCGGCCGAAGCCGAATCTGAACACATCAAAAAAGCCGCCGCCCCGCCAGGCAGGGCGGCAGCCTATCTCATAGCCACGCGCAAAAACCCCGCGCACGCGGTTTGCTCAAATCATTACACTGTCGGCGTGGTCTCGTCGTCCGTACCGTCGGTCGGCGTCCCCGGATCGTAACCGATGGGGAACGGCACCTTCCACGCGGATTGACGGTCGGCGAGCACGAGCCGGTTCACCATGTCCAGCTTGCTGGTGTACTTCATCTCCAGCGGCGACGTCGCCGGCATCAGGCGCGATTTCGTAACTTTTCCGCAGTGTCTCATTTGGATCTCCTCGCGCACAGTTTACAGTGCGCCGCCCTCTTTTTGCATTACGAACGCTATCGCCGCGTCAAGCAAACCCGCTATATAATCATACTTCGCCTGCAGGGGCGATATAGGTGCTACGGCGGCGACGCGCGTCAATGGCCGGACATGCTTCATCGCAACTGCCTCCTTGGGCGGGTATTAAGGCCCCTCGACGAGGTCCAGGTCCCTCCCTGTCAATAATATACTCCCTCGCACCCCCACCGTTGCAAACTTTTTTTCCATCGGGACGCCCCGCCTCTTTCCACCCCATTCATCCGTCCGATCCGTCCTTTCTTCCTCCAGCCTGTTTTTATTCATCATTCATCACTCGTCATTTCCCTCGATCAGCTTCTCCCACTCCGCATACATCCCCTGCAAATCCGCTTTCAGCGCGTCGTACTGCGCCTTCAACGCCCGGGTCTGCTCGTAATCGGCCGCGCCGATCGCCGCAAACCGTTGCTCGAGATCTTCCACCAGCGCTTCCATCGACTCGATGTTCTGTTCGAGTTCCTCGAGCTGTTTGCGCCGTTTCCGGGCCTCCCGTTCCTGCACCTTATCCGGCCGGCCGGCGTTTTTCCGCACTTTGAGTGCGTCGTCCGACTTTTTTTTCGCCTCGACGGCGGCCTGCTGGGTTTCCACCTCCGCCTCGAGTTTCCACCGGTAATGTGAGTAGTTGCCCAGATGGACCGACGCCGTCCCGTTCTCGATGACGATCAGTTTGTCTACGAGCCGGTCGATCAACTCCCGGTCGTGCGACACCACCAGCAGGCTCCCCGGAAACGCCCCGAGCGCGCCCTCGAGCGCCTGCCGCGACGCGATGTCGAGGTGGTTGGTGGGCTCGTCGAGAATGAGCAGGTTCGACTGGCTCAGGATCAGTTTCGCCAGCGCCACACGGCTCAACTCGCCGCCGCTCAATGCCCCGAGCGGCTTGAACACGTCGTCCCCCGTAAACAAGAACTTGCCCATAAAAGTCCGCACCTGCTCGGGCGTCATGTCCGGCCGCTCGAGCCGGATTTCGCTCAAGATATCGTTGGCGCTCTCGAGGTTTTCGTGGTGCTGGTCGTAAAAGCCGAACGTGACCTTGTGCCCCAGCGTGACGCTGCCCGACCCGCCCTCCAGCCGGCCCGCCAATTGCCGCAAAAGCGTCGTTTTGCCCGACCCGTTCGGCCCGATGATGCCCACCCGCTCGCCGCGCGTCACTTGGAACGACAGGCCCGCGTACAGTTTCAGGTCGCCGTACGCCATCCCCAGACCCCGCGCATCGAGCACCAACTGACCGCTCCTGACCACCTCACCGAACCGGAACTTCGCTTCGGAACCTTCGGGGGGCGGCGGCTCGGTCCGCTCCATCTTCTGGAGGTTTCGGATCCGGCTCTGGACCTGTTTCGCCTTCGTATTCTTATAGCGGAACCGGTTGATCCACTTCGTCTCTTTCTCGATAAACTCCTGCTGGAGGTCGAATGCTTTCTGTTGCTGCCCGCGGACGAGCGTCTTCTGATCGAGGTACGAATCGTAGTTGCCCGCGTAGTTGTAGAGCCCCGCACGCTCGACCTCGACCATCCGTTTCACGACGTGGTTGAGCATCCGCCGGTCGTGCGAAACGATCACCACCGCCCGCGGCGACTCCTGGATGTACGTTTCGAGCCACTCCCGCGCCTCGATATCGAGGTGGTTTTCCGGCTCATCGAGCAGCAGCAGGTCCGCGTCCTCGAGCAATACCAGCGCCAGCATCAGGCGCGTCCGCTGACCGCCGCTCAACGCCCGCACCGGCAGTTCAAACTCCTCGAGCGAGAACCCAAGCCCGTGCAGCACCCGTTTCGCCCGAGCCCGGAAATCGTAACCCCCCCGATGCGCAAACTCATCCTGCAAATGGCCGTACCGCTCGAGCAACGACTCGTCCCCCGCCGCAATCGCCTCGCCCATCCGCCCGAGTTGCGCCTCCATCTCGAGGAGCTCCGAAAACGAATGCATCACCGTATCGAAAATCGTCGCGTCCGGCTTGATGTGCGGCATCTGCGACAGGCACGCGATCCGCGCACGTCGCATCCGCTCGATCACGCCACCGTCCGCCTCCACCTCACCCGTGATAAGGCGGAATACGGTCGTCTTACCCGTCCCGTTCCGCCCGATAAGGCCAACCTTCTCCCCCTCCTCGACGCGGAAACTCACCGCATCCAGGACCGGCTGGCCCCCAAGCGATTTCGTAACGCTATCCAAACGTACAAGGCTCATACAACCTGGAATTGTGCCTGTTGCGTCCAGCGGCGCGCAACTGCGAGAAGAACGGGTTTGGCGTTCCGCTTGGTCTTGTCTCATTCAAGTGGCTCTATTTATAGATCCCGAGTTGGTGCCGTTTTTGCGTGGGCGAACGGGCTCAAAACCGGGCAAATCTTGGGAAACAAGGGTGATTGAATTGACAGAAATGGTGTATATAGCACGAAATATGAGATAAACCAGGCGAAAAAGTTTTTTTTGTTCGTGCCGAGGCGGGTGAGAATTTCGAGCGCCCCTTCCCGTCTACAACTTCGCATGTCGCACTTGGCACTTCGCACTTGGCACTTCGCACTTTCAACTTCGCACTTATCCCCAAGTCTTGCCTTATCGCCGCCGTCAGTACTACACTACCCCCATAAGCGCCCGCGTCTTTTCAAAGCCCGGGCACCGACCAAAATCACCTTACCGAAGACGATCCGATTCCCGTGTGCCCGCCGGCACTGCAAGCACCCGACGGTCGGCGGGGACGAAGAAAAGGGCTTGCTTGTTACTTCCCCGCTGTGTGCCATCGTAAGACACCCCAGGAACGACTATGCCACTCTTCCCACGCCGTTACCTTAACACCAACTGCGCCTCATATAAGTATAAACGGTGACTGTCCCTATTTAAACTAAACGAGGGCGGAATATGGGGGAACATTTACCACCTGGGGCGTTGCCCCAGGCTGATGTGTGACGGCCCTTCAGGCCTCAGAATCTCCGCTACCTCCGCCGGTGCGTACGGTTTGGTAGGCGCGGGCGTCTCGCCGGCGTTTACATTTTTCTATGCTTTTTTGGTATCCTTATAGTGTAAGGTATCGCATACGAGGCTGTCGGTTACTGTTTGGAAGTGTCTTGAAGGGAAGACTTAACTTATTCCTGCTTTTCCGCAAGACGCAATGCACAGGGAGTGACGTAATGAAGGAAGGTAGGGTTCTGCGTCTTGGGGGGGGGTTCTGGGCAATTTTTGTGGTGGGGGTCGCGCTGGGTATGGGGGCTTTCGCTTCCGGGGCCGGCGGTGTCCACGCAGGGGCTGTGGAACCTGCGGCGAACGGTCTGCGCGTCGCCTTGGCCCTGGACGCGCCCGTACTCGAGCCTGCCGCCGCGAAAGATGGGAACACGTATACGAAGGTGGTCCTCGAGGGATGCGGCAACGACAACGAATTGGGGCGGCCCGCATTGCCTATCGTGAGCTATACGGTGGAAATCCCCTGGAACGCGGAAGTCAAAGTGACGGCGCGGGAAACGAAGATTACCGAGGTTTCGGTCGAACACTGGGTCTATCCGCATCAACCCCCGGTGCCGAAGGTGCTGGGACCCGCGGGCAACCCGCCGTTTATGATCGACCGGAACTCTTATGCCGGGGCGAAATCCGCGGGCTTTCAGAAGGCCTTTGGCGACGGCAAACTCGTGGTGACGCCTTTCAAGAAACGGGGCCGCCAGTTCGTGAACGTTCTTGTGCGGCCGTTCGCGTATGATGCCGCGCGGGGCCGGCTGCAATGCCCGGGCCAACTCGACCTCGATGTTGCGTGGACGCTCAACCCGACGACAGGCGGTGAACCGCAAGCCAAAGAAGGCGGCACGGGCATTATTGTCGTGGCGAACGCCTCGATGGGCGCTGCCGCGGCCGCCTACCACGCACAGAAAGAGGCCGAAGGCTTCGTGGTCTATGACGTGACCGTAAGCGGAACGCCAACCGCCGAGTCGGTCCGCAATCAGATTCGGGTCGTTTACGTCGCAAACAAGCCCGAATACGTGGTGATTCTGGGCGACGTCGAGATCGTACCGACCTTCTACAGCACTACTAGCAAGGCGTCCTCCGACCTGTTGTACGCGCTCATGGATGCGGAAGAAGGCTACGCGGACTACCTTGGCAAGGACATGCAGGTGGGGCGCGTGTCCGTGGATACCTCGAGCGCCGTGACGGAGTACATCTCGAAGTTGGCGGCGTTCGTCTCCAGCGTGAAACACCGGGACCTGACCTGGATTTCCGGCGGGAATAGTACCACTGAAAACGACACTGCCGAAGGCACGCACAATTGGGTGATCGCCAACGCGCTCCCCGAGGAATACACCAACGAATTGTTCTACGATTTCAGCGGCACCGCGGAGGAATTTAACGCGCACGTCAATGCCGGTACGGACGGGGTCGTGTACTCGGGTCACGGGGGCGAGTATTTGTGGACCCGTTGGGGCTACGGCATCTCGGACATGGCCGGGCTCGAGAACAGTCTCGATGCGCCCATCGTGTTCGGCCACTGCTGCCTCGCCGGTTCGTTCGACCTTGGGACCTGCTTTGCCGAAGCCTGGATCGAGACCACGGCGCGCGGAATCGTATACATCGGCGCCAGCAATGAAACGTACTGGGCTGAGGATGACGTCCTTGAAAGACAGGAATTCCAGGCCATGGCGGATATTCCAGAGTGCCGCATCAGCGATGCGGTCGAGCTCGGCCTCGAACAGGTTCACGCCCAGTATCCGTCGCGCGCGGAGTATTATTTCACCATTTACCAATGCTTCGGGGATCCGACGGTTTCCTTGTTCGGAGAAGGGGAGTTGGCGATCATCACGCCGAGCGTACTCCCCCTGGCCTACGTCGGCGAACCGTACACCGTGACCATCAACGCGGCCGGAGGGGAAGAACCTTACGCCTGGAGCTTGTTGAGCGGGACGTTGCCGGAAGGGTTAAGCTTCGACACCGATACCCACCGGATATCGGGGACACCCACCGCGCCGGTCGCCGCCACGTTCACGATTCAAGTGGCCGACGCGGTAGCGGCCACCGCCACGCGCGAGTTCAGCCTGCCCGTGGTCACACGTTTCCAGATCTCCAGCCCCGCCACGTTACCCGCTGCCCCACTGGATGCCGCCTACAATTACGAACTCGAGACGGAAGGGGGCACCGAGCCGGTGACATGGTCCGTGGGCGCGGGGGATTACGCGGAAACGAACGTTGCCTCGGGTTGGGTGGGCGGCGGCACGGCAAAAGGCTGGCGGGCCGACGACGCATCCTGGACATTGACCCTGCCGTGGCCATTCCCGTTCTACGGCGTCGAGTACACGTCCGTCCATGTGTGCAGCAACGGGTATCTGGATTTTGAATCGAATGAGTACGCCTTTCAAAACAGCGTTCCCGATCTGCTGTCTAACGTCCGGATTGCGCCGCTCTGGGATGATCTCGTGACGAATGGCGTAGGCGGTGACATCTTCGTCACGGAAACGACCGGCTATATGGTGATCCGCTGGGCAGCCGAAACCTGGTGGTACGGGACGCCGGTGAACATGGAGGCCGTTTTGTATGCCGACGGGGGCATTCGTTTCAACTATGGCCCGGCGCACTCGAACCTGACGCCGACGATAGGCATAAGCGCCGGCGATAACACGCACTTCACGCTTTCGGCACGCGACGGCGCAGCGACCATACCCGCCTCCGTCTCGTCCCTTTTCAGCTATGCCGACACTCTGCCCGCAGGTATCAGCTTGTCCGAGGCGGGCGTTCTCAGCGGGACTGCCACCGTCACAGGGTCGTACACATTCCTCATTATGGCGACAGACTCCGGAGCCCCGCAGCAATCCGCGGAGCAAGAGTTCACATTGACCTTTTATACGCGCGGCCGTATTTCATGCAACATAAACGGCTTCATCGAGGTGGACTCACTCGTCGTGTTGACCGCGCCCGAGGGAACGGACTACCACTGGTTCTGGAAAGGAGGAGAAGAACTCGTCGGGGAAAACAGCAGGACATTAACCTTTGACCCGGTCATGATGGACGATCGCGGAACCTATGTGTGTATGTACACCGATGGCGACGGGAAAACCGTTATCGAGACCGAGCCTTTTGAACTGGAAGTGTACGAGGAGTTGCCCGCGGCGGGAACGGCTTGCCTGGCAATCACCGTGGCCTGTCTATGCTTGGTTGGCGTAGCACTTGTGTCGCGACGAAGGTACACACAGACATCTTGAGCCCGAGCCTGATCGTTGACCACAGCTTCGCGGTTGGACGGGGCGGGCGAGACGACGGGGCCAAGGGCCGGCGCCTATGCCTGGATGCTCGTGCTGGGCGTTGCAAGACGGGTTCGGTCTTTTGATCGTCGCTTTGTGTCTGGACGGGGCGGGCGGGACGACCGCGCCTACGTTAGCGGCTTATGGGGATCGGGGCTTTTTCTGGTATCCTTGGTGGGATGCGAACGTTTTTGCGATCAAATGGCATTGCGCTGGTTTCTGGCGCGTTGCTGGCGTTTAGTTTTCCCAAGCTGGCGCTGTTCCCGCTGGCGTGGGTGGCGTTGGCGCCGCTGGTCTACCAGACGCAATCGGCGCACCCGAGGACGGGTGCGTTGCGCTTTTTCGTGGCGGGTTTCGTGTTTCACCTGATGCTGCTGCACTGGCTTTTGTCGAACGTGTACTGGGCGGGCAGTTGGGCGTTCTGGGGTTACGTGGCCGTTTGCGTGTACCTGGCATTGTGGTGGGCGGCGGGCGGCGCGCTGTGGTGCTGGATGCGTCGGAAACGCGCGTGGGGCGGCGGCGCGGTCGGGCTGGCGCTGGTTTGGGTGGCGATCGAATACGCGCAGGCGCGGGCGCTGACGGGGTTTGGCTGGGGCGCGATCGGCTACAGCCAGGGGCGGAATCTTCTGTTTCTGCAACTGGCGTCGGTGGGCGGTGTTGGGCTGATCTCGTTTTTCGTGGTGCTGTTTAACGGGCTGGCGGCGCTGGCGCTGGCGGAGAAGGGGCGGCTGCGGCTGATCCGGGCGGTCGCGGCGGTCGCGGTGCTTGCGGCGGGCCACGCGGCGGGTTACGCGCTGCTCGGCGAGCCGGACCTCGAGTCGAAGCCGCTGACGGTGTGCCTGATCCAGCCTGATTTCCCGCTCGAAATGAAGTGGAACCCCGAGTTCACCGTCGAGATGGTGCGGAATACGGCGGAAAAATCACGGGCCGTGGCCAACGACACGCCGGTCAACTTCATTGTCTGGCCGGAAGCCGTCATTATGGATTCGATTGAAAACCCCGCCATCAACAGCGTGCTGGCATCGTTGGCGCGGGACACGGGCGTCCCGCTTTTTGTCGGGTCGGTGCGGTTCAACGCCGAAACCAACGGCGCGCTCAACTCGAGCTACCTCGTCGATGCGGAAGGCCGGATCGTCGATTATTACGACAAGGTCCACCTGGTGCCGTTCGGCGAATACGTGCCGTTCGGCGAATACCTGCCGTTTATCAGCGCGTTTGTCCCCGCTATCGGCGACGCGGAACACGGCCGGAAACTGAAGGTGCTTGATGGGGCGGGCCGGCGATTTGGGCCGCTGATCTGTTTTGAGGTGCTGTTTGGGCCGCAAACCGCGGAACTTCTGGCGATGGGCGCGGATTATCTTATCGTGATTACGAACCTCGGCTGGTTTGGAGCGAGCAGCGCCATCCCGCAGGAACTCGAGCTGGCGCGGATGCGGGCCGTCGAGACGCGCCTGCCGCTGGTGCACAGCGCCAACACCGGCATCAGCGGCGTGTTCGACCCGTACGGGCGGTTCACGCTGGTGGACGGCGTGTTTGACGGCGCGGGCAACCTGCGGCGGTTCAACCGGGACGTGTACGGCGCCGAAGACACCATCATGCAGCGTGTGGCGGGCGCGTTGCCGGTGGCCGCGCCGGGGCAACGGCCGGTGCCGCATGGGCCGTCGGTGTTTCCGCACGCGGCGCTGGTGCTGACGGGCGTGGCCGCGCTGGCGGCACGGCTCAGGCGCGCATAATGAGCAATAAGACGCACGGGGGTTTTAGAACAGTTGCACGCTGAATCGCGCCGCCAACTCTCGAAGTTCACCGCCATCTTCGCGGGCGGCACGATGATCTCGCGCGTATTCGGGCTGGCGCGTGACATAGCAATCGCCGCCGTCATCCCGACCGTCTCGCGCGACGCTTTTTTTGTCGCGTTCTTTTTTCCAAACATGTTGCGCGACATCGTGGGGGAAGGCGCGTCGAACGCGGCGTTTATCCCAGTACTCTCGGAGACGCTCGAGAAAGACAAGGAACCGGCGTTCCGCGAGCTGACGTCGGCGTTGATGTCGGCGATGATCGTGATCCTGGGCGTGCTGGCGGTGGCGGGCGTGTTTTTCACGCCGTACCTGCTTGATCTGACCGAGCTGCTCGAACACGTGACGGGCACCAAGGAAAGAACCCGCGAGCACATTGAATTCACCGCCTCGCTCGCCCGCTGGACGTTTCCCTACATCTTCTTCATCGGCTTGACCGTATTTCAGATGGGGCCGCTGTTCATTCTTCGCCACTACTCGACGCCGTCGTGGTCGCCGGCCCTGCTCAACGTGTTCATGATGATCGCGTGCGTGGGCGTGTTCCGCAACTTGTTTGCCGACCCGGCCTACGCGCTCGTGGCGGGGGTGTGGGTCGGCGGCATCAGCCAGTTTGCCGTGCAGTACATGGCGCTGGGCCGGCGGACCCACGTGTGGCTGCCGAACTTCCGGCTGCGCCATCCGGGGGTGAAGACGGCGCTGCTCCTGTTGCTGCCGGTGATTCTGGGGCAGGCGGCCGGCGAGGTGAACAAAACGGTCAACCAGCTTTTTGCGTACTCGCTGGCCGCGGGCACGGTGACGGTGCTGTGGTACGCGAACAAGCTGGTTCAGTTGCCGCTGTCGATCTTCGGCATCGCCATATCGGCGGCGATCCTGCCGTCGATCTCGCGCGCGGCGGCGCGGGATGACTTTACCGAGGGCCGGGCCACGCTGATGCACGGGCTGCGCCAGAGTTACTTTTTGATCTGCCCGGCGGTGGTGGCGCTGATGGTGTTGCCGGGGCCGATTGTCCGGCTGCTTTTCGAGCGCGGCCAGTTTGACGCCTCGCTGACCCACCGCACCGGCATCGCCGTGGCGTACTACGCGTCGGGTTTGCTGTTTTTCGCCTGGGTGAGAATCCTGGTGTCGGGTTTTTATGCGCTCAAAAACACGAAGACGCCCGTCATCATCGCGTCGGCCAGCATGCTGCTGAACGCGGCGATGAACTTCGCCATCGTCCGGCGGATGGGCTACCAGGGGCTTGCGCTGTCGACGACGGTGTCGTACGGGGTGAATTTTCTGCTGCTGTACGCACTGCTCGGGCGGACGTACGGCAAGTTGTGGGACGCGCACTTTGTTTCAACGCTGGCGCGGGTGACGCTGGCCGGCGCGGCGATGGCGGCGGTGCTGGTTGCGGTGCACGGGCAGGTGGCGGCGTTGTGGCCAGGGGACGGAATCGCGGTGCGGCTGGTTGAGGTTGCGGCGCCGCTGGCTGTTGCATGCGTTGCATACCTTGGGCTGTGCGCGGCGCTGCGGGTGGGTGAGTTGCGGCCGTTCGTGGCGCTGCTGCGGCGGAAGGCGGCGGAAAGCTGAAAACAGTTTAACCACAGAGATCGCAAAGATCACAAAGAAGAAATCGATTCTTTGTACTATTAAGCTTCAATTTGTTGTTGCGGCGCGCAAGACTTTGCATCCGTCTGGGACGCCCCCCGGCAGTTGTGGGGGGTGTCCCACTTTTGTTGGCAAGGCTGGCATGTTCAAAAAAGGGGACACCCCCCACAACTGCCGGGGGGCGTCCCAGACGGGCTGCTCACATGGATTTGGTTGCGGCTGTGCCGCGCTGTGACGTTTGTGGCTAAGAAAACTTTACCTCTAACTCAACCTTGCCGCGTTGGTTGGCGAGATCGAGGGTTCCGGTTTGGGGATCGAATGCGGGGAAGGGTTTGCCGTTGAGCGTTGCGGATTGAATGGTTCGATTGCCCGGTGCGCGGAGGCGGAGGTGAAGTTTTGGGATTGGGTTGCGGTTGGGCAGGTCGAGCTTTACATTGATGCGGCCTTTGTTCAGGCGCGAAACGATCTCGTATGAGAGCGGCCCGAAGCAGGTCGGCGCGTCTTTGACAGCGATCTTCTTCCCGTTCTCGAGCCAGTGTCGCGGTGTGGCGTGGGCAAGGTAGAGGCCGTTGGGTTCGCCGGTTTCGGAGTTGAACGACTCGCGGATCAGCATCAGGCGCAGCGGCAATAGGAAGGCTGCGTTGTTGGCGCTGCATACGGCGCCGTAGAACGTCCTGCGGTCGAGGCCGGGCCAGACGCCGACGGTGTCGCCTTCGCCGCTGACGAACGTGCCGCGCGTTTGGCCGTGGGCGAGCTTGCCGTAGAACGACAGCACGAGTCGATCCGCTTCGTCGCGCTGTGCGAGCAAGCGCTGGTAGCTGGGGAGGTAGACGTTGTCGTAGCCGGTGGTCGAGTACCCCGGCAGACCGTTTTCGTGGAATGCGCCGATCGGCGTCGGGTAATAGTTGAACCGGAGCAGACCGAGCAGTGTAGCGCCGTGGTTGTGCATGAAGCCGACGATGCCTGCGGCATCGTCTGAGTCGAACGGCCAGAGGCCCGTGGCGAACGCGTAGGGCATGCACAGGTTCCAATAGCTGCCGATGCGGGTTTCGGTGATGGGCGCGTAGACCGGCTCGCTCGATTCGAGCAGCATGCTGGGCACGAACAGCGTGCCGTCGGGCAGGCGCGTTGAAGAGGCATCGACGGCTTTGAGTATGGCCTTGCGCAACGATTCGGCCGCGGGGCCGAACTCCGCGGCGAGATCGTCTCGGCCCGTCATCTTCCAGATCCTCGCCATATCGCGTATCCCGCGCCAGCACACGCTCTGGTGAAACGTGCAGTACGACACGGTTTCGATATCGCCGCAATGGCGCTGCTTTTCGAGCAGGCCGTTGGGATCTTTCCTTATCTGGGCCTTGATCGTGCGGCAGATTTCCTCGTATTGGGGCGTGAGTTTTTGGATGAAATCGGTGTCGCGCGTGAGATAGAAATATTCGGCACCGTGGGAGAGTTTTTCGCCGCGCTCCCAATTCGAGTAGTACTGCTCGCCTTTTGAGAGCCCGACCAGCTTCGCCAGGCCATTACGCGCTTCCAGCGCAAAGCCGTACATGGCCAGCAATGACATGGCGTCGCTGCTCTCGGGCTGGTAATACGAGTCGTGGTAGACGACGGAACCGAGCGAGTACCGCCACCGGAGCATGAGGTTTTGAATGAGGTGGTTGCGCTGGCAGTCCATGACGATGGGTTCAGGGACGTTGAACAGGATGCCGCGTGCGAGTGCGTTGTCCCAGTATTGTTTCCAATCGCGTTTCGCGGATTCGTATGCTTGCTCATTAAGTCGGAATGCCTCGGGCAACGGGTCTTTCGGCGACCAGGCAAGGTAGAGCGGGCGGTCGAGAATAAATTCAAGCCGTTCGCTATCGCGCGAAACCGCGAGCGAGGTTTTGTCGCACGTGCCGAGTTGCAGCCGCACGCGCGCATGGTTGTCAAGCGAACTGAATCGCACAAACGCCATGAACCGGTTTCCGTCCAACACCGGCGATGCGAACGACTCCTGTTCATATCGCGCGCCGGCAGAGTTGGTATAAGCGGTTTTGAGGATGGGATAGTAGCCGCCGCCAAGCGCGGGTCCTTCAAGCCGGTCGAGGGCAGATCCATAACGCTCCTCACCCGCTCCCACGAAGAATTCGATGTCGTTCTCCGATTGGTAGACGTCCGCCGCGAGCCGACTGCCGTCTGCAAGCGCAACGATGTAGGGAGGCTCGCCGCCACTGCGGGCAAACAGGATGTTGTGGACACCGAGCGAGGTGTTGGTGAGGCCGGTGCTGTAGAACAGCGGCTGGAGGTAGTCCTTGATGTTGTCGAACGTAGCGCCGCCTTGTGCGATAAGTTGCTCGCCCCACACGTCGCGGTCCTGGCGGAGCGCGTCGTTGAGCCGCTGCTCGTAATCGGATGCGGCCTGCGATTGGACAGCGGGTTGGGCGGGGGTGGCGGGCTCGACGAGGTCTTCTTGTCGCGTGTTGGTATTTTGTGCGGCGGCAAGCATGGAAAAGGATAAGATCGTGATGATTGGGATGCTGCGTGATGAGTACATCGGCAACTCCTGTTCCTGGTCGAGCCTTAAAAGGGACATAAAGGACTAAAGGGACATCAGCACCGCCGCCACCACCGCACGGTCGCGCGGGAGCGCGACCCCACCGCGTCGACCCCACCACATCGCGCAACGCAGCCGCGACCCGACTTCAGCGTCGAGGCCACCACCACCACATCACGCAACGCAGCCGCGATCCGACTTCAGTGTCGAGGCCACCACCACCACATCGCGCAACGCAGCCGCGACCCGACTTCAGCGTCGAGGCCACCACCACCACATCGCGCAACGCAGCCACGACCCGACTTCAGCGTCGAGGCCACCACCACCACATCGCGCAACGCAGCCGTGACCCGACTTCAGCGTCGAGGCCACCACCACCACATCGCGCAACGCAGCCGCGACCCGACTTCAGCGTCGAGGCCACCACCACCACCTCCGCCGCAAACCCGGCTTCGGCTGTGCAGGCGGGACGCCTGCGCTACCATTTATTTGAGGAGTTCTTTGATGGCATCGCGCATGGGTTGTTCGGATTGGGGGATGGCGTGCGAGGCGGTTGGTTCGTAGCCGCCTTCTGCGGAGAATTTTTCGAGGTTGATGTACGCGGGGCCGCAATCGGCGTAGGCGGCGACGGCGACGAACTTGTCGGGCCGCAATTCCTGCGCGAAAAGCTGAAACTCGACCGCAACTTCGCCGGGCAGGTTGAGAATGAACACGTTGCCCATCTCGATCGATGTTAGTTCGAAGGGCACGTTGGCACGGTTTCTGAATGCGATGAACATGGCCGCGACCGACCGTGCGTTGGGATGTGCATCGGCCTTGGCGAGTTGGGCGTCGAGTTCGGCCTGTGCCCACGGGCCGTCGGACCGTGGGGTCAACACGAGCGGGGCGCTGCGCAGGACAACCGGCGCGGCGGGGGCGTAGTTGGTGGATTCCGCGGCGGCTTTCATGGCGGCGCGGAGGCGTTCGTACAGCCCCTGGCGCGCTTCGGGCGAGGCATCGTTGTATTTACCGGCGGCGATGTTGCCGCCGCAGCCGTTGAAGTAGACCTGGAACACGCCCTCCTGTTTTTCGAGCCATTCGCGGGCCATGCCGGCGAAATCGATGCTCGAGCGCGGGTCGCCGTAGAAGCTTTGGGGGTGCGTGGCGTAATAATGGAGCCGGGCGACGGGTTTTTGGCCGTTGGCGAACGTGATTGTCTTGACATAGGGGTCGATGAGGCCTTCAGGCGCGGCGATGAGCTTGGGATCCTTGCACGAACTGTAGCGGGTTGTGACGGTGCCGTCGCCGTTAGGAATGCGCCGGTTAGACGCGACGCGCTCGACCTTGGCCTGGCCCGTGCCGATTTGGTTGTACGGCTGAAATTGCGATTGGGCGTTGCGCACCGCCGACACGAGCCGGTCGAGCGGGATCTGGATGCTCTCGACGGACGGGCGGACCGGCGGGCTGGCCTGCGAATCGAGGATGGGGAACGAGTCTTCGTCGAGCATGGGGGCCGTATGCTGGTGGACGGTGTGGAGGGCGACGCGGGAGGGATCCGTGCCGGCGGCGTCTGCGATGGCTTTGCGCCAGCGGGTATAGGTGCCGTTGCAGAGTTCGCAATAGTCGACGGCGCACAGGACGTATCGGGCCGAGCCGTCGTCGATGATGACGCCCTTGGCCTGAAGCGGCTGCTCGATCACCTCGAGCGGTTTGAAGCTCGAGTAGATGGGCGTGCCGAGCGGGGGGGTGACGTCGGCGTTGAACGTGGCGATGCGGCCTTTGGTGGCACACGGCTTGCGCGTCGTGCAGCAGCCCGCCAAAACGCCCGCCGCGGAGAGGGAGAGAAAATTTCGCCTGGTGACTTGATTGCTGGTCATCAAAGCACCTCCTTTGGGACAAAAAGAGGGACACCCCCCACAACTGCCGGGGGGCGTCCCAACGACCCGGCTGCGGTAAGGGAGAGGAAATTTCGCCTGGTGACTTGCTTGCTGGTCATTTCAGCCTCCTGAGAATGGGACGGATCGGACGGATCAGACCGATCGGACTTATAAGAGCCCTGCCTGCTTCGCAACCGCGGAGATTGTTTCGACGATGCGGGTTTCGATGTCTTCGCGCCACTTGTTTGGCATGCCGTACATGAGTTGGGCGCCGCCGCCTTCGTAGCCGCCTTCGCGGATGATTGCGGCCGTGGGGATGTAACTGACGAGGATGTTCGAGTAGCCCATGACGAACGTCCGCGGGCCGAGGATGTTCTTGGCGTGTATGGCGTAGTCGACCACGATTTCGCCGGCGAACGTTACGAGCGGGAGGCCGCCGAGGTTCCAGACCTGGACCGGGTACATGTAGGATGTGCGGAGGGGTTGGCCGGCGTCGAGCTGGGCGATCATTTCAGTCGCGGCGCGGCGGTTGTATTCGTTGTCGGTTTCGGTGATTTTGACGAGTGCCGCGCGGTCGGGCGGCGTTTCGAGGAACAGCTCGACCTCGGTCCGCGCCGTTTTCAGCGCCGGGTCGAGCGGCGTCATGGGCTCGGCCATTGCGGCCTCGACGGCGGCAGCCAGTTCTGCGCCGTACTGGCGGGCCAGCGAGAGGGTGCGGCGCGGGATGGGGTTTTGGTTGGCGCCACAACCCTGGAAGAACAGGGCCGTTGCGCCGGGGTGCGCCTTTTCGAGGATTTCCTGTGCGAACCCGGCGTAATCGCCGCACCACTCGTATTCGCAGAGGGTGGTGTTGTGGCAGGCGTAGCCGAACAGGACCGCCAGGGGCTGTCCGTCCTCGCGTGAGACGCGCAGTACGGGTACGGCGTGGTCGACAGGGCCGTTGAGATTGTAGGTGGTGGCGATTTCGGCTTCCTTGTTGTTGCGGCGGTTGACGGCAAACCGGGTGACGCCGTTGGCGGACTCGAGGCGCACGGGAGCCATGTCTTTGAAGGCGGCCTCGCCCGCGGAGACGACTTTGTCTACCAGCACGGGTGTATACCGCCGCACTTTTTCGAGGGCGGCGGAGTCCAGGGGATAAATGCACAGGAGCGAGCCGTCGATGACGGGCCCGGAATGGGTGTGGGAACTGTTGAGTATGATTCTGACGCGATCGAGGCCGGTCGAGGCTTGCAGGCGGTCGAATATGTTGTCCGACACGGGTTTGGGGAAACCGAGGACGTCGCTGGTGACGATCAGCGCGCGGTTGCCCGCGGCGTCTTCGAGCGCCAGGGCTTTCACCCACAGGGGGTGGAGCGTGCCCCCTTCCGCCTCGTGGTCGCGTGCGGCGTAACCGGCCAGCCACATCGGCTCGGCCGGCGTGATATCGATCCGCGCCACGCCGGCTTTCCAACCATCGCCCGCCGCACCGGACGCCAGCACGGCCGCCACTGTCAATGCCGTCAGGATGCCCATGGCAACACTCCCCAAGTAGTTTCAAAACAAGCCTAGATTAAATGGCCACGAGTGTCAATTTGGCCGCTGGATGTATTCTGCCGGAATGCCTGTTAAACTGAACCGAATAAAGGGAGGCCTATCGCGGTATTCTAAGACAAGGGGAAAACCCTCATGGAACGGGAAACGCTGGAGTTAAGACTGGCAAGAAGATACCGGCACGGGGCCTTTTATCTCTTGCTGGCGGCGCTGCTTGCAACGCCGGCCCTGGTTCGTGCCTGTTCGGATCTGCTGGACGCGCCCTACATTGCCGGGGTGGTTATCCCTATCCATGCGTGCGCCGTCATTGCGGCTTGCTTCCTTCTCTGGTGGGCTTATCACTGGCGGATCGGGATCGACGCTTATGGAGTCCACCGCAGGGTGTTATTCGTGTGGCAGCATTGGCCGTGGTCGCTGTTCGAAGAAGGCAAGGCACGAAGAGGCGCCACGTACTACTCGTTCAAGTTCATCGGCGAAGCCCCGCACCGCAACACCATCGACTTCGGCCCGGCTGACGAACAAACCGCACGACAGGCCCTTAACATGTGTTATGCCCACTGGGTTCAGCCGCCCCGCCTGCTGCTGCCTGACAAGCTCATGTTCAACGCAGGAATGAAATCTTCGCGCGTCTGGTGGAGGTACGCTCGCAGGAGGATGTCAACGATTAGTCTCTCGCCTCAGGGCCTGTGGATAAACCAGAAACGGGGCGAACCCACCCACCACTGGACCGATGTGAAGAATGTGGTGCTTTTCCGGCCCAGCCGGGAGCATGATAAATGTACGGTCATCTCGTTTGATGTCGGGGGTTGGCCCTTCATGTTGGAGTTCTCGAAGACGACTGGGTCAGGTTTTTTCAATCCTCCATCCTATCTGATTGCGGGTTATCTTGAAACCTACGTGGCCCCGGAGGAGATTCTGGTCTGCACGGAAGACCCGCCCGCCAGTATGGCCGAATTGGAAGAACGGCTCAGCTTTGCCAGGGGAAAAATCCGGGAAAAGGGCATCGGGGGGATAGTTTTGACAAGCTTCTTGGCCCTTATCAATCTCTTCACCATAGGGCCGGACGAACTGGGGCCGATGAATGTGCTTACTCTTGTTGCCATGTTCGGCTCCGCCTTACAACCCATCCTTGCCAGGATGAAGTACCGCAGGCAGTTGAAAGAACTCCTGGCGCAGCGCGAACAGCTTCTGGTCGATGAGCGCTCCGCCACGGCTGCCCCCTCCGCTTGAGCCCCCTCCCCCAAAGTAGAAAGCCACCCCAAAAAGCGATATGATGCACTTGGATCGGAAGTGTGGGCAGGGTAATTTAACCGCGTTTCTGTGAAGAGAGGAACTCATATGGAACCGAGAACATCTACCGGGATGGGGCGGCCTTCTCGCCGCGATTTTTTGAAAACTACGGGTGCGCTGACGGCGGGAATCGCCCTCGGGACTCAACAGGCTGCTCGGGCGCAGGGAGAAGCGCTGGCCGTTAACGGCGGGCCGAAGGCGGTGACGGTAGAACATGGCGCCGCCACAAAATGGCCGCAGTATGGCAAGGAGGAGGAAGACGCGATGCTCGGGATGCTTCGTGCGCCGTCGTATGACTCGATTAAGGCGCTGGAAGACGAGTGGTCGCAGTTTCTCGGGGTGCCGTATGCGAAGGCGCATTGCAACGGTACGTCGGCGTTGGCGTCGATGTTTTTCGCGCTCGACCTCGAGCCGGGCAGCGAGATCATGGTGCCGAGCTACACGTTTTTTGCCACGATCATGCCGATGCGGTTTTTCGGGCTGGTGCCGGTGTTTGTGGACATCAACCCGCGGACGCTGAATTTCGATCTCGAGGACGCCAAGAAACGGCTGACGGCCAATACCAAAGCGGTGCTGCCGGTGCATTGGATCGGCTTGCCGGCCGACATGGACCTGATCGGCGATTGGGCGAAGGAGAAGGGCCTGATCGTGTGCGAGGACGCGGCGCACTCGCAGGGGTCCAAGCTTAAGGGGAAGCACATGGGTACGTGGGGCCGGATGTCGATCACGAGCTATCAGATGAGCAAGGCGCTGCCGGGCATCGAGGGCGGTATGGGCATGTACCAGGACAAGGAAGATTTCGAGCGGGCGACGTCGCTGGGCAACTATGACATGCCGGGGATCGACAAGAACGGCAATTACTACAAGTACAAGGGTTCGGGGCTTGGGTTGAAGTTCCGGATGCACCCGATGGCGGCGGCGCTGGTGCGCTGCCAGCTTAAGGGCCTGGTGGCGCGAAACGAGGTGGGCGCGCGGCAGGTGCGGGCGATGAACGGCCGGCTGGTGCAGTTGCCGGGGCTGTACGAGCAATCGAGCCGCCGGAAAGACATGCAGCGGATGCATTACGCGTGGAATATGCTGTTCATCGACGAGAAAGAGGCGGGCATGACGCGCGACGCCGCCGTCAAGGCGCTCAAGGCGGAGGGCGTCCGCGCGGACGGGCTGCATTACACATTGCAGCACGACCTGCCCGTGTACCGGGAAGCGGGTTGGTGGCACCATCTGCCGACGATCCCGGACTTGCCGGGCAGCGTCCAGGCGAACGCGACGTCGATCGCGCTGCCGTATTTCACAAGCGAGGCGCCCGAACTCGTGGAGCAGTATGTGAAGGCGTTTGAGAAAGTCTGGGCGCACCGGAAAGAACTGAGTTGATTGCAGATTGACGATTGCAGATTGCAGATTGTCGATTGCAGATTGTCGATTGCAGATTGCAGATTGACGATTGCAGATTGCAGATTGACGATTGCAGATTGCAGATTGTCGATTGCAGATTGTCGATTGCAGATTGTCGATTGCAGATTGACGATTAGAAAGAAGTGCGGAGGTCTGTAACATGGTTAAGGTTGGAATGGTATTGATGGTGCTGTTGCTAGGTGGTGCGGCGGTGGCGGAACCGTGGCCGTTGGGTGTTCGGATTATGAGTTACGGGAAGTATCAGGATGCGGCGTGGGCGCACCTGCAGAAAATCGGCGTGAAGCACGTGTTTGTGAGCGTGCCGGCGGCGGACGAGGCCGACGGCGTAATGGCCAAACTGAAGGAGCACGGGCTCGACACGCCGGTTGTGCGCGGGCAGGCGGACCTGTCGAAGGATACGTTTGCGGCGGAACTCGAGCCGCAACTGGCCGTGGCCGAGAAAATGGGTGCAAAATACATGTTCATCAGCGCCAAGCGGGGCGAGTCGCCCAAAGAGGACGCATACCGGCGGTTGCGTGAAGCGGGCGAGGCGGCGAAGAAACATGGCGTGATCATCACGATGGAAACGCACCCCGACCTCGGGACGAACGGCGCCGTGCAGGTTGAGACGATGACGGCCATCGACCACCCCAACGTGCGCGTCAATTTCGACACCGCCAACATCACTTACTACAATGAAAACACCAGCGCCCAGGAAGAGTTGGCGAAAAGCGTCGCGTATGTCGCCACGGTCGAGTTTAAAGATCATAGCGGGCTGGCGGAAACCTGGGATTTTCCCGTGGTCGGCAAGGGGATGGTGGATTTCAGGGCCCTCATAGACCTGCTGAAGCAGAACGGTTACCGCGGCCCGTTCACGATCGAGTTTGAAGGGACCAAGGGCGTGGCGCTGGACGAGGCCCAGACATTAACGGCCATCGCCGATTCCGTCGCCTATACGCGCACGCTGGCTGAGTTCGACTGAGCAACAGGCCGCTCGGGATTTAAAAGGAGTATCCGGATGCCGCAAGCCTTGGGGCACATGGCCCCGCCCGACTTTTTCATGATTGCGAGCTATGCCGTGCTCATGCTTGGCATCGGCGTATTTTTCTACGGCCGCATGAAACGGATGAAGGACTATTTCAGCGGGGGCAACACGATCCCGTGGTGGCTGAGCGGGGTGTCGTTTTACATGAGCAGTTTCAGCGTGATGGCGTTTGTGGTTTACCCGGGGCTGTGCTACCGCCACGGCTGGGTGGGCATAACGCTGCTGTGGGTAGCGGTCCCCGCGACGCTGTTCGGCATGATGTTTTTTGCGGTCCGCTGGCGGCGCGCGCGTGTCGACAGCCCCGTGGAATACCTCGAGACCCGCTACAGCCCGCTGTTCCGCCAACTGTGCGCGTGGCAAGGCGTGCCGGTGCGGATGGTCGACGACGGCATGAAACTGTTCGCCACCGGCACGTTTATCTCCGTGTGCGCCGGGCTTGATATCGTCGAGAGCATCCTGATCGCCGGCGGGATCATTCTGCTGTACACGTTCATGGGGGGTCTTTGGGCGGTTGCGGTGACGGACTTCATCCAGTTCGTGGTGCTGACGGCGGGCATTCTGGTAGTGCTCCCGCTTTCGATAGCGCGGGCCGGTGGTCTGTCGAACATTTTTGCCAATACGCCGGAAGGTTTTTTCCGGCTAACCTCGGCCGAGTACCGGTGGAGCTACGTAATACCGTTGATCGCCCTGTACGCGCTCGCGTGGAGCAGCATCAACTGGTCGCTGATCCAGCGTTACTATTGCGTGCCCAAAGAGCGGGATGCGGTCAAGGTTGGTGCGCTTGTGATCGGCCTGTACCTGATCGGCCCGCCGATCATGTTCTTCCCGGCGATCGCGGCAACGCAGTTTCTGCCCGGGATCGAAGACGCCGGCAGGGTGTATCCGATGCTGTGCACGCAACTGCTTCCGGCGGGCATGCTGGGGCTTGCGGTGGCGGCGATGTTCGCGGCGACGATGTCGACGTTGAGCAGCGATTACAACGTGTGCGCGAGCGTGCTTACGAACGACGTGTACAAACGGTTGGCGCGGCCGGATGCGAGCCAGTTCGAGTTGGTGCTGGTGGGGCGGCTGATGACGCTGGTGATCGGTTTTATCGCGCTGGGGACGGCGCTGGTGATGTCGCAGGGCAAATCGGAGGATTTATTCAAGACGATGGTGACGCTGTTCGGGATCGCCACGGCGCCGGTCGCGGTGCCGATGTTGCTTGGCCTCATCTGGCGGAAGGCGACGAACGCGGGCGCCATCGCGGGATTTGCGTTCGGGCTTAGCACCGGGCTGATCCTGTACAAGATATCGCTGGGCGGGGCTGTCGAGTTTCTCGGGATGGCATGGAAACCGGAGACGGAAGAGGTGGCGTTCGGGGCGTTATTTGCGTTGAAGATGGAAATCGTGATGTTCCTTGCGACAGCGCTTGTTACGTGCGTCGTGATGGCGGTTGCGGCGGTTGTCGCGCCTGCCTCGGCCAGTACGCGGGCGCGCGTGGAACAGTTTTTCCAGCGGCTGCTCGCGCCTATCGGCACGCTTGATGACGACTTTCAGACGGGCGCGGCGGCTCAGTCGCCGTTTATGGTGGTGGGCGTGGCGATCCTGCTGGTAGGCGTGTTGTTGCTGGCGGTGGCGCCGTGGGTCGGCGGCGGCCAAGTGCTTGTATTGGACCTGATTATCGGCGGCCTGCTCGCCGCTGTGGGCAGTGCCATGGCGTGGTTGTCCGCCGCGGACGCGCAGAAACGGAGCGCCATTCTTGAAACGAATCCGAGCGAAAGCCGGCTCAACTAATCCCGGCCATGAAAAAGGAAGGAGAGATTGATATGCCGAATGAGAACAAATCCAACGCCACCCGCCGCGACTTCCTGAAAACAGCCAGCGCCATCGGGGCGGGCCTCTATGCCACCGGCGCCGGCGCCCAGGCTCCGGCCGCGCCGCGCAAAGTCGAGGCGCTCGCGCTGAACGGCGGGCCCAAGGCCGTCATGCACGTTGCCAAGGACGCGACAAAATGGCCACTGTACGGCGACGAGGAGGTCCAGTTGGTTTCGGCTCTGCTGCGCGACTTCTCTTACGCGCCGGTGGCCGAGCTCGAAGAGGCGTGGAAGGCGCATTTTGGGTGCGCGTTTGCGAAAGCGCACTGCAACGGGACGAGCGCGCTCACCTCGATGATGTTTGCGCTCGATTTGCCGGAAGGCAGCGAGGTGCTGGTTCCGGATTACAGCACGTGGTTTCCGGTGGTGCCGATGCGGTTCTTTGGTCTTGTGCCGGTGTTTGTGGACTGCAACCCGCGGACGATGAACATCGACGTCGAGGATTGCAGAAAGAGAATCACCGCCAAGACGAAGGCCATCATGCCGGTGCATTGGTACGGCCTGCCGTGCGATATGGACGATATCGAGACGCTCGCGAAAGAGCACGGGTTGTCGGTGGTTGAAGACGCGAGCCACTCGCACGGGGCAAAACTGAAGGACACGTGGATGGGCAATTGGGGCCGGATGGCGGGCATCAGCATGCAGGCAACGAAACCGCTGCCGTCGATCGAAGGCGGCATGGGCGTGTACAAGGAGCGGCTCGATTACGAGCGGGCGACCACCTACGGCAACTACGACCTGCCCAACACGTTCCCCCAAGACAGCCCGTATCGGAAATATCACGCGACGGCGTTCGGCGGCAAGCTGCGGATTCATCCGGCGTCGGCGATTCTCGCTCGGATCCAGTTGCGAGATTTAGATAAGCGGAACGCGGCGGGGGTGGAGCAAGTCAAGCGGCTCAACGAGCGGATTACGCAACTGCCCGGGCTCAGCGAGCAGTACGTGCGGCCGGATATGAGCCGCGTGTTCTACTCGAGAAACCTGATGTTTATCGACGAGGCCAAGGCGGGCGCATCACGCGCCGCGCTGGTCAAAGCGCTCAAGGCTGAGGGCGTCGACGTGGCCGAGTACGGGTGGACGCTGCTGCACACGTACCCCGTGTTCAACGAGAGCCAGTGGTGGCGGCACATGCCCGTCCTGCCGGATAAAGTGCCCGGCTGCGATGAAGCCAACAAGCAGGCCATCTCCGTGGCGTATTTCACGTCCGATCAGCCGGAGTTGGTTGAACAATACGGGGCGGCTTTCGAGAAAGTCTGGGCACACCGGGACAGCCTGGCGTAAGACGACGGTAAACTCGTCATCATACTTCGCCCGGCAAGATCGCTATACCCCCAGAGCGCGTGGTTGCTATGCTCTTCCCAAGAAGACCCGCGTGTAGGGGCGGGCCGGCTGGCGATTAAGCGTTAAAGGGGAAGGAACGGCAACCGTATAAAACAGCTGCTGGCACACTTGGCAGAACGGGGGATGCCGGTTGGACAGATGTTGCCGGCGCAGACGTTCGTACGGTTCGCCAAACCAAATCTCTTTAAAAGACTGGGTGTTGAGGTTGCCGAGGTTTATCAACGAACCGTCCGGCTGCCAGCAGCATGGCGTCACCAAACCGGCCGAATCGACGCTGCTTGTCTCCCACAGTTCCGCACAGGTAAGGATGCCGGGCCCTTGGCGCCCCGATGTTTTGCATCCGCTCCAGTCACCGGGAACGCTGATCGGGAAGTCTTTATCCTGGCACGCCTTGATTTTTGCGAGGGCGGCGCGCAGTTCGTCCCGGGGCATGTTCTGCAGGGCGTTTTCACGCAGCGTGGACCCGTCTTGGAAAACGGTGTCGAGGTCGAGGCCGTCGGTGTTCACCTCTTGAAAGTTCATTGAGTTGACACCCATGCTTTTCATTGCGGCGATGAATTCAGAGGTTTTGGCGAGTGTCGCCCGCATCAAGACGGCGCTGACATGGATTTGTGGCGTCGGACTTGCAAGCCGGCGCTTCGTCTCGCACAGGATACGAAGATTTGCAAGGACTTTTTCCAGCGTTGTTCCGCGGCGCAGGTCGTTAAACACTGCCGGATCGTACGAGTCGATCGAGACCAGGATCTCGTCGTGGCCGCAACGGACAAGGCGTTCTACCGCGTCCTCGGTCAGCAGGGTGAGGTTGGTGTTAAACCGAGTAGCGAAACCCAGGCCTTTTGCAAATTCCACCACCTCGATGATGTTGGGATACATCAGCGGCTCGCCGAGGTTTTGCAGGGTGAGCCCGGCCACGCCAGCCTCGCGGAGTTCCGTGGCGGCTTTCTTAAACATGTCGATGCTGAAGTCGCGCTGTTTGTCCCTGGCTTTCCAATGCGTGCGCCTGCAGAAGAGGCAACCAAGATTGCACCGGGTTGTCGGCTCGAAATATACATGATGGGGATAGTGGGCCGGGGTTGCCAGCGCGATGCGCCTGGCGCGATACGAGGCCGGAAGCAGAGGCCACAGTGCGGTCTTGACGCGGGCCTTTATCGTGGCGAAAAATGACATCAAGGGTTCCTTTCCCGGTTTGGCAGCTCACTAAAGTAGACAGGCGCGGACTTTTTCAATTCGCGGGTGCTGAACAGGACTTCCCAGCGTTGAATGTTCAGGCGTTGCGCCAGTTGGCGGGCAAGCGCAAGCACTTGCTCTTCATGCGTGCCGTGGATCATGGCATACAGGTTGTAAGGCCACTGTGGCATGCGGGGGCGCGTATAGCAGTGGCTGACTTCGGGCAACGAGGCGATGTACCGGCCGGCGAACTCGACGTGGTCCGCCGGGACGTCCCAGACGCTCATGCCGTTGGCGGTGTAACCGATGGCGTGGTGTTTGACGCGCGCCCCGAACCGGCGGATCAGGCCGCTGGCGAGCCACGCGCGCAACTGGGAGATGACCTCGTCTTCCGTCATACCGGCCTGCTTGGCGATTTCGAGGTAAGGCCTCACGACGAGCGGCAACGGCGCCTGCAGGGCGCGTATCAGTGCGATATCGCGGTCTCTTAAATGGGGACAGTCACCGTTTATTTGTGCAGGCGTCTCAAATAAATGGTGACTGTCCCTATTTAAATTGAAATGGACGTTGATTTTGAAGGTGCGGTCGGCGGGGAGCGAAATTACGTCTTGTACGCCATGCAATTTACGGATTTCTTCGCGTATCTCGTCCATGCGTTCCTGGGAAGGCGCTACGAGCGTGAACCACATGTTGAACTCGGCGTCGCGGAGATAGTTGTGGGTGACTTCGGGGTAGGCGTTGATGTGACTGGCGACGTTGTCGATGGCGTCGGCGCTGATTTTCGCTGCGCAGAGTGTGCTGGTGTAGCCGAGGCGGTGGAGATCGAAGACGGGTCCGATCTGGCGTACCACTCCCCCACTCTGCAACTGGCGCACCTGGTTCATGACGGTCGCTTCATCAGTTCCCAGTTCGCGGGCGAGGGCCTCGAACGGCCTTGGATCGATCGGGAAGTCGCGCTGGATTCGGTCGAGCAGGCGGCGGTCGAGGTCGTCGAGGTTCACTGGATGCCAATCTCCTCGTCGGTGAGGTAGCAGGCGGGGTCGGGCGCCCACAGGTCGCCAATGACGGCTTCTGCGCGGACGCGGAAGTTACCGGCGCAGATGTCGAGCCATTTGCATCGGCCGCACCGGCCGGTGACGTGGCGTTTCTTTTCCTTGATCATCATGAGCAGGGCGTTGTCTTTGTCGGTCCAGATCTCGCCGAACTTTCGGTCGCGGACGTTGCCCAGCGTGAGGTGGCGCCAGAACTGGTCGGGGTGGACGGCGCCGTCCCACGACACGCAGGCGATCCCGACGCCGGACGAGTTGCCGCCGTTGTACTCGAGCAGTTCGAGTACCTGCCCTGCGCGCACCGGGTTCTCGCGCAGCAGCCGCATATAGAGGAAAGGCCCGTCGCAGTGGTTGTCGACGGTGAGGATTTCCTTGGGCATGCCTCGGCGGTGCAGATCGGCGGTCAGGTCGATGATTTGTTCGACGGCCTGGCGGGCGCGGGGCAATTCGAGCGCTTCTTCGATAAGGGCGCTGCCGCGGCCCGCGTAGACGAGATGGTAAAAACACGCGCGCGGGATGTCTTCGTCGACGAGGATCTGGAAAATGGCGGGGATCTCGCCGACGTTGCGGCGGTTGATCGTGAAGCGGAGTCCGACTTTCAGCCCGGCCTGCCGGCACGCGCGGATGCCGGCCATGGCGCGGGCATACGCGCCGGGGATGCCGCGGAACTTGTCGTTGACGGGCTCGGTGCCGTCGAGGCTGACGCCGACGTACGAGAGGTCGAGGTCTTTGAGTTCGCGCGCCTTGCCGGGCGAGATCAGCGTGCCGTTGGTGCTGATGACGGCACGGAGGCCGCTCGACGTGGCGTGGCGAATCAGTTCGGACAGGTCGGGCCGCAGCAAGGGCTCGCCACCGCTGAACAAGATCACGGGCGCGCCGAACTCGGCCAGCGAGTCGATCAGGCGCATGCCGTCGTCGGTGGTCATTTCGCCTTCGTATTCGCAGGCGTGTGATTGGGAATAGCAGTGGACGCAGCGGAGGTTGCAGCTCCGCGTGCAGTTCCAGACAACCACGGGCTTTTTGTCTTCCGAGAACTGGAGCAGGTGGCTGGGCAGGTCGGCGGCGCGCCGGCCGTAACGCAGCGCGTCGCTCGGCTCGACGCCGCCACAGTAAAGTTTGCTGATGCCTATCATAGTGAGGGTCTGGGGTTTGGGGTTTGGGGTTTGGGGTATGAAAGGATGAAGGATGAAGGATGAAGGATGAAGGATGAAACAAGCGCCGGCTGAGATCCATTCGTCGCAACCCAAATTTGCACGTAACGAAGGGACATAAGGGACGAAAAGGACATAAACGACTGAGGCCGGCAGTGAAAATGATGGCATGAGTGCCTTGATGGGACCCTCGCGCGGAAACCGCCGGGAAATGATGTGGTTTTTGCACAATCTGGTCGACACGCCGCCCGGACATAAGGGACGAAAAGGACATAAACGACTGAGGCCGGCGGTGAAAATGATGGCATGAGTGCCTTGATGGGACCCTCGCGCGGAAACCGCCGGGAAATGATGTGGTTTTTGCGCAATCTGGTCGACACGCCGCCCGGACATAAGGGACGAAAACGACATAAACGACTGAGGCCGGCGGTGAAAATGATGGCATGAGTGCCTTGATGGGACCCTCGCGCGGAAACCGCCGGGAAATGACGTGGTTTTTGCACAATCTGGTCGACACGCCGCCCGGACAATTTCTTATGTGCGGATTGTGGTCCCAATCGTCTCACTTGATCTGCTAAGCTCATTACGGTTTCCTGAAATGATCCACGATGGCTACCACGAGGCCCGGTATCGTTGATTCCGCCGCTTCCACCACAATCTCGATTCCGTGTTCTCTAAGTGTCTCCGAAGTAACGGGGCCGATGCTGGCGGCTTTGACTTTTTTTGCCAACTCCGAACGCCGCTCTTCGGGCAATGCGGCCAAGAAATTCGTGACGGTCGAGGAGCTGGTGAACGTGACGAGATCAATCTCGCCGCGATCGAGCCGGTCCGCCAACCCCTCGGGCAACGGCTCAGCCAGCGTCCTGTATGCCACCACCTCGCGGACTTCGCCGCCGCGGGCCCGCAAGCCATCGACCAGGTCGGGCCGGGCGATTTCGGCGCGCGGAATGAGGAATGACTGGCCTTTGATTGGCTGCGTCTTGGCCAGTTCTTCGAGCAGGGCCTCGGCTACGAATTGGTCAGGCACGCAATCCGCCTGAATGGACAGCCCGTTGACAAGACGCTCAGCTGTAGGGACGCCAATTGCCGCGACCTTCACACCAGCTAATGCGCGTGAATCCAGGTTGTCCAAACCCATTGCGCGCCTGAACGACTCAACACCGTTCGCACTGGTGAAGATCAGCCAATCAAACTGCCGGACGTCACGGGCGGCCTGCCTCATCGGTTCTGATTTGCCAAGCCACTCGATGCGAATCGTTGGCGCCTCGATGGCTTCGGCGCCGAGTTGCTGCAATTGGTCAAGGACATCGCTGTTTTGCGCGCGGGCGCGCGTCACGACGATCTTTCGCCCGAACAAGGGCCGTTTCTCGAACCACTCGAGCTGATCCCGCAGCCGTACCACCTCGCCCACCACCAGGATGGCTGGCGGCTGGATCTTTTTCGCTTCGGCCCTCGCCGCGATAGTCGCCAGCGTGCCCGTAACTGTTTTTTGCGACGGCAGCGTCCCGTTGGCGATGAGTGCCGCAGGCATGTCTCCGGATTTACCTGAAGCGATCAGCCGCTCTGCGATCGCAGCGAGGTTGTGCACGCCCATGAGGAACACGAGCGTGCCTGATGTTACCGCCAGTTCGGCCCAATCGATTTGGGATTCGGGTTTGGTTGGGTCTTCGTGGCCCGTGATGAAGCGCACGGAGGTGGCGACGTTGCGGTGCGTTACAGGGATGCCCGCGTAGGCCGGCACGGCGACCGCCGAGGTTACGCCGGGCACGACTTCGAACGGCACACCGCGCTCTTGCAGATAAAGGGCCTCTTCACCGCCCCGTCCGAACACAAACGGGTCGCCGCCTTTAAGCCGGCACACGTTCTTGCCTTCGAGCGCTTTTTCAGCGAGCAGGGCATTGATGTCGTCCTGTTTCATGGAATGCTTGCCGGCCTGTTTGCCGACGTATATGCGTTCGCGGCTGGGGTGGGCGTATGACAGAAGCGAAGGGTTGCACAGCGCGTCGTACACGATCACGTCCGCCCGCGCGATGCAAATCATTCCTTTGAAAGTTATCAGTCCCGGGTCGCCCGGGCCGGCGCCTACGAGAAACACTTTGCCTTCCATTATTGACCCTCCAGCGAGGCGAGAATATCGGCGCCGCCTTCCGCGAGGAGGCGTTCGGCCAGTTGCTCGCCGAGTTGCCAGGCGTCGGCCGGCTCGCCCTTGAGCTGCCTCCGCACGACCTGGCTGCCATCGATGGCTGCCACCAGCCCATCGAGCACGAGCGCGCCGCGCACGATGCGGCCGTACGCGCCCACCGGCACGTGGCAGCCGCCCTCGACTTTCGCCAGCAGGGCGCGTTCCGCCGTGACGGCAGCGCGCACGTCGGGGTCGTCGAGCGCCGACGCGACCCGGCGCACGGCGGTGTCGTCGGGCCGGCAAGCGATGGCGAGCGCGCCCTGGCCCGCCGCCGGCAGCCACTGATCGAAGTCGAGGTATTCGGTGATGACGTTGTCCAGGTCGAGGCGGCGCAGGCCCGCGGCGGCGAGTATGATGGCGGAGTTTTGATCCGAGAGTTCGAGTTTGCGCAGGCGCGTGTCGATGTTGCCGCGGATTTCGGTCGGCCGCAGGTCGGATCGGATGGCCAGCAACTGCGCGCGGCGCCGCAGGCTGCCCGTGCCTACGGACGCGCCTTTGGGCAACTCCGCAAGCAGAAGGCCACCTTTGCCGATGAAGGCATCGCGGGCATCTTCGCGTTCGGGGATCGCCGCGATGTTTATGCCTTCGGTCGAAACCGTCGGCAGGTCTTTGAGGCTGTGTACGACCAGGTCCACGACGCCGTCGAGCAGGGCGTGGTCGATCTCTTTCGTGAAGACACCCTGGACACTGAGTTGGTCGAGAGGCTTGTCCTGCACTCTGTCGCCGACCGGCCGGATGATTTCCGTTTTGACGTGCAGGTCAGGCGCGACCTCGCGCAGCCGCTCGACGACCCACTGCGTCTGCTGGAGGGCAAGGCGGCTGCCGCGCGTGCCGATGCGGATCGTCCTGCCCATGTTACCCGCCCTCCTCCGCCATGCGCAGGCATTCGGCGAGGATTTGTTCGGCGTCTTTAAGGCGGCCGTCGGCAATCAGGCTGAGTGCGGGCGACGCGAGGAACTGTTCCTCGGCCTCGTTGCGCCGCACCCGGTCGGGCACGCGCGCCTTCAATTCCGCGCGTAACCGCGCCAGCAGTTCGAGATAGGTTTCGTACTCCGGCCCGAACTGGCGATCGAGATCGATGCGGAGGCGTTTGGCGAGCGCGGGCGACGAGCCGCCGGTGCTGATGGCGATTTGGAGGTCGCCGCGCGTCACCGATGCGGGCACATAAAAATCGCACAGCTCCGGCACGTCCACCACGTTCACGAGCGCCCCGGAAGCCCGCGCGACGTCGGCAACAGCGGAGTTGACGCGGGGATCGCCGGTCGCGGCAATGGCGATCAGCGCGCCGGCCATGTCCGCGGGTTCAAAAGGCCGCTCGAAAAATTTGATCCGGCCCGATGCCGCCCATGCCCGAATCTGATCCGTCGCGTCCGGCGCCACTACGACTACGTCCGCGCCGCATTCCAAAAGCGAGGCGATTTTGCGTTCGGCGACAGCGCCCCCGCCAACGACGAGGCAACGCCGGCCGTCTATTTTCAACGACAAGGGATACAGGGACACAAGATTTCCTCGAAAAGAGCCCGAATAACAGGGAGTCTACGCTATAAAAGATGCGAAAACCGCGACACGCCGAGCCCATCTAGTTGCGTTCATTATATAGCACCCGGTACAAACCCGGCAAATGCGACGGCGTTGAAACTCACTGATGCCCAGTTTTCGGGAGTAATTGCCGTGGGGGATCGTACAAGCACATTCTGTGGAAAAACCCGCCAACGTTAGTAGCGAGCACTGAGTCCCCCTCGTATCATTTTCCATTACGCGCCGAAGCGGGGGCCGCTTCTACTGCCCCAGCCCAAACTCGCCCGGCGCCGCTGTTGCGTGGTTAAGCACCGCAGCATGGTTGAGTTCCTCGCGCGTGAGGGGCGCATTCCGCCGCGCCAATTCAAGATACGCGGCACCCGACATGAACGCCCGCACCGCCTGCGCGACTCGGCCCGCGTCTTCCCGCCGGCACAACGCGAGCACCGTCCCGGCCATCCCCGCGCCTGTCAATGACGCACCCAGCGCGCCCGCCTCGAGCGCTACGTCCACCAGCGCATCGAGCACGCCGCTGCCGGCGCCGTACGCGCCCGGCATCGTCTCGAGCGGCGTCCCTTGCGCGATGCACTGCTCGAGCGCCGCGTCGCTCACGTCCGGCGGCCGCCGATCATGCCACGTACGCCGGTCGCCGTCGTGGCCGATGGTCATCAACCGGCCTGCGCGCGCATAATTCCCCACCTCCAACGCATCCGCGAACACCCGTGCGCGCTCCGATTCCGCGATGCCAAACAGCAGTGGGCCGCGCAGCGCCACGCTTGTCGGCCGCATCTGGGCGGGCGCGCTTGCGAAATAGCGGTCATACAGCGCGTCCAGGCCGGGCAGGTCGTACCGCGCCCGCAGGTCCGCCACCGTTATCTCCTCGGGAATCCGCCGCAACAGGTCGAGGATGTAGCGCGTCCCGCCAAACTCTTCGAACTCGACCGGCGACAGCGTCGACAGCCGCCGCGCCTTCTCGACGAGGCTTTCCGGCAACCCCTGCCGCGCCATTTCCTGGCGCAAGATCTCGAGCGCCATGCCGTACGCGAACCGGTTGCGCGTATAGTCGACGCCAGCGGGCCCGCTGAGGCTGCGTTCGGTGTACGAGTTGATCACGAGGATCGCCAGCGCGTCCGGAAACCGCAGCCGCCGCGCGCCTGAAAAGTCTGGCCGGGCCGGGTCCAGCGCGAGGTTCACCATCTCCCCCACTCCGCCCAGCACCATCGCCGCCTGGTCGCTCAACCCGCACCGCGAGCCCGTGTACCATTCGGCGTCCCGTGCCGTTTCCGCAAGTTCCGCGCCGGACAACTTCAGCCGGTTCAGCGCAAGGATCGCCTTCACGAGGCAAATGCACAACGCCGCCGACGAACTCAGCGCCGCGCCGCGCGGCATATCGCTGCCAATCACACCATCAAACCCCCGCGGCCGCGCGCCCGGAAACCGGTGAAGGACGCTGAGGAACGCGCCGCGCACGTAGTGCGACCAGTGGCCGCGCCGCGCTTCAACCCCGGCGCGCACACGCGGCTGCATGATGAAGTCCGGCCAGTCGCCGTCGATCCCGGCCGTATCCAGCACCTCGAGCGCGAACCGCGTCTCGTCGAACACCGGCTCGGTGTTCGCCACCACAACGTCGCCGTCTTCCGCCTCCCGCAGCACCAGCACGATCTCGCGCTGGTGTGTCATCAGGTTGAGGTAGCCGCCGTGCGTATCGACGTGCATCCCGCGCAGGTTGATCCGGCCGGGGCAACGGAACACGCGGAGCGGCCCGTCGCCAAACCGGCGCAGGTGCGTCTCCGCCACCGCCCGCAGAAGCCCTGCCCGCTCCGCCGTTACGTCCGGATCCGTTCCGTAGACTTTCTTGAAGAGCTTCCGCGACGGGCCGGTTGCGTCTGCAATCGCGGCCCACTCAGACGCACGCAACCGCCCGCTGGTCATATGCCTTCCCGCCTGCCCAGCTTGCGCCTTAACACCTTGAGCCCTTCAAACCAGGCGATACCGGCGAAACCCGCGGCCAGCGCGATCGCAAAATCCACCGGATGCAGCACCGTAAAATGGAACAAGTCGCGCAAGAACGGCACGTAAATCACGACACTCAGAAACACCAGCGCCAGGATCACCACCAGCCACAGCGCACGATTCCGGACGCGGAACATCCCCGCGATCGTGCGCGACCAGGATCGGTTCGTCAGGATCAGGCTCAGATTCGCAACGATCAGCGTCGCAAACGTCAGCGTACGGGCTTCTTTTTCCCCAAACCCGCGGTACCACTGCATGACAAAAACAACCAGCACGATCGCCAGAACCGCCAGCCCCTGCATCAGACTCAGCAGCAGCAGCCGCGGGCTGAACAGCGGCTGGTCGGGGGGCCTTGGAGGTCTCTCCATCGCGTCGGGCTCGGCGTCTTCCGCCTCGAACGCCACCGAACATGCGGGGTCGATCACGAGTTCCAGAAACACGATGTGCATCGGCATCAGCACCAGCGGCCACTTGAACAGCACCGGGATAAACGACAGCCCCGCGATCGGCACGTGGATCGCCAGAATGTACGCGATGGCCTTCTTCAAGTTATCGAAAACCCGCCGGCCCAGCTTCACCGCCTCGACAATCGACGAGAAATCGTCGTCCACCAGCACGAGATCGGCCGACTCGCGCGCGACGTCCGTGCCCCGCCCGCCCATCGCGATGCCGATATGCGCCGCTTTCAGTGCCGGCGCGTCGTTGACGCCGTCACCCGTCATCGCCACCACCTCGCCGTTCGCCTTCAGCGCGTTTACCAGCCGCAGTTTCTGCTCGGGCACAACCCGCGCGTAAACGCTTGTCGCCCGCACGCGTTCGCGCAACTGCGCGTCGTCCATGGCGTCGAGTTCCGGGCCGGTGATCGCCTTGTCCGACGGCGTCAGCCCGATCTGCCGGGCGATGTTCAGCGCCGTCTCGGCATAATCGCCCGTGATCATCACGACGCGCATGCCCGCCCGGTAACACTGCTGGATCGCCGCGGGCACCGTCGGCCGCAACGGGTCCGCCAGGCCGATCAGGCCAAGAAACTGGAAATCGAAATCGTGCTGGGCTTCCCGGACCGTCGCCTGTTCCGCGTCCGGCAGCGGCGCTTCCACAAAAAACAAGGCCTTCGCGACCGCCAGCACCCGCAGCCCTTCCCGCGCCATCACCGTCACATGCTCGTTGATCTCGCGCAGCCGCGTCTCGTTGAAATGGCACAAATCGGCAATGGCTTCGGGCGCGCCTTTCGCGGCGATCACGTAATCGCGGGCGTCCGGCGACCGCCACACGTGCGACATCGCCAGCAGATCCTGCGAAAGCGGGTACTCCTGTTGGAGCACCCAGTCGTCGTGCAGATGTTCCGTGTTCGCCAGGTACCGGTCGCCCAGCGCCTGGAACGCTTTTTCCATCGGGTCGAACGGATCTTTGTGACTGGCGAGGATGCTGTATTCGAGGATTTCGTGAAACGGCTCGGGCAGCGGGCCCTCGATGGCGTAATCCACGTCAAAAAAACCGTCGCGCGCGAACAGCTTGTTCACGGACATCTTGTTCTGTGTCAGGGTTCCGGTTTTGTCCACGCACAGCACCGTCGCCGCGCCCAGCGTCTCGACCGCGGGCATCCGCCGCGTCAATACGTTCTTTTGCGAAATCCGCCACGCGCCGACGGCCAGAAAAATCGAAAGGACCACCGGGAATTCTTCGGGCATGATGGCCATCGCCATCGTAATGCCCACCAGGAACCCCTCGAGCCAGTTGTGGCGCGTTGTTCCGTAAATGATCACGACGGCCGCGCAAAGCAAGAAGCCGCCCGCCGCAAGTGTCCGCACCATCCGGCCCGTCTCGCGGTGCAGGCGCGTCTCTTCCCGCTCGACCGTCTGGAGCCGCTTCCCTATCTGGCCCAGCACCGTCTCGAGCCCCACCGCCCGCACTTCCGCCACCGCCTTCCCCCTCACCACCAGCGTGCCTGAATACAGCTTGGCGTCGCCGTTCCGCCGCGTTTTGCGCACCGGCAACGATTCCCCCGTCACCAGCGATTCGTCTACTTCGATATATGTATCCGACAGCAGGTCCCCGTCCGCCGGAACCCGGTCTCCCTCGGACAGCACGAGGACGTCGCCGCGCACCACCTCGCGGCCGGCGATGCGTTTTTCATGCCCGTCCCGGATTACCATGGCGCGCGGGCTGGAGAGATCCCTCAGCGCCTCGAGCGCCCGCTCGGTTTTGCGCTCCTGGTAGAACGTAATTCCGATGATGACGACCACGAACGCCATCAGCATCAGCGCCTCGCGCACGTCACCCAGGATTAAGTAGATGATCCCGCCGCCCACCAGCAGCAGAAACATCGGTTCCCTCACCACAGAAAATGCGAGCGACAACAGGCTGCGCGGTTTCGCCGATGGCAGTTCGTTAAACCCCTCGGCCTCGAGCCGCCTCCGCGCCTCCTGCTCGCTCAACCCCGTGATATGTGCAAGATCAAATTTGGGCATGACTTTTCAAAAAACCAAGTGGGACGATTGGTACGCGCCGTGTTTTGTTTTTGCCTACGGTCTACAGCCTGCCTAGTCGTAGCTTGTGCGGATGTTATACTTTCGGCTCAGGTCGCGCAACTCCGCCAGCAGTTCCGGCCGCTCGCCCACCCGGCAGATCTCCCCGATCAGATAGTAGATTTTTTGAAACGCCCAGTTTCGCACGATCTGATCGTCGCCGGTTGCGGCTTGCCGCAGGTCCGTCTTGAAAATGACTTCTTTCTTGTTTCCCAACGCGGCGCCCGTCAGCCGCATGAAAAACTCGCGATCTGTGCCCGGATCAAACCGGCCGTACACCGTCACCGCTTTGTTTTTATAAAAGTCCGGGATGTCTTTGGGAAAGATTTCGGTTTTGTCGATACTGCCGAAATCCGCGTCGAGTTCGACCAGCAGCGGGTCGTTGAGCCGCGCAAAAAATGCCGGCAGGTCGGATTTGATGGCTTCAATCGATGGCGCCACGCGCGATTCGCCTTTGTTTCTGTACGCCAGCAGGTCCAGCAGGTACTGGTTCACCGTGTTGCCCCCGCCGCACGCAAAGATCGAGTTGCCCAACACGTTTTCCGCGGTCAGCCCGTTGATAATCGTCCGCATGTCTTTAACGCCCGCGGTGGGCCGGCCGTCACTCATCACGACCACCACGCCCGGCACACCCGGCCGCGGCGGCGTCTGCACGACGGGCCGGATCGCGTTGTAGACGTTCGTCCCGCCCCTCGATTCGAGCGTCGTCAGAAACGCCGCGGCTTCGTCCTTGGCTTCCGGTGTGGCGGGAGTGAACTCGGGCTTGAACGGGCTGGCGGCGTCGCGGAACACCACGATGTTGAACCGGTCGTTGGGCCGGAGCATCTGCACCATGTCTCGAGCCGCCCGCGCGGTCTGATCGAGTTTGTACTGCACGATGCTGTTCGAAGCGTCAATGACGAACGTCACGTCTTTGGGCAGCGGCGGAATGCTGCTGTCGGTCTTGGGGGTGATCTCGACGCGGAAATACGCGGCTTTCTCCTGCGGGGGGAAATACGCGCTTACCTGCACGTCAAGCAGGTCGTCCATGAATTCGAACGGCGTCTCCTGTTTGATGTCGGCCACGACGGGCGCAAGCCGCTGCTCGACCGCGGCCGGCGGGGCCAGCGCGTCGCGCGGCGGCAGATTGACGCCGGCCTCGAACGGCGGCGGCGCGGGCTCGAGCGCACCCGCCGGCTCTTGCGCGGGCATGCCCTCGCCCAACAGGCTCCGCACCGGCAGCGAGCCTACCGTAATCGGCCCTTCGCCCAGGTCGCCGGGGCCGCGCAACGCCGGGTATTCGTTCTCGCCAAGAATCCGGTCCGCACTCGGGCTCACGAGCCGCCGCGCAATCTCGATGTCTTGCCGCGCGGTCGCCTGGCTGATTTCGATGATTTTCGCGTCAACCTCGCGCAGAATCGCCGGATCGGGTTGCAGAAAATGCTCGCGCTCGATAAGTTCCGACGCCAGCCGGTCCGAAAGTTGCGGAATCTCGACCGGCTTATCGAGCAGCGAGTCCATCGTCTTAAACGCCTCCGCCTCCTGCTGCAGGAGCTCCTCGATCGACCCCGGCCCTTTCGGCGGGCCGGCCTCGTCGAGTTTCTCGACTTCGGGCGGCGGCGCCTCGGTTCGGATTCGCACTTGGAACCTCTGCGGCGGCTGTTGCGGCGCCGGCGTCAGCCCCTGGATCGTCACCATCGGCGCAACAGCAATCAGCCCCGCATGCACCATCAGCGAAACCGCAATGCTCAAGCCCAGCAGTGACTGGCGGCTGTACATCACCCGCTCCCAGGGGCGTTTTCTGCGTCGCTATGCTTGATTCTATTCTTCATTTGTAATTTGTAATTTGTCATTTGTCATTTCTTCACGGCTTCCCGGGCCTTTTTTGCCTGCTCGGAATCGGGATACGTGCCGATGATCTCCTCGTACGCCTTCCTCGCCTGGTCGGCGCTGCCCGCTTTCTCAAAACACTGGCCCGCCCGCCACAGCGATTCCGGCGCCAGATCTTCGTTCAAAAAAACGATCACAACATACATGTAACTGCGCGCAGCCGATTCGAAATCGCCCTTGGCCTCATACAACTCGCCCAGGTGGAACCGCGCACGCGTCGACGTCATTCCCGTGTTCGTGTTCGCCACTTCTTCGAACAGTTTGAACGCTTCGTCATGCTTTTTCTGCGCTTCGTGGAGCGTCGCCATCTTGTATTTCGCATCCACGGCTATCGCGCTCTGCGGCGCCGTATCCACCACCGCCTGGAAAAGCTTCACGGCGTCGTCCGGTTTGCCCGCGGCCTCGCTGCACTCCGCGATCTTGAATCGCACCCGCTCCGGGTTGAGATAATCCGGCTGTGCCTCGAGCAGCGCCTCGAACGCCTGCGCGGCCTGATCCCACTTCTGCTGATCGTACAGCCGCTGGCCCACCCACGCGTACGTCTCTTCGCTGAGCGCCACCGCCGGATATTCCTTCATCAGCTTCAGGAATATCTCGCAGGCCGCATCAAAATCCTTCGTCTCATACCGCGCCAGCGCAAGACCCTTCACCGCCCGCCCCGCCGTTGGGCCCTGCGGGTCGATGTTTAAGGCCGCCGTGTACGACTCGATCGCCTTGACCGCATCCTTCGCGTCGCGGACGTAATGGTCGCCGATACGGATGTGGGCTTCCGCCGCACGCGACGTCTGCGGGTATTTCTCGAGCAGCGTTTTAAACGTCGCCGCGCTCGACTCGAAGTCTTTCATGTTGTGATACGTGATCGCCAGCCGGTACAGCGTGTCCTGTTCGACGGCAGGGCCCGGCGCCCCTTCGAGGATCTTCTTGTACTTGCCGACGGCGTCCGCGAACGCCGACGAGAAAAACTGCGCGTCGCCCGCGCGAAGCATTGCCTGCTCCGTCAGCTCATTTGCAGGATATTTCGTGGCGAACTCCTCAAAAACTTTCGCCGCCTCGTCCGTCCGTCCAAGATGCGCCAGGCACTCTCCGCCCTTGTACAACGCCTCCGCGCCGAAATCGCTGCCCGCGTATTTCTCGGAAACGAGCCGGAACTCCTCGTATGCATTCTCGTAGTCGCCCAGCGAGACCATGATGGTGCCAAGCAAGAACGCCGCATCACCCACCATTTTCGGGTCGGGCGACTGCAGGAACGCCGAAATCTCGGCCTTCGCCTCCTCGAGTTTGCCCGCCAGATTCAGGCACCACGCGATTTTGTACTGCGCCCGCGCCGCAAATTCCGACTTGGGGTGGTCGCTGCGAATTTGCTTGTACACCGTTATCGCCTCGTCGTACCGCTGCTGCTGTTGGAGGCAGTTACCCAGCAGGTATCTCATCCCGGGCGCCTGCGGCGAGTCCGGTTTCTTGTTCAGGAAATCCTGCGCCGCGGCCGCCGACTCCGGAAACTTGCCCGCGTGATAAAGGGCCCAGATGTGGCCGTACTCCGCCCGCTCCGCATACTCGGATGCGGGGAAATCCTTCTCGAGCTGGTCGTACGCCTGCACCGCCGCGTCGAACCAGCCGATCTGGTCAAACGCCTCCGCCGCACGGAACCGCGCTTCCGCCCGCAGCGACTCGTCTGCGCCCGATTGCGCCACCGTCGACAGCGTCGTGGCCGCCTCCTCGTGATTGCCGCGCGCCAGGTACACCAGCGCCAGTTGGTATTGCGCGTACGGGACGAACGGGCTGTCGGGCAGCGCCTCGATCAGCTTCTTGAAATCGGCCTCCGCGGCATCGACGTTGTTGCTCTCGGCATTTACTTTGCCCAGGTAATACAAGGCCCGCGCCCGCGTCTCGCCGCTGCTGCCCTCGCCCGAGAGCGATTCAAGCGCCATCGCCGCATCCGCCGGCCGCTTCAAAAAATACAGCACTTCCGCCCGGCTCAACGTCGCCCGCTCGAGAATGTCGCCCTCCGGTTTTCTGGCCAGCAACTGGTCGAACGCCTTCAACGCCGCCTCGTACTCGTGCGCCGCGTACGCCGCCTCGCCCAACCGATACAGCGCTGAACTCACCTGCTCGCCGTCCGGATATTTCTCCAGGTAGGACCGATACTCCGCCGCCGCCTCCTTGTAAAAGCCACGCTGGAAAAGGCCGTTGGCGAAATCAAACTCCGCCTGGCCCGCCGGTTCCGCCAAAGCCACCGCCGCGGCCACGAAAATCAACGCCGCGATCGCCGCCGCAAACTGCCTCATTGCGCCCCCGCCTCCTTTGGCTCTTCCGTCAACGCCGAGAACGACACGTTCGCGATGTCCGCATTCTTGCAGCAATCGAGCACCGCGATCGCCTGGCCAAGCGCCGCGTTCCGGTCGCCCCGAATAATAACCGACCCGCCCGGGAACAGTTCCGCGACCCGGTCGAGCACGTCCTGCAATTCGGGGATGCTCATCTCGCGGTTGTTCAGCACGATCCGCCCGTCTTCGCGCACGTTGATGTAGATCTCGCCCTGCGTCCGCTCGATCGGCGCCGCCGAACTCGCTGTCGGCAGCATGATGTCGATCTCGCTTTCCATCGAGGTGTACGCCGATACCGTCAGGAAAAACACCAGCGTCAAAAACACGATGTCGATCAGCGGGGCCAACTGGATGGTCTCGGCCTCTTCCTGAAGTTTGCGCCCGAATTTCATGACTCGCGCCCCCGCGTCAGCAACTCGACCACCTCGCTGGCCTGCGCCTCGACTTCCGCCACAATCTTGATCACACGCCCCCGCAGAAAGTAATAAACCACCATGCACGGGATCGCCACCACCAGGCCGCCCACCGTCGTGATCATCGCTTTCGACACGTTTTCCGCCACCACCATTCCGCGCACCCGCGCGTCGTCCGCCGCAATATTGCTGAACGCCAGCACCATGCCCCAAACCGTCCCGAGGAGGCCCAGCAACGGCGCGATCGTGCCGATGTTGTTCAGATACGAGATTTTCTGCCACAACGCCGTGACGCCGCGCTCGCCCTCGCTTTCCATCGCCTCCTGGATCACGTACCGGTCATGCCCCGACGCCTTCAGCCCCGCCCGGACGACTTTCGCGAGCAACTCTTCCCGCCCTTCGCAAAGCTGATAGGCCCCGCGCAGGTCGCCCGCCTTGATCTGCGTCAACACCCGCCGCGCAAAACTCGCCGGCACCTCGCGCGTCGGCGTTACCGTCAGTCCAAAATAAATCGCCATCACCAGCGCGATAAACCCGAGCCCGAGCGTGATCCACAATATGCCCCCGCCCCACCATACCATCATCATCAACGTCACCTGGCGTGGAGCCTTCTCGCCCACAACCTCATCCGCCGCCGTTGGAGTCCCCGCAGGTTCCGCTGAAGCCGCCGGCGCCGGTGACGCCGCGGCGGCGTCTGCTGGCGCGGCCGGAGCCGCCGCAGGCGGCGGCGCATCTTGTGCCCAAACCTGAGCGCCGGCCAATGCCAACATGCCCGCCATCACCAGCCCGATCACCACCCTGTAAACCATCTCAGTTTCCTTTCACCAAGCCGACTATCGATCATCTTCTCAAACAACTCTCCGTGGGACCATTGGGACTATTGAGACAATTGGGACGACTACACTCTCATTCGTTCCTAGGTCTTAACCCAATTAGGCTGGTTCAGCAGGCTCCTCTTTGCACCCGTGGTCATGGCTGTTCTGATTCAACAGCGTGCTTTAGCACGACTTTCACAAGGCTTTATCTGTTATCTTGAGCCTACCGTCTACAACCTGTGGCCTACGGCCTGTTTTTCATCATTCATCATTAAGTATTTGACACGCCTACCATTATGCAGGCAAGGCTTTCCCTTTGCAATGACTATAATGTGCGGAAAAGGCTGACGGGTTGCCTCGCTACAACCACCGCACGTTGAGCTCATTTCGCGGCGGGATGCGCTTATACTCATACGTTGGGTAGCCAATCATCATGGCGGCGCAGATCTTGTGTTTCTCGGGGATTTCGAGGAACTTCGGGATTTCGCGTTTCAGCCGGGCCGCCGCCATCAGCACGCCCGCCCAGCACGTCCCCAAACCGTGGGCGTGCGCGGCCAGTTCGATGTACGTCAAGCCGATGGCCGCGTCGATGGCCGGCTCGAACCCGTCCGTCGCGGCGTGCGCTACCAGCACGTGCGGCGCGCCCCGCAAGATCATGTCCAATCCACGCTCCCACGCCTGCACCGCCCGCGTGAAATACGGGATCGTGCGCAGGCCGTCCACCACCATCGCCGCAAGCCGATGCACCTTCTCCGCATCCTCGACAACCAGCCAGTTCACGCCCTGCCGGTTCGTCGCGGTCGGCGCCCACCGCGCCGCCTCGATCACCCTCCGCAAAACATCGCGCGGCACCGGCTCTTTCTTGTATATGCGCACCGACCGCCGCGTCCGCAGCAACTGTTCAACCTCCTCGACTGCCAGCCGCGGCAGGCCGCCATCCGGCAACGTCGCGGGGTCTGTCCCCCTCAACGACAACGCGCCCGTCGGGCAGATGGCCGCGCAATGGCCGCAGGCCAGGCACGTCGACTCGGCTTCCGGGATCTCCCGCGGCGGCTCGCCCGGCGCCATTTCCAGAAGGCCCATCGGGCAATCGCGAACGCAGATGCCGTCGCGGGCGCACTTTGATTCGTCAATGTGGATCAAGGACATGTTTTTCCTCCTCCGGCAACTTTTCACCGGCATTTCTGGATTATGGCGACTGCATTCAACATAATGCAACGCAACAAGGTAAACGAAAAGGAACCGCTTCCTGCATTACGGTGTATTTCAATCGGGAATAGCGACGTCAAGATGGTTGCAGACGCCATAGACATCGGCCTCATCGCCGATACCCACACGGTCGTTCGGCCGCAAGTCATCAATGCATTTCGCGGAGTTGCCCGAATCCTTCACGCAGGCGACGTCGGCTCGCCGCTGGTCCTGGCCGAACTTCAAACCATCGCGCCCGTCACCGCAGTCCGCGGCAACGTCGACCAGGGAAGATGGGCCGACCCACTCCCCCATACCGAAATCGTCGAGGTCGGCGGTGTCCTCATCTACCTCCTCCACGACCTCGAAGACCTTCCCCTCGACCCCTACGCCGCCGGGTTTGCCGCCGTCGTATTCGGGCACAGCCACAAGCCCGAAACCCACTACCGCGACGGCGTCCTCTACATCAACCCCGGCAGCGCAGGCCCGCGCCGTTCTGCAAACCCCATCACCGTCGCCCGCCTCCAAATCGCCGCGGGCGCCGTCCACCCCGAAATCATCTCGCTCGAATCCCCCACCAGCCACTGAAGCTTTCTTGTCAAAGTAGCCGTGCACAACGTCCACAGCGCGGCGTACCCCCAACCAAAAACCCAACATAGAGCACCCTCGTTGGGACGCCTCCCGGCAGTTGTGGGAGGTGTCCCTTTTTTGAACATGCCAGCCTTGCCAACAAAAGTGGGACACCCCCCACAACTGCCGGGGGGCGTCCCAGACGGACGCAAAGTCTTGCGCGGCGCAACAAGAAAGTGATCCACTGCCCCCTTCCCTTGATCATCTCCTCACCCCCTGCTATCGTAGCCGTCAGCCAAAGGAGCCCTCCATGCGCTTATCAATCGCTCTCCTAGTTATAGTCATAAGTGTTCAATCTGCCCCCGGAGCTGCGTTTCCCAAAGCCGGCGGATATCGCGGCATCTGGTATTTCAACCAGCCCACCAACGACGAATACGTCTACAAATACAGCGGCGGGCTCGGCACCTACTGCGCCAACCACATCCCGATGGCGGTCTACGCGCCCGCGGTCAACAAGACGTTCTTCGTCTACGGCGGCACGACCCCCGGCAACGATACGCTGCTCGAAATGGTCAGCTACTATGATCACGCCACGGGAAAAGTCCCCCGGCCAACCATTCTCATGGACAAAAAGACCACCGACGCCCACGACAACCCCGTCATCGCACTCGACGACGCCGGGCACGTCTGGGTTTTCGCCAGTTCCCACGGCACATCCCGGCCGTCCTACATATTCAAGAGTAAAAAACCCTACGATGTCGACGATTTCGACATGGTGTTCCAAACGAATTTCTCGTATCCGCAGCCGTGGTACATCCCCGGCAGGGGGTTCCTATTCATGCACACGCGCTACTCTCCCGGGCGGGCCTGCTACTGGATGACCAGCACCGACGGCACCGCGTGGTCCGAAGGCCGGTGCCTTGCCTATATCGCCCAAGGCCACTACCAGAACACCTGGCCCTGCGGCGGCCGCGTCGGCTCTACATTCAATTACCACCCCGAGAAACTCGGGCTCAACTATCGCACCAACCTCTATTATGTCCAGACCGACGATATGGGCGCCACGTGGAAAACCGTTTCCGGCGAAACCATCCAGACGCCGCTGAAAGACGTGAAGAACCCCGCGCTCGTCCACGACTACGAAGCCGAAGGCCTCAAGGTCTACATCAACGACCTCAACTACGACAAAGACGGCAACCCCGTCATCTTCTACGTCACCACCAAAGGTTGGAACCCCGGCCCGGAAAACGGCCCCCGCGAATGGCGTGTCGCACATTGGACCGGCGCCGGCTGGGAGTTCCACAGAATCACCGACTGCGATAACAACTACGATATGGGCTCGATCTACGTCGAGCCCGACGGCGTCTGGCGCGTAATCGGGCCCGCCATACCCGGCCCCCAACCGTACAATCCCGGCGGCGAGATTGGCGTCTGGATCAGCAAAGACGAAGGCAAGACTTGGGAAATGACGAGACAATTAACCCGCGACAGCGAGTTCAACCACACCTACGTCCGAAGACCCCTCAACGCCAACCCCGGCTTCTACGCCTACTGGGCCGACGGCCACGGCCGGAAACCCAGCCCATCACGCCTCTATTTCGCCGACAAAGACGGAAACGTCAACCGCCTCCCCTACAACATGCCTACCGACCTCGCCGAACCCGAACACGTCCCCTGACGAAAGCCGAGTCCGGCCATCAGGTTTCCAGGAGCCGTCGCTGCAACAGCGCCTGCATGTCCCGGCGCCCATTCACGATCAGCAGGATGTAAACGGCCTTATCGAGAACCCGGTAGATGATCCGGTAGGGTTTGAAGAAGACCTCCCGATACTCGCGGATTCCAAGCGCCAGCAGTTCCTTCGGGTATGCGCCGCGTTGAGGTGATTCCGACAAGCTGGTGAAAACTTTTTCTATTTGGTCAAGAAGCCGATTGGCTTTGTCGGGGGCGTCGTTCTGCGCAACATAATCATAAACCTCTTCCAAATCGCGCGCAGCGCCATCGGTCAAGAAAACCGGCAGGGACATTAGTCTTTGCCTACTCGCTTGCGCAAACGCTTAACCACATCGGCTGCAGGCGCGACCCTGCCCTCCTCGATTTCCCGGTTGCCGAGTGCCAGGATCTTTAGAAGAGCCATCATTTCCTGACCTTGCTCGTAACTCTCCATGTCTTGTATGACAACTTTGGCCTCGCCGTTTTGCGTGATGATCAGCGGTTCCCGCTGCTCACCCAGATTGCGCACAATCTCCGCGGCGTGGGCCTTCAGGTAGCTGATTGGCTTGATCTGCTTGGACATTTTCATCGCCGGACTCCTGTGGCATTAGCCAGACTAAATATAGTCCATAAACAGGTCGTGTGTCAAGTTCGGAAAACTTTCCTGGCCCGTTCAAAGACTTCTGGGAATAACATTTTTCGCCAGCGCCGGCTACAAGGAAGGGCCCGCCACCCAAGCAAGGGCCTGGCCTCACCCGTGTGCGCGGCTCTCTTCATACAGGGTGGCTATCTCCGGCACGGTCAGCGGCACGTCGTAAATGCGGACGTCGTCAATCTGGCCCCGCACGAAATAGACGTCTTCGTTCACGCCATACCGGCCAATCAGGAGGGGTTCGCTGCTGCCCTTCGGCCGTCCCGTGACGTGCTTGCGATCCGCCAGCTTGCCATCGATGTAGACGCGCATCTCGTTGAACCCGAACGTCGCGACGATATGCTGCCACTCGCCCGGCTTGACGGCGCCCGCGTCCAGCGTGTCCACGCCCGCAAGATAAAACCGGACCTTTCCGTTCAGCACCTGCAGGAAGTAGCCCGCCTTTTGCCACGAGCCTTTGCAAACGAGCACCGGCATCCCCGCCAGGTCATCGAGCTTCACCCACACGCTCACCGTCAACGCGTGGCCCGGATCCCACTGCGGTTGAGGCGGCAACTCCGCCCAACCCCGGCCGCCCAGCGCAATCCCGTGTTCGGTCAACTGGGCCAGGCCCGCCAAAAACTGCTCGTCCTTGAACGACAGTTGCAGCACCGGCGACAGCGGTTCCGTTGACGAGATAATGCCCACCTTTTTGGACGGCGGCCCGATCCGCCCGTCTGCGGCGACGGCCGCGACTGTGTACGTATACGGCTGGCCCGGCTCGACCTGGTCCGAGATCTGGAGGTAGTGGCCGTAATCCGCGTCGATGAACGTCTCTTCAATCACCTCGTGGCTACGGTTGTACTTAAGTATGTAATATTGCGCCGCGGTCGGCTCATCGCTGTCCCAGCCGACCACGATCCGGTTTGCCCGGCTGGTTACGCGCACCTCGGCAGGCGGGTGGGGCCGCGGCAGTTCCGGCACCGCCAGCGCAACCCGCGATGACGCCGTCTCGCCTGTCGCCACATTCCGCGCCACCACCTCGTACTCGACCGTCGCATTGGAAGGCGGGGCCGCGTCTTCAAACCAGGCTTGTGCGACCGTCGCCAGCGGTTTGCCGTCGCGGGACACCGTATACGTCTCGCCGGGTTGCGTTTCCCATGTCAGTCGCCCGCGCCACAGGCCCGGCGTCAGGGCCGCCTGCACGTTTACGTCGCGCACCGGCTTGAGTTTTGGCGCCGGCGGCGCGGGTTCCGCCTCCGGAGCGAACTCGACCCCCGTCGCCGTCACCGCGGGGAATCCCGGCGGCCACGACAGCCGTGTCCCGTGCCCGCCTCGCGCTTCGATCCCATATTCGTACGGCACACCGGTTTCCACCGACTCAGGCAACGTCAACCGGTATGTGTTGCGGCCGAGCCGCGGCAGCGTGACTTCGCTGAACCGTTTCGCGCCTAACGCGCGCGTTTTGAAAACGAGTCGCGGGGTCTTATCGCCGGCGCCCGTGAAGATCACCCGGTCCGGCATCACGATCAACTGCGCCTTTTCAGAAAACCGCTCCGGCAGGGCCTCGAGGCGCTCGAGCGTGTCCGGCGAGAACTTGGCCCGCGCCCGCACGTCGGCCCACGCTTTCGCGTTAATGGTGGCCAGCACGCCCAGTTCGCCCTTCGTCCGCATCCGGCCCGCGTAAAGATGAAGTGCCTCGGCCAGCGGCGAGGACTCGATGACGCCTGCCGCGTCGTCCAGCCGGCCCGCGTCGATCAACTCCTGGAATTGCGAGTCCGGGTTCAGTTGTTCCGCGGCCGCCGTCCACGCCAGCACGTAGCCCACCTGCGCCACCAGGTCGTTCACTGACGACTGCACCGGCCCCGCATCCGGTTTGTTCAAACGAAACGCAGCCGAGAGCACCAGCCCCAGCGGGCCTTTTTCGAGCGGCACGATGTCCGCCTCGACTTTTGTCACGCCGCGCGCAATCGTCTCCGGCAACGACGGCCCGCCCACCATCCGCTGAATCTCGAGCCCCACCGCCGCCAGTTCCGCTTGTTTTGCCGGTTCGCCGCCCGGCCACGTAAACGCGGCGCACTCGGCCTGACCCGCTCCGCCAACCCATCTGTACCCCAGGTTTTGCAGCCGCTCGAGGTACGGCATGAAATCGCGGCCCTCATCGCCGCCAAACAAATCGGCCGCGCGCCGCGCGTTGAACTTCACCGGCGTCAGCGTCGTGTCCCACGCGAACCGCGCACAAAACGTTGCGGCTTCCTCGACGTCGCGCGTCCGCCAATGAATGCCCAGAAGGCCTTGCGCCCCTTTTTCGAGTGCGTCTCTGCACGCCCCCGCAATATCCTCGAGATTGGGCTGAGGCACCCACTGGTCCCCGTCGAATTCAAACCAGACGATTGGCCAGCGTTGGCGGTTTGGCCCCAACTGGCCGTAGGCCGCGCTCACCCGCGGCGTCACGTTGATGTTGTCCAAAGCCGAGAACACCACGTCCTCCGGCATCAGCTTGTCCATTCCCGGATAGAAGTCGCTGCAGTGGAGCCACTCGTCGCCGCCCCAACCGCTCATCACCAGCCGCACGTCGGGCCGCACTGCCTCGAGCACCCGGTATGCGTGAAGCCCGAACAGCGTCAGCCGCGTCGCTTCCGCCTGCCGATCGAACCCGCTGACCCCGCCGAACGTGTCCGACCACCGTTGGGCGATCGTGTTCAGCGGCGTGCGCAACGCCGGCTCCCCGCCCGGGCCGACGCCCATCCCTTCCGGCTCCCACAGCCACACGTAGTCCAGCATCGGGTAATCCGACAGCAACGCCTTCAGCCGCGCCTCAAACCGCGCCAGCGTCGCCGAGTCCAGCGGGTCGCCCGTAAGTTCAAACCCCAGGCAGACGTTCAACCCGCGGCCTTTCGCGTAGGCCAACGCCTGCCGCAACGTCTGTTTGGCGGCCCGGATCGATTCGGTGCGATCTTCGATCAGCGAACTGCTTGCCCCGAATACGTCGCTGTCGAAATACTCGCCGGCGCCCGCGTAGAACTCGCTCGTCGGGATTGGGCGCGTGCCCCACACGCTGTCCGTCGTATTCTGGAGCGGCTCGCCCCCGATCAACCGCCCGTCAAACTCATACGCCGCAAACGGCTCGTTGTCGTACACGTGAAACCCGGCGAAGTTGCACCGCATGTGCGTCAACTGATCGAAAAACCACTGGTAGTCCGCCAGCTCCCACGTCGTCGGGCTGTTCAAAAAGTTGAACCACGGCAGCGATCCCCGCACGGAAAACGCCGGCGTCTTTGACACGCTCAACCCGCGCCCCGCAAGCTCGCCCATCGACGGCACGGAACCCGGCAGCGTGTCGCCCCCGAGATAAAAACCGTAGCCCAGCTCCTCGAGCAGCCCGTACACGCCGTTCAGAACGCCCTTGGGCGTCGGCGCCGCAACCACCACCAGCGACCGCCGGCCTTCCGAAATGCTCCGCAACACGTAGCCGTCGCCCGACGGCGGTTCAAGCCCGAACGGGTAGGTCAGCCCCGTCCCCGGCAGGTTTGCCGGCATCCCCACCACAAACCCCGACGCACCGGGCGGCACGTTCTCAACAATCTCGACGCGCGGCAGGTCATGCAGCACCGCATACAGGTAACGCTGAAGTTCCGAGGCCGCCTGCTTCTCCAACGATCCCGCCCGCGGCGTGATGTACACGTCCGGTACAGCTGTGGCCACCGCGCACGACACCGCGACCGCCACGCAACAAAAAAAAGCTGCCCGCAACACCGTCATCGGTCTCCCAGCCCCTGGTAAAACCCACAGGTAATCTCGTACCGAGGCATAGTCTAGCCGATCTCCCCGCACGATTGAAAGCCCGCAAAAACAGGGACAGATGCCTGGGGCGCGTTTGACGTGCGGCCGCTCTTTGCACGCTTGCCGCTGCTTTGCTTCTCCCACACGCTCCCGAACTTGGCTTCTAAGACTCTGGGCGGCAATCCGGCCAGGGGACAAGCGCAAGCAAGCGGCCTCAATGCGGGCGCACAGCGTACGTCACCGCAATCTCGACTTCGTGTACTTAGTCCCTTAGAAGTCAAGACTTTGTTTTTTTGGCCAAGGATATTTTCTCGCAGTTTCGTTTGGCCCTGTATTGATGCGGGTTTTATGCCGCTTTTGAAAGTCTCCAACTTTTTGGTTGCGGCTCGTCCGGGTTAGGCTTGTCATCTTGGCTCGTACGGTTTAGCCGGCTTCAGCGGGCTAAAATCCCGAGAGGAGCCGCTCCCTCATGGGCTTAAGTTAATGACATTCGGGACAGACACGTTTCCATACTACCGGCAACGCGCTTCCGAACTGCCGGAAATGTGTCCGTCCCGCTTGTCGCTCTTGTGTGTTGCGGTTTGGTTCATTCAATCCGCAATTTGAAAATCCCTTTCCACCCGCGCATACTGACGGTGCTGATGGCGCAATGGGCCGAACTGCGGTGGACGTGCTCGTATGGCGAAACTTCAGATTCTTCCGGGCTGGCTGTTCCCGATTCCGGGCCTTTTTATACAGGCGTTCGGGCTGTTCAGCGGCGATCTCCAACTGAGCCTCGTCGGTTCGGGCCTGTTGTCGGCCGGCCTCGCGGTGTACGTCCGGGGAAAAGGCTATCATCCCGCGTGGGGCCTATGGGGCGTGGTTCCGGCGCTCGGCCCTCTCCTGCTTGTTGCCCAGCCAGACCGCCACAGGTCGCCCGGTGCGCGGATGCGTGGCGGCGTGGCATTCTTTTACCTCATGGCCCTGTTGGGGATCGGCGTCACGCTCATTGCGCCCGATATCGTAAGGGGCACGATTCCGGCCTATCTGTTCGATCAGGCCGGGCCCGCCCCCACCCCGCCGCCCGTTGTCGCCCAACAGGTGCAGGTACAGCCCGAACCCGCGCCCGCTCCCGCGCCCGAACCGCCCGCGCCCGAGCCGCCACCGCCATCGCCCGCTCCCACAACCTTTGAAGAAGGGTACCGCCAAATTAAACCCGGCATGACTTACGAGGAAGTCTGCAAATTCGTTGGCGACGACACCCTGGTTGTCGGCGTGTCCGAATCCATGAGGATCGTTCGCTGGCGAGGCGAAGATCGCCAGGCCTTCACCGCCCGGTTCATAGACGGCAAGCTCGACCTTCTCTCAAGCCTGCAGAAACAAATGCCCCCGTTGTCCCTGGCGGTTCGGGAGGAGTTGCGGGCCCGTTTCCAGGAACGCCTCAGCCGCAGGCCCGCGCCGCCCGAACCCGAACCCGAAGCCCCACCCACCGCAGAGGAACAGCCAGAACCGGAATCGGAAGAAACGCCCGCTGACGCGGATCAGGCTGGCACCGCCGAACAGATTGAGCCGCCGACCGAGGAACAACCAGAAGCCCCAAAAACCGGCGTCGTCACTGGGCGTGCCAAACCGGAACGCGTCGTACGTGTCGGCAGCCAATCGGCCGATAAAAAACCACGCCCATCCCTCAAGAGGGCCCGGCTGCCCAAGTCGTCGGGACAGATAAGCCGGGGCGCCAACGACGTTATTTTCGTTAACAGGTCCGAAAACACGCTACGCGTCGGCGTGCGCCTGAGAATGCGCGGCGCCGATTTTGACATCGCCCCCGGCGGCTACCACACGCTCTTCCTGAGCAACGGGTCCTACTCGATCTACTACATCGACACGGGCGAGCCGGAAACTCTCCATTCCGGCGGCCAAGTCCAAGTAGACAGCCCGCCCACCGCCATCCAGGTAAATTTGCCACGATAGTTAAGATGCGACCGCATCAGGAGGATGCGACCGCGCCAGGGCCCGGCGGCTCGTCTTCCACCTCTTCTTCGACCCAATCGTAGTCTTCATCGTCGGGCTGCGGCGGCGCTGACTGGACTTCCGGCCCAACTCGGGCGACTTCCAGCATATCCGGCGACACAATCCCGCACGACATTAGGAACTTGACCGCGTCTTCTACGCTAAGGGCTGACTGCGTCACACGGTCGGGTGTGATCAACTGGAAAAAACCGGTGGTGGGGTTGGGCGTGGTCGGAAGGAACACCTTCAGGTATTCGACGCCGTCGCTGGACGTGATCCGGCCCGTGACAAACCCCACCGAGAGCGCGCCGGGGTTGGGGAATTCAACGAAGACGGCCGATTTGTAGCTCGACGACCCGTTGGTGCTCGATACCGCCTCGACCACCTGTTTGGTGGCCGTGTAGACCGTTTTCACCACCGGAATCCGCTGGATGATGGCCTCGGCGAGGTTCAGCAGCTTTCGGCCGATGTACGCCGTCGTCACCAGCCCGATAACGTACAGCAACGCCAGGAAAACCCCCACCGAAATGATCCCCACGTAAAACCGCGGCAATTCGCCCAACAGCATCCGAATGACCGACGCCAGCGGCTTCGCCGTGATCACGTAAAGGAAATTTATCACGAACGCCGAGATGCCCAGCGGCACCACCACCAGCAAGCCCGACAGCAAACGCCGGCGTACATTGTGCCGCAGTCTGCCCCAGAACGTCTTCTTCCTTCTGGTTTTACGCATAGTCTTCATATATCGCCTGTTCCCTGCCGCCGTCTATTATACACGCGTTTGCCGAATCCGCGCCAAGGCACTTCATGTCAAAATAGAAGAAAACGTTCCCTCAGGTGTATAAATATATGACACGACTGTGAGAGGGGCTTTCAACATAGACCAGAGGAGGAAACATCGTGGATAAAAAAGGCAGCGGGGCAGCATGGGCTATCGCGGGGTTGGCCGTTGTGGCCCTGATAGGTTCGCTCGTGTGGGGATTCAGCCTGCAGCAACGCGTACAGGCGCTCAACCAGACTGTCACAGATTCCCACAAGCAGGCACAAGCACTGAAAGATCAGGCCGAGCAGCAGGACGAACAGGCACGCCGGCTCGAGGAGACCGTCGGCCAGCTCGAGCAGCGGCTCGCCAGCCTCCAAGACGCTTCCCCGGCCCCCGCCCCCGGGGATGCCGCCGCGCCCGGCGAGATGGCCGCCGAATCCCAGAAGCCCGCCGAACAAGCAAACCCAATGGCCAACATGTTCAAAATGTTTGAGGGCGAACAGGGCAAAAAATTCGCCGAAACCAGCGCTGATATGGCCATGAACATGCAGTACGCCGACTTGTTCACCGAACTGGCCCTGCCGCCCGAAACGGAGCAAAAAGTGCGCGGCATCATACGCGACTACATGGTTCGCGCGATGCAGGCCAGCGCCGAGTTCATGAAAGGCGGCGCCACACCCGAATCGGCAAAGAAATTCGAAGACGATTTTGAAGCTGAAATGAGAACCGAACTTTCCAAGGTGCTCACGAACGAAGGCATGGCCATCTTTGACGAGTACGAAGCAGGCGCACCCGAGAGAATGCTCCGGAAAAGCTTCGAGATGCAGCTCGGCATGTTTGCCCCATCGCTGGACGAAGAAAACAGAACCATGGTCATTGACGTGATGGTCGAGGAAATGATGGCGCTCGAACAAGACCCGGGCAGCCTCGCAACCATGGCCGATCCCAATGCACTTGGAGCACAGCTCGACGCTCTCGAACGCAGCCGCCAACGGTTGAGCACCGTGCTCGACGAACAACAGATGGCCCAGGTCGATGGGTTTATTCAACAGATCCGGATGAGCATCGAAATGTTCACACAAATGATGTCGTCACAAGACAAACCTGCGCCTCAACAGGAAAAACCGTAGGCAAATATCAGCGCGGAAGGGTCGAGATCCTGCGCGACCGCGCCTTTCCCTGCCACAAGCCAGGGTATCAACCCGGTGGGGTCGAGCTCCTGCTCGACCGCGGCTCCACGCCGAAACCTACGACTAATCAGGTGCCGCCACCCGGTCGCGCGGGAGCGCGACCCCACCCAAACGCAGTTGAGGCTTTTTCGCCTTCTTAGGTTTGGCTGTGCTGCGCCGGACTTTCTTTTATTCATCATTCATCATTTTCATCTGCTTGATTACGCTCGCAGCCGTTCTGTATGATTCGGAGTGCGAAGAGCTTATGTGGCGTGCGCGCGCCATTCCCTCCGGTCTGATACAGGAGGCCCCGAGCCATGGCACGAGTCGAGCTGCGAGGCGTAAGGAAGGTTTACCCGGGCGGCGTCGAGGCCGTCAAGGGGGCCGACCTCGTCGTTGAAGACAAGGAATTTGTTGTTCTCGTAGGCCCGTCCGGCTGCGGGAAATCGACCATGTTGAGGATGGTGGCCGGGCTCGAGGAAGTGTCCGCGGGCGAAATCTACATCGGCGACCGCCTGGTCAACGACGTCCCCCCAAAAGACCGCGATATCGCCATGGTGTTCCAGAATTATGCCCTCTACCCCCACATGACCGTCTACAAGAACATGGCGTTTGGCCTGATCCTGCGCAAATACCCGCGCAGCGAAATCGAGGAACGCGTTCAAAAGGCCGCCGAAATCCTCGGAATCCAGGACCTGCTCAACCGCAGGCCCAAGGCGTTGTCCGGCGGGCAGCGCCAGCGCGTCGCCGTCGGGCGCGCCATTGTCCGCCAGCCCAAAGTGTTCTTGTTTGACGAGCCGCTGTCGAATCTCGACGCCAAACTGCGCGTACAGATGCGCGCCGAAATCAGCAAGCTGCACATGCGGCTCGAATCCACCATGGTCTACGTCACCCACGACCAGGTCGAAGCCATGACCATGGGCGACCGGATCGTCGTCATGCTCGACGGCGTCATCCAGCAGGTCGCCGACCCGCTCACCCTGTACAACAAGCCCGCAAACAAGTTTGTCGCCGGCTTCATCGGCAGCCCCCCGATGAACATGCTCGAAGCCACCGTGTTGGCCGAAAACGGGTCGCTGCGCGTGCACAACGACGCAAGAAGTTTCGATTTGGCCGTCGACCCCACGCACCGGCCCACGCTCGACCCGTACACCGGCAAAAAGGTCATTTTCGGCATCCGCCCCGAAGACCTCGAAGCGGCCGGCCCACAGCCGCCCAGCGGCGCGAACTCGATCACGGCCGGCGTGGAAGTTGTCGAGCCGATGGGCGCCGAGATCTACCTCTACCTCAACGTCGCCGGCCAAACCATCACCGCCCGTATCAAATCCGAGCAGGAACCCGAAGTCAACAAGCCGTTCTCGCTCAACGTGGCCATGGATCGAGCACATTACTTCGATCCCGCCACGGAACGAGCCATCGTTTAACATACAAAAGGTGTGCAGGCGAGACGCCCGCACGATTTGTGGTGTGGGCGTCCCGCATGCACGATTCAAGGGAGGCGCGGGATGAGCGTTCTAGTCACAGGCGGCGCTGGATATATCGGCAGCGTGGCCGTCGAACGCCTGCTGGCCGAAGGCGAACAGGTGGTGGTGCTCGACAGCCTCGTCACCGGCCACCGCGCCGCCGTCTCGAAAGGCGCCACGTTCATCCAGGGCGACATCCTCGACCGGGAACTCGTGCGCCACGCCCTGACCGAACACGGCGTCGATACCGTCATGCATTTCGCCGCATTCATCGAGGTGCCCGAATCCTGTGAGAACCCACGGAAGTATTTCCAAAACAACATCGGCGGCGCTATGAACACACTCGACGCCATGCTCGATGCCGGCGTGGACAGGTTCATCCTGAGTTCGACCGCCGCCGTGTACGGCAATCCCGACCGCGTCCCCATCACCGAAGACGCGCCCGCGCGGCCCATCAACCCCTACGGCCTCTCGAAGCGGATGGTCGAACAGGTCCTCGAATGGTACGCCCGGGCACACGGTCTGCGATACGTTTCGTTGCGCTATTTCAACGCAGCCGGCGCCACCATCGAGCACGGCGAAGCACACAATCCTGAAACCCACCTCATCCCCAACGTCCTGCTCGCCGCGGAAGGCAAAAAGGAAATCGTCGTGTACGGCAAGGATTGGAACACGCCCGACGGCACCTGCATCCGCGACTACATCCACGTCGTCGACCTCGCAGAAGCCCACCTGCTCGCCATGCGCCGGCTGCGCAACGGCGGCGGCTCGGATTGCTTCAACCTCGGCAACGGCGAAGGCTACTCCGTGCTCGATGTTGTCGAGGCCGCCAGGCGCGTCACGGGCCGCGACGTGCCGCTGGCGTTCGGCGAACGCAGAGCCGGCGACCCCGAACGCCTGATCGCATCGAGCGACAAGGCCCGGCGAACGCTGGGATGGCAACCCGCCCGCGGCCATATCGACACCATCGTCCACGACGCCTGGAACTGGCGCCAAACCCACCCCAACGGCTATGCTGGCTAAGCGAAAAACGGGGACTGACACGCTTTTTCCCGGCAGTTTGGGAAAAAGGGTGTCTGTCCCCGCTTTTCGCGGCCACGAAGAAGTCGCCAAAAACGGGGACTGCCACCCTTTTTTGGCAGTTTGAAAAAGGGTGGCTGTCCCCGCTTTTCGCGAACAAGCGTACTAAGGCATAAAACGCATGAGCATCAACATCGACCAAGCCGCACAACAGTATAAAGACCATTTCGGCAGTGGCCCCGAGGTCGGCGTCCGCGCCCCGGGCCGCGTCAACATCATCGGCGAGCATACCGACTACAACCACGGCTACGTCATGCCCATGGCGCTCGAACGCGACACCGTCATCCTCGCCCGAAAACGTCCCGATAACAAGCTCGACGCGTTCGCCGCCACGCTCGGCAGATCCGCCGAAACCAGCCTCGACCGCCGCACGCGAAACCTCCGCGAACCCTGGCTCGATTACGTCATCGGCGTGGCAGACGAGCTTTTCAAACTCGGAAAGCCCATTGACGGCGCCGACATCATGATCACCGGCGACGTTCCCATCGGGTGCGGACTCTCGAGTTCCGCAAGCCTCGAAATGGCCGCGCTCGCCATGTTTGAAGCGCTCGGCGCGTTCAACCTCGACGGCCCCGAAGCCGCCAGGCTCGGCCAGCGCGTCGAAAATCTATTCCTCGGCCTCAACAGCGGCATCATGGACCAGTTCATCTCGAGAATGGCCAAATCCGGCCACGCCCTATTCCTCGACTGCCGGACCTTCGAATACGACCACGTCCCCGTCGCCTTCCCCAACGCGGCCTTTGTCATCGCTAACACGTGCCTGGCACGCGGCCTCACCTCGTCCAAGTACAACGAGCGCGTCGACGAATGCCGCCAAGCCGTCGCCATTCTCTCCAAGGCCCTCCAGCGCAACGCCACCCACCTCCGCGATTTCACCCTGAGCGAGTTGGCCGACGCGCACACCCGCATGCCCGACAACGTGTACCGCCGCGCACGGCACATCATCAGCGAAAACGAAAGGACAATCCGCGCATGCCACGCCATGCGCACAGGCGACGCACCCGCGCTCGGGAAACTCATGAACGATTCCGACACGAGCCTCCGCGAAGACTACGAAGTCACCTCACCCGAACTCGACGCCATGACGCGCGCCGCAATCGCCATACCCGGCTGCTACGGCGCCCGAATGACCGGCGCCGGGTTCGGCGGGTGCACCATCAACCTCGTAGACCGCCAAGCCGCCCAGGAATTCGCCCAACGCCTCATGGCCGAATACTTCAACCAAACCGGTTACCAAGGCGCCATCATCACATCATCCCCAGCACAAGGCGCCAGCAGACTGTTTTAGCTTGTGTCCCCTGCGTGCCTTAAGTCCTTTAGGTCCGGTAGCTTAAGAGAACTCGCTTCTGCCCCTCGCTGGCAGCAAAACATTTCTCTTGACCCTGGATTACACTTGTGGTATTTTGGACTACAGATGTAAGAATTAGGAGGCCGTCATGAGCCACCCAAAGATCGCGCCTGCCGAGTGGACCGTAATGGAAGTGCTGTGGAAGGAAGCTGCGTTTAGCGCTGCCGAAGTCATTGAGGTGCTCGAGCGCGAAACGGATTGGCAGCCGAAGACTATCCGCACGCTGCTCGACAGACTGGTGCGGAAGGGGGTGGTTTCACGGGAAAAACGAGCCGGCTGTTACCGGTACAGTCCTAAAGTTGGGCGGGCGGAATGTATCCGAAAAGAGAGACAATCCTTCCTGGGTCGTTTTTTTGGTGGCGATTTGGCTCCGATGGTGGCGAATTTCCTTGACGACCGGGAGACAACACCTGCGGACATCGAGCGGCTGCGCAGGTTGCTTGATGAACGGGCGCGGAAAGGCGATTCACAATGACGCTGGGCCATTTTGTGCAGGCGCTGCTGGATGCGAGCGCGGATTCGCTGATCGTGGTCGCAGCCATTCTAACGCTGCAACACCTGTTTCGGAAATGGCTCACGCCGCAGTGGCGCTATGCATTATGGTGGCTGCTCCTGTTGCGGCTGCTCCTGCTTTTCGTTGTTATCCCGATAGACCCGAGCTTTCACAACCCACCGCCCGCCGGTGTGGTTTCTGTGGCCCCCGAACAGGGGGTGCTGCATTCTGTTGCGACCGTCTCAAGGACTTTTGCCGATAAGGCTCGACGCCGTGTAGGACCGGTCGACACCTGGGCCTTCCTTGGCCCGGCTTGGTGCCTGGGCGCGCTGGGTCTGGCTGTCGTCATGGCCATTCAAAGTCTGCGCCTGAGACGTGCGGTTTCCAGCGGCCAAATGCTAAAGGATCAGGCGGCCCTCGATCTTCTCGAAACCTGTAGAAGCACGATGGGGCTTCGGGCCTGGCTTGTCCCGGTGGAGACGCGTGCAGCAACCGGCCCGCTTCTCCTGGGCGTGGTGCGCCCGAAGCTGCTTCTGCCGCCCGGGTTCGTTCAGCGAGTGAGCCGGGAGCAGTTGCGGCATATCTTTTTGCACGAGCTCGCACATCTTCGCCGGGCCGACATCTGGGCGGGCTGGCTGATGAACGTGCTGTTCGTGATGCACTGGTTCAACCCGGTGTTGTGGCTGATTCGGCGGCGGATCCTCAACGACCGCGAATGTGCCTGCGACGCGACGGCCCTCAAACGGCTGGACGCCCCGGGGCAAATCGCCTATGGACGCACCTTGTTGGATCTTGCGCAACATGCATTTCCGCCGGCGCGGTGGTCGCCCGGCATGGCTTCAATTCTCGAAACGTCCAGCAACCTGCAAAGGAGGATTGAAATGATTACAGCATTCCCTCGAAAACGTATGGCAGCCATTGTAGGGGCGGCGGTCACGCTGGCGCTTGGCGCCGTATGCTTGTCAACGCTTGCCGCTTCCACGGAGATAAAGTACACCCACTTGGTGGTTTTCGAACCGGCGGGCGATTTTCATCCAAGCACGCCCCGCGAACTGCTGGACGTCTTCAACGGCGTGTGCCACGTCCCCACCGGATATTTCAGGACCGCGCCTCAAAACGGCAAGCTCGTGGGCAGCATTTGCGCCAATCAACCTGAGCGCCTTCAAAAAGACCTCGCCGAGGAACCGCGGCTGAAGTGGATCAAAGCCGACCCACTTACGCCCAAACTCTTCGCAACGCATTCGGCACGGCGCCAGGAATCGCTGCCCGCCCCGCAATCGCTTTTGCCCGGCGCCTACAGCACCCCCAAGGGAGCCTACACCCACCTCGTCACGTTCAAGCCGGTCGGCGATTTCCGTCCCAAAACGCCCCGGGATCTCCTGACGGTGTTCAATGGAGTATGCCGCGTACCGACCGGCTACTTCAGAACCCGACCTCAAGATGGCAAACTGTTTGGCAGCATCTGCACGAACGATCCTGAAAACCTCAAGAAGGATCTTGCCAAGGAACCCCGTCTCGAATTCATCAACGCCGCCGCCTTGACTCCCAAGACGTTCGCAGAACATACCGCAAAGAAACAACAATCACTCCCATAGATATTGTGGCGCAAGCGTCTCGCCTGCATTTTCGCGCTGAAAACGCAGACTCCTATAGCAGCCGGCGAACCGCCAATATCTGAGATTTGCGTTGAACCGGCTTGACTCCTCAATACGATAGCGCCTATCTTCGACATCACTGGGAGGACATAGGATGACGACACGACGCCAATTCATACGCAGTACGCTTATCGCGGCGGCCGGCAGTGCTTGCGTTTCGGAAACGATTCAGGCCGGGGAAACCGCCGCTCTTAGCCCGATCATCGACTGCCAGAGTCACCTCTATGTGCCCGAGATGGTTGCGCTGATGAAGAAACGCACAACCGACCCGCTTGTCTACGAGAAAGAAGGCGCGCAGTGGATCAAGATGGGCGACTGGCACCGCAAGATACTTCCAAAGCATATGGACGTACCGGCCAAGATTGCCGACATGGACGCCAATAACATCAAGGTCACCGCGCTAAGCATCAACGACCCGGGACCCGAGTGGTTTGAAAACGACGGGCCGGCCGTGGCGGCCGTCATGAATGACTTCATCGCCCAAATCGCAAGAGAACATCCCGGGCGATTTGTCGGCCTCTGCGTACTGCCGCTTCAAGATCGACCCGCTGCCGAAAAAGAACTGCAACGCTGCATCGACGTCCTTGACATGCGCGGCATTCTGCTTTACACCAACCTCGTCGGCGCCTGGCCCGATGAGCCTCAATTCCGCTGGCTCTTCCAAACAGCCGTCAACCTGGACGTCCCCATCCTGTTGCATCCCGCAAAGCCCGCGACCACCGAACAAGTCAAAGGCTACGACCTCACCAGCACGATGGGCAATATGTTCGAAGACACCATCGCGCTCGCACGCCTAATCGCATCCGGCCTGCTGGACGAATTCCCGAAACTCAAACTCGTGTGCCCTCATCTCGGCGGCGCCCTGCCCTATATGGCCGGACGCTTCGACCACCAGGTCACCGTGCTCAAACGAAGCAACCAAAACCTGCAACGCAAACCCAGCCAGTACATGCGCGAACAAGTCTACTTTGACATCGTTTCCCCCCAGCCGCTTGCGATGAAGTTTGCCGTCGAGTTCTCCGGGCCCGACCGGCTCCTCTTCGGCAGCGATCACCCCTGGGTTGACCCGAAACTCATACTCGATTCGCTCCGAAGCCTTCACCTTCCCCCAGAACACGAAGCCGCCATTCTCTACAACAATGCAAGTAAGATCTTCAAGCTTTGAGAACCAGCCAATTCGCCCAGCGTGTTTTCCTCAGCCTGGAGGGGCCTCGTTCTCTCGTCTTCCGAAGGTCACGAAACGGGACGAATCCCCAACGGCCCGCGCCTTTAGTATCCCGTAGGGATTAGATAATTGTCAGCCCAGCGTTGCTCCCGGCCCGAAACGTGCGCCCTGCACCCACCGCGACCCGCAGACTCCCAAAACACATCCTGGCGACCACACGACAGCCATCCAGGGCCGGGAGCTACGCTGGGTTAACGTCACACCACGATGAACCCCGGTAGCGGGTTCGACAAAACTGCGTTCTACACGGATCTCGGCGATTTGCGGCCTACCACGAGTGAGGCCATTTTAGTCAGACTTGGACTGTCCTTGTCCGTCCGAGACATAATGCGGGAAATCCATGAAGTACCCTGACGACCTCGAAATCGACGACCTTCGCCCTGAATATCGCCGTGAAGACCTCGGCAAAGGCGTCCGCCGCAAATACCACGCGGCCTATCAAAAAGCATCTTCGTAAATCATGGTGGAGTAAAGCGACGTTGCACCGGCTTCTTAAGGCCTGAAAGGCCGGCAACATGTCAGCCTGGGGCAGCGCCCCAGGGAACAGGCGCACCATCGGCAAAAGCCCTGCAAGGGCGTCACAGGATATTTGCCAAGTAGATCTGTTCCACCATAATTTGCGAAGAACCATCAGAAAGGATCGAACCTCATACTCCTCCGACCCGACATCGCCAAGGCATTCCCCACCTCCGAAGCCGTAAACAAGGCCCTTCACGGTCTGCTCCAACTGACCGAAAAAACTCACACACTCGCCCGCCGAACCCGCCCAACCCGCGTTCCGCGGGCCAAACACAGCAAAGACAAGTCCAACAGAAAATCCCGCCCCACACCACCTTAAAGCCCAAACTCAAATCCTCAAGACTGATCAAAATTGGTTACTCGTTTTACTCGTCTTAACACCACCACCAAAAGCCAGACGAAAACGCAACACTGCTTACTATCTACCTCGTTTTCCACCTAATACCAATTGAAAGCGCTATCTACGATTTCACCTACTGACCATCCGCGTCCTTTTAGGGTGGCCACGTGTTTAGACATTTCTCCATCATCGTTGCCTAAGACTGAACGCGGAATGGCAAGGCAGATCAGGTGGGTTGGCCGCGTCATCGCGACGTAGATTTGCAGAAGACGTTTGCGATCTTGCTTATCGGCACCGCTTTCGTTCGCCTTCGCGCCAAGGAGCCACGGCAGCATCCTTTTCGAAAAGCGGGCATACGAGTAAGTGTCAAGTACCATCGTCGCCAGATGAGTTTGTCCTTTGATCGAATGAATTGACCCGAGCCGTATGTCTACGCGCCTGCCCCTGTCCTCAACGCAGTACACGTTCCCGCCAGAATCATTCGGGGAGGATGAAGCGCCATGTTCTAGGAAAAGGGCATCTGCCGACCAGGCGGCAAACTCCATCCCGTTGGCCCGCTCAGTAGTGCCTTCACACAGAGCACACGCGACGGCAACGACATCATCTTGGACTTGGCGCCATTTTGCCTGAGTCAAAGGTATCATATCGATGAGAAGCGCCTTGAGTAACCTACGATAGGCTGCAAGAGCCGTAGTATTTGCTGTAAGTGCTTCGACAATAATACCGTGTGTTCGCGCCTTACGTTTGAGTAGCCCAGCATTTCCGACCAGATCGGCAAGACGTATGAAGCCGGATGCGACCTTTTCGACGCCTGGCGAGAGGTCATGAACATCTCGTACGGCGGCTTGTGCCGCTTGAATGTACTGAACAAGATACTTCGGATGAGACTCCTTGCGAGCGATCGCAGCGGTGTAACCCTTCCAGTAATGTGGCACTGATTTAGGAAAATGAGCGTGTCCTGCCTCAATATCAGGTTCATCCTTATGAACTGCTCCAACCGCAGTGACCACTCCACTCGCTAAGGCGTTATCGTCAAAGGTCCCAAGGACATGTTTGCCGTATACATCAAGGACCCCTGTGGTACTACTGTCGGGAAAGACGAAGATGGCGTGATGGCATGTGTTGGCCGGCGCACCCGAGAGCGTCTTTGGCCCTATGCCGCAAAGGCCGCTGGCGCTCACTGGCGTGAAGGCGAACGGCGAAGCCAGTGCGGCTATTTCAGGCCCAAAACGATGGCTGTTTGGAATCTGAAGGTGACGGAGTATATCAGAATCCGGAAATGGGTCGATGATATAAGGCATAGCCTCAGAATTATCAAAAATAGCTTGATTCGGATCGCCAACCCGCTGCATGACAACGTCCGTTGCCGTGCGCGGAAAGAGCATGTGAAGCATCGCACCCTGGAGTTCAAAGGTATCTTGCATCTCATCAATGATAACGAGTGGGAATCGGCGCCTGAGCCAGCAAGTAACACTTGGAAAGTCTTCCACAAGTGCCCGCGCCCAAACAAACATCTCGTCGAAACAAAAATATCCCGCTTTGGCCGCCTTCTCAATAGCCTGCTTTGCCAATTTGAAGCTCTTTGCGTTTGGACCGGCGGGAAATGCTCTCCCTCCTAGATCGAAACTCAGGTCTCGGGCACAGATGCGCAAGCGGTCGAAGTCGCTGCGCTTTTGCGAAAGAAAGCTCTGGACTGTCCAATAGTCCTTACCAAGTGCGCCTCGGCGACACGCAGTTGTCACATCATTGTCGATGGTTGGCGAAGGATATCCATTCGAGTGTAGCCATGGGAGGGCTAGGAATCGATTCACAAAGCCATGAATCGTGTCAATGAAGTGCGGGTACATGAGCAAGCGTTGACCGACAACCGAGTTACCGAGACGGCGTTGAATCTCCTCGCGCGCTACGTTGGTGTGAGAGAGGACGCATATACCTTTTTGGTGGTGCGGCCACTTCCGTGCCAAGATAGCAAGCTTGGCGACAATCAGCGTTGTCTTGCCACTCCCCGGGCAGGCAGACACATCGAGCGTGTTTCGTGAAGTCAGGAAGGCTCGCCGAGGGCCGTCGAGAACGGTTAACTGCATTAGCTCACGGACCCAATCGATGTCCTCATCCGTGATCTCCGGAATAAGCGACGCTGCATCAGACATCACGGTTATCTTCTATTGCGGTTGTCGGCTTTGCTTCAGAGGCGGGAGCTTTGACATGCGCGATCGCATCAACAATGTACCGCGGCAGCTTTTTAGCAAAAGCGGCCTTGTCAAATCCTGATGCTTCTCCCGCCTTAGCGAGTACTTCCGCCAGATACTGAGCCGCGATAGCCTTTGATGCCCCTCCAGAATGGAAGAACTTGTAAATATATGTGCATAGGACTGCGCGGTCCCCTTTAGCTTCCTCTTCAATCTGCTTGAACGCCGTCCGACCGGTTGCCTCCACATCAGTCGGACATTTGGTTTCTTCGTTTATGGGGTTGTCGTTCATGGCAAGTGAAGCAGCGAGGTAGACTTCTTCAGCGAGACCGCAGAAAGCCAGATCGTATTCCAGCGTCCAATGATCGGCAATAAATGTCTTTACCGACTGTCCATCGTTGCATTGCAGGCGTTCCCGCCACTCATTCAGAGCTTGCTCCCGCGTTTTGCCATCACCATCGAAATCGCGCTCCGCCTTCCAGCGGCGTTTTCTACTTTCCCACTTCTTGTCAGCGTCATTCGTGACCAAGTCGAGAATTGCTGGCGCACAATCGGGCATCACGTCCATGTCAGCAATACAGGCAATGGGAACAGTCAGTCTCGGAGCATTTGTATTTCGGCGCTGGAAAATTCTGCTGAATCGCCTAAGTCCCTTGCCACCGACATTGACGATGGACACGCCATGTTCGTTAAGATCAGTTCCGATGAGCTTCGCCAGCACCGGCAGAAGAATGGCCTCGGCATCACCCTCGACGACGATAACACCATGGGCAAAGAATAGGTTGGCTTTAGTTACATCGAGGAATCGCTCTAAGAAACGGTAATCGCCAGTTTCGAGTTCAGTATGAGACTGCGCAAGAGAGAATGCATGGCCGCCTTCCAAGAGGATCATATTTGGCAGCGGAATCTTAGACGCCAAGTTGGGGCTGTGTGTTGACAGTATGACTTGAACGGGACGTTTCGTGTCTTCGACTTTGCCCGTGGCGGCCGAGGCCAGAAACTCCATAAGCCGAAGCTGCCGCTGGGGATGCAGATGTGCCTCGGGTTCTTCAATCAGCAAGAGTGGTAGCCCATCTGGCTCCCGACCGAGAAGCAAGAGTTCACAGGCCATGTACAGCAAGTTATTGGAACCAAGCCCGTATCGGCCCCGTGTTCTTCCGGTAGTTGCTTCAAAAAGGCCAAGTTCCAACCGCTCCAAGATCTGACGAAGACGAATCTTATCCGTTCCACCCTCGGTAATGTCGATCCTGCCCCGAAGTCCGTCTCCGGTGAGCGAGAGTGACGAAAGATATTGATTATTCACAGCATCCTCGGCGCCACTGATCCCTTTGTGCTTCTTGATGCCGTAACTCAAATAGTCTGACAAACCTAAGAGGCTCAAACGGCTGACAGCCGTCGGATTGGCTGGCAATGTAGCCTCATTGAAAGCGTCACCTTTTTCAATATCCGGCACGTTTGAGAGAATCTGCGAAAGCCGCGACCCGCGCCCCGGTGACATCTCACGTTCGGCGTCCCGCAATGGGCGGAGATAGGTACTTGAAAGCAGTCCACGAACGGACGCTTCCAAGGGAGGCCCGGCACCGTCAATCCCGGTGCGTACCGAAACATCAGCCCATCGCCTAGTTGCAGGTCTCCCGTTAAGTCTCTTCGCTGTCCAATTGACAAAGAGGGATACATCGGTGCCCTCATAGGAAAGGTACTCAATAAAGGCACCTTTCTCATCCTCATCAAGGTCGCTCAACTTGCACCGAATTAAGATCTCAGACGCTTGCCTTTCCATCCTATCTACATGAAAATCCTCTGGCTGGACGCGGACGTACTCTTGGTCGCGCGTAAGCAACGCATATCTGATAGCATCGATTATGCTTGATTTGCCGCTGTCGTTTCGGCCCACCAAAGCTGTCACACCGCTGTTAAACGCGATCTCAAGTGCAGCGCTGCCTTCCCCAAATTGACGAAAGTTTCGGACGATAAGATTCGACAGATACATGTGACCTCGATACCGTTTCTCGCGCGCTATATAGATGCTCCGTTTATGATTGGACAAGCAGTCCAGTGCAAATACTAAATGCATAATAATACGAATCGCTAAGTTTCTGCAACGGAAGGAGTAAACTACGCAAGCCACATCAGCCGGATCCATCCAAAATGGTGCGCAGCAACGTTGAATAGTGCGGAATTGTGTGGGACGAACACCAACCGCGGATTGTCTTGCCTGATCTGGGCGGACTGTATGCACGGGCCGGCAAGAACCTGAAGATTGTTCTCTTCAAGATATGATTACTTCGCAACCAGCCTCTTCCCGCCCAAGTTTTCGAGCTCCACTTTATAATCTTGCGGCGCGATTAGCGTGTAGTGCAGCGTATCGCCATCGGCGCGCCATTTTAACGATACCGGCCCGTCGGGGGTGGGCATTGTGCCTTCGCACTCCGGCATTGTCACGTCCGTAAACCTGAGTGTGATCCGCTTCCCGACGGTGTCGACCTCGTACAGGCCGAGGATGTCGCGGTAGAGGGTGTGGACGATGTGCGAGGCGAACCCGTGGTTGCAGGACGCGTTGTCGGTGACGTTTTCCCACAGCGTTCCGGTGCGTTCGGCCATGTAGAGCAGGTAGTCGATGGATTCATCGAGGATCTGCTGGCACCGGCCGTTGCGCGAGAGGATCTCGACCCGCAGCATGTTGCCGACGAAACTGTTCGCTGCGTGGACTTCGGGATACAACCCTTTCTCGGCCCGCTTTGGCCCGAACTCGTCGCGCAGTTTTGCCCACAGTGCCGCGTGGGTCTCGGGCGTCGCGGTATCGAAGAAGAACGCGAAGTACTGGCACACCTCGGACCGGTTCCGCGTGACCTCGAGCTTGCCGTCTTTCCTCACGGCGTTGTCGACGAAAAACTCGCCGTCGAACGACTGCCGCCGCACCGTCTCGCGGATCGCATCGGCCTTCTGCACCAGCTCCGGCATCCCATACGTCCTGCCCGCCGCGGCCAGCGCGCCCGCGTACAGCATGTTGCTCGGGTAGTTGACGTCCTGTACAAACTCGTTGGCTTTCGACCACTCGACGAACACCCAGCTCTCGAGTTTCTCGAGCAGCCCGTCTTGGTTCTCGAATTTTTTGAAATAATCGAACAACGCAAGCACTTTTGGCTTGAGCGCGTCGACCTGTTGCTTGTCCCCGCTCCTAGCGGCGTATTCTTCAAGCTGGACCACAAACCACATCGCCCAGTTCGGGATGAACACGCCGTTGTAATGGTCCGCCGGGTAGCACATCGGCAACATACCCGCCGGAAGGTGCTTGAACTCCGGCGGCAACAGGAAGTTCTCAAAGAAATTCTTCTCGACAGCCGTCGAGCCGCTCAAATCTTTCGCCACCCGCGCCGTGAAAAAGCTGTCGCACAACCACCCCGCCCGCTCGCGCGACGGGCAGTCCATGAACACGTCGACCGCGTTCTGCGCGAACGTCTCGACCCCCGCCGCAAACAGTTTCTCGAGCGTTTTGTTAGCGGCGGTGAACCGGGCCTTGTCCGTGTCGGGATTGGCGTATCTGCGGACGTGCGCGCCCTTGACTTCGCACGCGCCCGCGCTCACAAACAGCTTCGCGTACCGCATTGTGTACGGCTCGAACGACTCGACCGCGTACGTCCCCGGCTCGAGTTCGTACGCCACGATGTTGATACAACCCAGCCGGTGGTGTTTCACCTCGCCCTGGTCGTTGAGCACCTCGTCAAACGTCATGTAAAACTTCGTCGGCGCCGAGCACGTCACCGTCGCGCCGAGGAACCCCGTGAAGTTCGTGCCGAAATCCACAATGTGCCACTGGCCCGCCTCGAGTCCTAAAGCAGCCCCCGGCGCGAGCGGCGCGCCGACCGGCTCGGGCTTATTCGGCGCCCACCTCTGCAAGTCGATCGACGGGATGACCTCGAGCTCGTTTTCCTTGTATCCGCCGAACTCCGGGCCGATATCTTTGATCGTGCTGAATTTGTTCGGCTTGAACTTTCCCCTGTCGCGCACCGTCCCGCTCGAAACATGGCGCAGCGCCGGTTTCATCTCGAACGCCGGATACGACACCCGGCGCGGCAGCAACTGTTTCTCGCCCGTTACCGCCAGCGCACATGATTCAAACGGCGCCGCAGGGTCCGCCAGCCAGGCATCGACGCCCGGCGACAGCCGGTACACTTCCGAAAACGGACGCTGAAAACTGTACCGCTCGACCTTCTCGATCTTCTCCGGCAACACGCGCGCCGTAAAACCCTCGACGCCCGTCGCAGCCAACACCTTCCCGCCGCCGCCGACAACTTCCGCCTCGAGAAACGACGGCTGATCCATCGTGTAATACGTGTTGACGTTGTAGCCCGCCACCTCGATGGCCACAACGTCCGGCCCCGGCTCGAGCATCGGCGTGATATCCCACTCGTCGATCCGATACCACCCATGTGGCCCGCGCGCAGGACCATACCCGCAAAACACACCGTTCACAAACGCCCGGTAAACCGTCCAACCCGTCAGACGCAGCACCGCCGTCTCCCCGTCCGGCACGTCCACCACCGCGCGGAACCCCACAAACAGGTTCTTCTCCGTCTCCCGCCCCTCCGGCCACACCGGCTTGGCGGCCTCAAACCTCACCTCCTGCGCCCACGCCGCCGCACAAAACAGAACCAGGACGGCAAGAAGAATAGGACGGATCCGACCGATCCGACCGATGAAAAACTCTTTGGCAAACATGGCATCTTCCTCTCTAACCGCAGTTTCGCGCCATCATACCGCCTCCGCCGCCATTCAGCAAACGTAGGCGCCGGCTCTTGGCCGCGTTTCCCAACCCGCGGTGGGCTCTCGGTAGGCCCGCGATGGGGTCGCGGTGGGGTCGCGGTGGGGTCGCGCTCCTGCGCGACCGTTTCGTGGCTCAGGTTCGGGTGTTGAAGCCGCGGTCGAGCAGGAGCTCGACCCCACCGCGCCGCGCTACCAACTTGCATTGCTCCCGTCTCCTCTGCGATGCTTCCCCCAACAAGGAGTACTCCCATGTCGACATTCTCGCTCGAAGGTAAGGTAGCCCTGATCAACGGCGGCAGCAGGGGGATTGGCGAAGCCATCGCAAAAGGGTTCGCGGCCCACGGCGCCCGGCTTATCTTATCCTCCCGAAAACAGGAAGCCTTGGATCGCGCTGCGGACGAGATCAACGCCGCGGGCGGCTCGGCGGTCGGCATCGCCTGCCACGCCGGCAAGCTCGACCAGGTCGACGCACTGTTCAGCCGGATCAAATCCGAGTTCGGCAGGCTCGACGTGCTCGTCAACAACGCCGCTACAAACCCCTACTTCGGCCCCCTGCTCGGCGCTTCCGAAGAAGCGTTCGACAAGACGTTCGAGGTCAATTGCAAAGGCTACTTTTTTATGGCGCAACGCGCCGCCGCCATGATGGTCGAGCAACAGGCCGGCTCCATCATCAACATCGCGTCCGTAGAAGGCCTCACGCCCTCGCCCATGATGGGCGTCTACTCGATGAGCAAAGCCGCCGTCGTCATGCTCACCAAAGTCCTCGCCCGCGAGCTCGGCGCCGCTAACGTCCGCGCCAACTGCATCTGCCCCGGCCTCACCGACACCAAATTCGCGGCCGTGCTCGTCAATACCCCCGAAATACACGACAAATACGTCCAGCAATCACCCATGGGGCGCCACGCTCAGCCCGCCGAAATGGTCGGCGCAGCCATCTACCTCGCATCCGACGCCTCGAGTTACACCAACGGCGCCATCATCACCTGCGACGGCGGCATGGCGGTCTAACGGCACCGGTGGGACGCCCCCCCGCAGTTGTGGGGGGTGTCCCCTTTTTCCCTGTGGCCCTTGCCCAATCCAACAGTGGGACGCCCCCCACAACTGCCGGGGGGCGTCCCAGACCTAAACATTATTTTCATTTTTAGCATTTATTGCGTCAAATTCGCCATCCAATTCCCCCTTGTTTCACAAAACTTGAACCGACCAAGTTGCCCTTGCGCGACTGAATGCTTAGAATAAGCCTCGTCAATTTCGGCTTGGCGCTTCCAAAAAAGAGGGCAAAACACATGAGCGCAATTGCCGTACTATCCTTGCTTGGCGCCGCACTCAGCGGTGCAACCTCGATTTCGGGCAACGTGGTCGACGCGGCGGGCGTCCCAATCGCCGGGGCGCGCGTATTCCTCGAACCGTCCTACGAAGCCCCGCTGGTCGATGCATCGAGCGGCAACGACGGCTCCTGGCGGTTCGAAGGGCCGTATCAAGGGGCAATCGGCGTGTTCGCCTACACGCCGGGCAAGGCATTTGGCGGGGCGACGGTAGCGGCAGGCCCGGATGCGTCTATCGGTGATCTTTCGATTGTCCTGTATGCGCCGTCATCGGTTTCGGGCAAGGTCGTTGACGCGCGGAAGAAGCCCGTCAAGGACGCGCGAATCACGCGCGTTGGCTTGCTCGGGGCCACCAAGGTCGGAATCCCGCTGGCCAAACTCAAGGCCTACGGGTTCGCCGAGCCGGTTTCCGGAAGCGACGGCCGGTTCAAAATCGACCTGCTGCCGCAAGGCGAAAAGGTGGCCATCAAGATCGGCCATCCCCTGTACGCGCAAGAGGCCGTCAGCGATGTCGAAGTGGGGACGGACTCGCTGCGCGTGGTGATGTACGAAGGGTTCGTGGTCGAGGGCCGTGTGATGACGGCGAGCGACAACATCCCGGTGGCCGACGTACCCGTCATGGTCAGAAGCGCCAGCCCGCCGCACGACACCGCCGTAGCCGCAACCAACACGTCCGGCGTGTTCACGCTGCGGCTCAAGCCGGGGGCGTACATGTGCCAGGTGGCGTCGTCGGGCCTTCGCAGCGCCGGCTGGCAGCCGCTCAACATCGACCCGGCCAACCCGATCCTCCACCCGACGCTGTACGTTGCCGGGGCGGGATCGGTTCGCGGCAAGGTTTGCGACGCCGTCACGGGCAGCCCGGTTGACGGGGCGAAACTGCTGGTGAACACGCGGGGCAACGCGGCCGCGTCGATCCGCACCGGGCCGACAGGCGAGTTTTCCACGACCGCCATGTCCGGCGAAAACATCGTGCAGCTTGAGAAAGTCGCCGGTTATGTCATGCCCGAGCAGGCCTCGTTGACCGTGCAGGTGGGTGAAGGCAAAGACACGGTGCTGCCGACGTTCTGGCTGTCGCCGTTGCCGACGTACGACGTTCACGTGGTCGGCCAGGACGGCCGGCCGGTGGCCGGGACGGTGGTAACGCTTCTTCGGCCGTACCAGTTTGGTTGGAGAGTTACGGACGCCAACGGCGAACTCGAGGTCAACATCAAAGAAATGCCGGCCGACGGCACCGTGATCGGCATGGTCGAGCACGTCACACAGCCGCTCGGCGCGCTGTTTGCCATACCCAAAGGTTATACGGACGTGGCGACCGTGCAACTGTTCCCGCTGGGGACCGTACGCGGGCAGGTGACGGCTCCAAAAGGTGCGGGAGTTGAAGGGGCGGTTGTGGCGGCGCTGTTTGGCGAGTACGACCTGCCGCTGTGGCGCACCGTGAGCGGCCGGAAAGGCGATTTTGCCTACTGTTCGGTTGTCCCGCAGGTTCCGCAGGCGTGCGTGGCGTACGTCGAAGGCAAACCCTGCGACACGGCCGTCCAGTTTGCCGTCGAAGTAGGTGGAACAAAAGACCTGGGCGCGCTGGTTGTTCCCGAGCCGCCTCGAGGCGAGAGCCTGCTGGGCAAGCTGCTACCATCGCCGTCGCAGCAACGGCGCGTGGCCCCGCGCAAGAAACTGGGCGCGGCCGTGGTAGTATATTGCGCGCCGGCAGACGCCGACATGGTCGTCGAAGGGCTTGCGGAAGCCAAACGGATCGTGAACCGGGGCGACATCGAGTTTGTCGCCGTAATCGACGGGATGGGCGCGCCCGAGAACCCAAACGTGACGGTTGCGGGCGGGAAATCGCCGGGCACCGCGACGACCTACGTCACCGGGGCGGACGGCAAGGTCGTGCTCGAAACGTTCGGCCTGCCGCCGCTAAGGGCCTTGCAGGCACTGTGAGCTATTGGCTGAGGCGGTGGGGTCGCGCTCCCGCGCGACCGGGTGGCGAAGATAGTGGTTTAAGGTTCAGGCCGGAGTGCTGGAGGCACGGTCGCGCGGGAGCGCGACCCCACCGGAGTGGTTTAAGGTTCAGGCCGGAGTGCTGGAGGCAC